>RCUS01000820.1_pt1 | contig 18448 bp, 15 predicted proteins | sample 2166221 | NCBI WGS metagenome assembly RCUS01 (sample SAMN09932758, study PRJNA488358) | compost metagenome | isolation source: compost soil in cyclohexanecarboxylic | place: Germany: Experimental Botanical Garden | reverse complement strand
TGGACGCCAACGACCCCGCCTTCAAGGACCCGACCAAGTTCATCGGCCCGGTCTACAGCAAGGAAGAGGCCGAGCGCCTGGCCAAGGAAAAAGGCTGGGTGGTCAAGGCTGACGGCGACAAGTACCGCCGCGTGGTGGCCAGCCCGAAACCCAAGCGCATCTTTGAAATTCGCCCGATCAAGTGGCTGCTGGAAAAGAGCAGCATCGTGATCTGTGCCGGCGGTGGCGGCATTCCCACCATGTACGATGAGAACCGCAAGCTCAAAGGCATCGAGGCGGTGATCGACAAGGACCTGTGCTCTGCGCTGTTGGCCGAGCAGCTGGAAGCCGACCTTCTGGTGATCGCCACCGATGTCAACGCGGCATACATTGACTTCAACAAGCCGACCCAGAAGGCCATCGCCCAGGCCCATCCCGACGAGCTGGAACGCCTGGGCTTTGCCGCAGGCTCGATGGGGCCGAAGGTACAAGCCGCCTGCGATTTTGCCCGCAACACCGGCAAGGTCGCGGTGATCGGTTCGTTGGCGGACATCGAAGAAATCGTCAAAGGCAATGCCGGCACCCGGGTTTCTACCGACAAGCCAGGGATCAGCTACCGTTGACTGCAGTTGGCGGGCGTCAGCCGCCCGCCGTTTTCAACCTTCCAGAGGACTTTGCCATGGCCCAGTTCAATCCCGGTCACGTACACATCGAGCGCACCGCGCTGAACAACAACGACCACAGCTACGACCTCAACATCGAGTACGAAGCCGCGCAGGATCCCAAGGAAGGCAGAGGTATCCAGTTCCACATGCATGGCAGCATCGAGGGCAAGACCGTCGAAGAAAAGTTCTTCCTGGCCAAGGATCAGGTGCTGCCCAGCTTCCTCATGCTGGCGACCCGCAAAGCCCAGTCGTACCTGGCGCCACCGAAGAAATTCGAAAGCCTCGGCTCGCCGCACAAACTCTACGACCTGATGTTCGAGGACATTCGCGAGAAGCTCGATGTGAAGTCCGGCGATCCGATCAAGCCAGAACACCTCGGCTGATGCCGGGTTGATGCCGGGCAGCCCGCTGCGATGGAGTGCGCAGCGGCTCCGGCATTGAGGCATACTGCGCAGTCGCCTGGCCACAACCCGATCCCTCATGCGCATCCACGTCAGCTTCATCGACCGCGTCGGCATCACCCAGGAAGTCCTGGCCCTGCTCGGTGCCCGCAACCTCAACCTGGACGCGGTGGAGATGGTCCCGCCGAACGTCTACATCGACGCCCCGACCCTCAGCCCCGCCGTGCTCGAAGAGCTGCACGACGCCCTGTTCGAAGTCCGTGGCGTGCAGTCGGTGGACGTGGTCGACATCCTCCCCGGCCAGCGCCGCCACTTGCAGCTCGACGCCCTGCTCGCCGCCATGAGCGACCCGGTGCTGGCCGTGGACAGCGCCGGCAAGGTGCTGCTGGCCAACCCGGCCCTGATCGACCTGTGCGGGCGCGAGTCGGCGGGGCGCTCGGTCGATGAGCTGTTCGGCGACAGTGGCCTGCTCCAGGCCCTGCAGGACAACAACTTCCACCTGCCGATGCGCGAGATGCAGCTCAATGGCCAGAGCCTGCTGCTCGACGCCACGCCGATCACCAATGCCGGCGGCCTGCTGACCCTCTACCCGCCGACGCGCATGGGCGAGCGGCTGTCGGCCCTGCACCACGACCATGCCGAAGGGTTCGATGCGCTGCTGGGCGAGTCGCCGACCATCCGCACGCTCAAGGCCCGCGCCCTGCGCGTCGCCACCCTCGATGCACCGCTGCTGGTACATGGCGAAACCGGCACCGGCAAAGAGCTGGTGGCCCGCGGCTGCCACGCCATCAGCAGCCGTCATGCCGCGCCCTTCCTCGCCCTGAACTGTGCGGCACTGCCCGAAAGCCTGGCCGAGAGCGAGCTGTTCGGCTATGCCCCCGGCGCCTTCACCGGTGCGCAACGCGGTGGCAAGCCCGGGCTGATGGAGCTGGCCAACCAGGGCACGGTGTTTCTCGATGAAATCGGCGAGATGTCGCCGTACCTGCAGGCCAAGCTCCTGCGTTTTCTCAGCGATGGCAGCTTCCGCCGCGTGGGCGGCGACCGTGAAGTGAAGGTCGATGTGCGCATCATCAGTGCCACCCACCGCGACCTGGAGCGCATGGTGGCCGACGGCACCTTCCGCGAAGACCTGTTCTACCGGCTCAACGTGCTCAACCTGCAGGTGCCGCCGCTGCGCGACCGTGGCCAGGACATCCTGATGCTGGCGCATTTCTTCATGCAGCAGGCGTGTACCCAGATCCAGCGCCCGTCCTGCCGGCTGACGCCCGCGACCCACTCGGCGTTGCTCGCCAACCCTTGGCCGGGCAACGTGCGCCAATTGCAGAACGTGATCTTCCGCGCAGCAGCCATCTGCGAGGGCAATCTGGTGGATATCGACGACCTGGACATTGCCGGCACGTCGGTAGCACGCGGCCACGATGGCGAAGTGGCCAGCCTTGAGCAGGCGGTGGGGGATTTCGAGCGCGAGCTGCTGCAGCGGCTGTATGCCAGTTATCCGTCGACGCGGCAGCTGGCCGGGCGCTTGCAAACATCGCACACGGCGATTGCCCAGCGTTTGCGCAAGTACGGAATTCCGAGCAAGGCCTGAGGAATTGCGCCAGGCCAGCCTGGCGCAAACCAGTGCCTGTTAGCGCAGGCTATCGAAACCCTGCCAGTGGCCGCTTGGCGCAAAACCCGCCTGGGCACAGGCCCAGCGGTAGGTTTCGTCGAGCGACGCCTTGAAGATTTCGACGATGCGGTCGATGTCGGCAAGGCTGCAGATCAACGGCGGACAGAAGGCGATTGAATCACCCATGGCACGGGTGATCATTCCCCGTTGTTGAGCGCAGGCGGCGAGGTACTTGCCAAGACGCCCCACCGTCTCGAACGGCACCTTGGTGTCGCGATCCATCACCAGCTCCACGGCCGCGATCAAGCCCACGCCACGCACTTCACCAATCAACGGATGGTCATTCAGCCCGCGCAGACGCGCCTGCAGATGGCTGCCGATGGCCGCGGCATGGGCAACGAGGTTGTCCTCTTCGATGATCCGCACGTTCTCCAGCGCCACCGCAGTGGCCACCGGGTGACCGCTGCCGGTAAAGCCATGGCCGAGCGTGCCGAGCGTGTGGCTGTGGTCTGCGATATCCCGATAGACCGCTTCGTTGATGAGAATGGCCGCAATCGGTTGATAGGACGACGACAGTTGCTTGGAGGTAACCAGGATGTCCGGCTCGATGCCGAACGTTTCGCAGCCGAACATCTTGCCGGTACGGCCGAAACCGCAGATGACTTCGTCGGCGACCAGCACAATGTCATGGCGGCGGCAGATCGCCTGGATCTTCTGCCAGTATCCCTGGGGCGGAACGATAACCCCACCCGCGCCCATCACCGGCTCGCCATAGAAGGCGGCGATGGTGTCGGCACCTTCGTGCAGGATCAGTGCTTCCAGCTCCTCGGCCAGCCGATCGGTGAACTGCTCCTCGGTCTCGCCTGGCCTGGCATTGCGGTAGAAATGCGGGCAACTGACATGGAGAAAGCCCGGCAGCGGGACATCAAAACCGCGCTGGTTGACCGGCAGCCCGGTCAGGCTGGCGCTGACGGCGGTGATCCCGTGGTAGGCATTGACCCGGCTGATGATCTTTTTCCGTTGCGGCCTGCCCAAGGCGTTGTTCCGATACCAGAGCATCTTCACCACGGTATCGTTGGCTTCGGACCCGGAGTTGGTGAAGAACACCTTGCTCATCGGCGCCGGCGCGATCTGGATGAGCTTTTCAGCCAGTTCGATGCTCGGTGCGTGGGCCTTGTGGGTGAACAGGTGATAGAACGGCAACGTGTTCAACTGGTCGGTCGCGGCCTTGATCAGCCGCGCATTGTCGAAGCCCAGGGCAACACTCCACAGGCCTGACATGGCCTCGATGTATTGCTTGCCATCGGTGTCGTAGACATGGATGCCTTCGCCGCGTTCGATGATCAACGGTCCCACCTGCTCGTGCTGGCGGGCATCGGTGTAGGGATGCAACTGATGCTGGATATCGGCTTCGGCTAATGCCGTGCTGTGGTTGTTCATCGGCTCATACTCACATCTTGGGGGCAGAACCTGCTGGCGTGCCAGCAGGTGTCGTTGCATTGCCGCGCAGGCCTTACAGCTTGATCCAGGTGGCTTTCAGCTCGGTGTACTTGTCGAACGCGTGCAGCGATTTGTCCCGACCATTGCCCGACTGCTTGAAGCCGCCGAACGGTGCGGTCATGTCGCCGCCGTCATACTGGTTGACCCAGACACTGCCGGCACGCAACGCCCTTGCCGCCAGGTGCGCCTTGGAGATATCGGACGTCCACAGCGCTGCTGCCAGCCCGTACGGGGTGTCGTTGGCAATCGCGATGGCTTCATCGAACGTGTCGAACTCGATCACCGACAGCACCGGGCCAAAAATTTCTTCCCGGGCGATCTTCATCGCGTTGCTGACCCCCTCGAACAGCGTCGGCTCGACGAACACGCCGCCGGTTTCCTGCAGCACCTGCTTGCCACCGGCCAACAGCTTCGCGCCCTCTTCGTGCCCCGATTGGATGTACTTGAGGACGGTGTCGAGTTGCTGCTGGTCGACCAGTGCACCGACGTTGGTCTCGGGATCCAGCGGATGACCCGGCTTCCACTGCGCCAGCGCGCTCACCACCAGCGGCAGGAACTGCGCCTTGATGCCGCGCTCGATCAGCAGGCGCGATCCCGCCGTGCACACCTCGCCCTGATTGAACGCGATGGCGGCAGCGGCGGATTCGGCGGCGGCATGCAGATCAGGCGCATCGGCGAAGACGATGTTCGGGCTCTTGCCCCCCGCCTCCAGCCAGATGCGTTTCATGTTCGACTCGCCGGCGTAGACCATCAGCTGCTTGGCGACACGGGTGGAACCGGTGAACACCAGGGTGTCGACGTCCATGTGCAACGCCAGGGCCTTGCCGACGGTGTGGCCATAGCCAGGCACTACGTTGAACACGCCTTTGGGGATACCGGCCTGCAGCGCCAGCTGGGCGATACGCAGTGCAGTGAGCGGGGATTTTTCGGAGGGTTTGAGGATGATCGAGTTACCGGTGGCCAGCGCCGGACCGAGCTTCCACGAGGCCATCATCAACGGGAAGTTCCACGGCACGATCGCAGCGACTACACCCACCGGCTCGCGGGTGACCAGGCCCAGTTGGTCCGGCGGCGTCGGCGCGACTTCGTCATACACCTTGTCCACCGCCTCGCCATTCCAGCGCAGGGCCTGCGCGGTGAGCGCCACGTCGACATGCAGGGCATCGCTGATCGGCTTGCCCATGTCCAGTGTTTCGAGCAGGGCCAGCTCTTCGGCATGTTGCTCGATCAAGTCGGCGAAGCGGATCAACACGGCCTTGCGGTCCGCAGGCGCCTTGCGTGACCACTCGCCCGATTCGAATGCACGCCTGGCTGAAGCCACCGCCAGGTCGGCGTCCTGCGCGGCGCAACTGGCAACCTGGGCAAGCGTCTTGCCATCGATCGGGCTGACACAGGCAAATGTCTGGCCATCGACTGCCGGGACATACCGCCCATCGATGAACGCGCGCCCTTCGATCTGCAGATCTGCCGCTTTGTGTTGCCAATAGCTCAGTGAGTAGTCGCTCATCTTGTTATCTCCGTGAGTGCATCGTTGGGTCATAGCTGCTTCAGAAAATCCGTTACCAGCTGACGGCAGTTGTGCCGATTGGTCGGCTGGCGTTCGGCGATTTCGGCGCGCATGCGTTCCGGCAGGTCACCGGCGGTTTCGAGGAAACGCTTGCCCTCGTCGGTCGAGCTCCAGTAGCGCGTCCAGGTATCGAACATTGCCGTGTCGATCTCGGGATGAAACTGCATGCCGATGGCCTTGCCCTGGCGGAAGGCCTGCAGGGCGAGGTCGGTTCTGGCCAGCAAGGTCGCCTGTGGCGGGAGGGTGAACGCGTCGAAATGGAAGTTGAGCCAAGGGCCTGGGTGCACCCAGTCACTCTCCAGGGTCTGCAGGGGCGTCCAGCCGATCTCGGCCGTCGCGTTACGCGCGACGCGCCCACCCAGGGCCCGTGACAGCAACTGACTGCCAAAGCAGATGCCCCAAGTCGCCACGCCTCGGCGCTGCACGTCCTGCAGCCATTTCAGCTCGGCTTCGAGCCAGGGCAGGCGGGTGTCGTATGCGGACTCCGGACTGCCCATTACCACCAGGCCGTCGATGTGCTCGGGGGCGATCAAAGGGCGATTGATCGAGCGCACCTGCAGATCGACCCCTTGCTCTGCGAAGAGCTCGGGGAGGCTACCGGGCACGTCGGTGTCTGAGTGAATGATCGCGATGATTCGAGCAGGTTTCACGGAGGGCTCCTTGGGCCGGCGTAATACATATTAGAACATATCTTATATTTGAATTTAGGCAACCCCTCCCGACCGAACAGCCTTCCAGGGCGAAAAAACGAAGGTTAAGGCCCTATCTCAGACCAGCGAGACGGTAATCATCCGACAAACGGCGAAAATCGATCTCACAAAAACACTTGAAAGATATGAAACCATATTTTAATGTCTTATCCCACGGACCACAGGGTACCGGCCGCATGAGGACTGTCAGCGCCTTCTGCCGGAACCGCCCATAACCAACAAGAAGAAGGTGTCGCCATGTCCTCCTGTCCCATCAGCACGCTCGATGCCGCTCCGTACCTGGATGTCTCCAATCCAGCCTTCTCCATTCGCTCCAAGGAAGTGCAGGACGCCAGGGCGCAGAGCTGGTTCGCCCGCACGCCTTATGGCATCGCCGTGCTGCGCTACGACGAAGTGAACGCGCTGATCCGCGACCAGCGCCTGCGCCAGGGCAGCTATGCCTGGCCTGCGCACAACAAGGCGGTCGGCAGCTTCGCCGAGTGGTGGATGAGGATGCTGCTGAGCCGCGAAGGGGCTGACCATTCGCGTCTGCGCCGCCTTGCCAACCCGGCCTTCGCGCCGAAACTGGTGCGCAGGCTGACGCCGGTATTCCAGGAAATGGCCAATGAACTGATCGACGAATTCGCCAAGAAAGGCACGTGCGAATTCGTTGCCGACTTCTCCGAACCCTATGCCACGCAGGTCATTTGCGTGTTGCTGGGCCTGCCCCGCAGCGAGTGGCGCAACCTTGCAACCTTGGCCGTGGACATGGGCCTGGCCTTGGGCGTCACCTTCAAGCAGGACGAAGCCAAGATCAACCAAGCCACCGACCGGATGTTCGGTTACGCCAAGGCTGCCGTAGAAAACCTCAAGCGCAATGGCCTGGGTGAGGACTTCCTCAGCCTGCTGGTCAAAGCCAACGAGGAAGACAAGAGCGCACTCAGTGATCAAGAGCTGTACGACATGATCATCCTGGCGATTTTCGGCGGGATCGACACCACGCGTAATCAGTTGGCACTGGGCATGGAGCAGTTCCTGGAACATCCCGAACAATGGCAACTGCTGGGTCAGAACCCTGAGCTGGCGCGGGCGGCGGTCGAAGAGATCATGCGCGTACGCCCAACGGTCACCTGGGTCACCCGCGAAGCACTCGAAGACTTCAACTACCAGGGGTTGGATATCAAGAAAGGCACCACCGTGCACTTGTTCAGCCAGGCCGCCGGCACCGACCCGAGCGTTTTCGAGAACCCCGGCTTCGATATCACCGCCAAACGTCAGGCGCACTTCGGCTTCGGCGCCGGGGCACATCATTGCATCGGTCATTTCATTGCCCGTGGCGACATGACCGAAGCGCTCGCATTGCTCGCGCAACGTATCCACAACCCGCGCTTGAACGGGGAAGTGAAGTGGCTTCCGGACAGCGGCAATACCGGCCCGATCGCCATGCCCATCGCATTCGACGCGGAGCACTGAGATGAGCGCCCCCAGCGTGGCAATCATTGGCTCAGGGCCTTCGGGATGCTACATGGCCCAAGCGCTTCGCAAGCATTGGGCCGAAGCACAGATCGTCATCTTCGACCGCCTGCCGGTGCCTTATGGCCTGGTGCGCTATGGCGTGGCGCCGGATCATCCGGGCACCAAGGCCATCACCCGGCAGTTCGAGCGCATGTTCGAGCGCGACGGTATCCACTTTGCCGGCAACGTGGAAATCGGCCGCTGCGTTTCCCTTGAAGCGCTCAGGGCAGCGTTCGATGTCGTGGTGATTGCCAGCGGTTTGTCTGCAGACCGGCCGCTTGGCATCGAGGGCGACGAGGCGACGCACGTCTACGGCGCCGGGCGTATCACCCGGCTGCTCAACGACCATCCGGATGAAGCCGCATTCAGGCCTGTCCTCGGTCGTTGCCCGGTCATTGTCGGTAACGGCAACGTGGCGATCGATGTGCTGCGTCTGCTGGCCAAGTCGCCAATGGACTTCCAGGGTTCCGAACTTTCCTGCGAGTCACTTGCGCACTTGGCCGCGCAGGATATCCAGGAAGTGCACATTGTCGGCCGCTCTTGCGCCGTGCAGGCGAAGTTCGACACCGTGATGATTCGTGAACTCGACAAACTGCAGAACGTGCGCTTCCAGATCAGCGATGACGCCGTGCTGGGCGAAGCGAGCGATGCCGATCAAGTTGCGAAACTGCAAGCGCTGCTGGACTTGACCCAACGTCAACGTGCCAGCGCAACACGCCGGGTGGTCTTTCATTTTGGTTCGACCCCGCAATCGATTCGCACGTCGAACGGCGCGGTCGCAGGGTTGCAAGCTTTCACGCCCGACGGCAATGGCAAGTTGATCAACGCCACCAGTCTGATTACCGCCGTGGGCTTCCAGGAGTTGGCCGGTGCTTGCCTGAAACGCGCCAGCCTGGGCGGTGAAACAGCTGAGCTGGAAAAGGGCCTGCTTGACCAAGGGTTGTTCTGCACCGGTTGGTATCGCCGCGGCCCGACGGGAACCATCCCTGATAACCGTCACGACGCCAAACAAGTGGCCGAACAGATCGTTGCTGATTGGTCGGGCAAGACTTCACAGAAAAGAGGCCTTGCTTCGATTGCCCATCTGCTGGCCCACAGCGTCAGTTATCAAGATTGGCAAAACATTGACAAGGCAGAACGCTCTGCCGCCCCTGAAGGCCGGCAACGACGGAAATTCCGCGACACCGCCAGCCTGTTGAAAGCCGCACACATAACAATCTCAGGAGACGCCTCATGAACATCAACGTCATTTACGGAACTGAAACGGGCAATGCCGAAATGGTTGCTGATGATATCGTCGAAGCGCTGAGTGCGGATTTCGCCATCGACAGTACCGATATGTCGAAACTGTCGACCGCAGACATTTCGGCGGACACGTTCTACTTTGTCATTTGCTCTACCTACGGCGATGGCGAGTTGCCGAACTCGGCCCTGCCCTTCTTCGAGCAGCTGGAGCGAAACCAACCCGACCTCAACGGCGTCCGGTTCGCCATCTTCGGTTTGGGCGATTCGTTCTATGCCACCTACAACAAAGGCAGTGAACTCATTGCCCGTGCATTGACCTCGCTGGGTGCTGCGCAAGTAGGCGAGCGCGGTCTGCACGATGCCACCAGCGGCGACCTGCCGGGTGACGTTGCCCTGCCCTGGGCCAAGCAAGTACTCAGCGACCTGTAATGCCAACGCTGCCATTTCTCGTGAGGTGCACAATGAACACGCCACTGCGAATCTGCATACTCGAAAACGGCCAGACACCGGACGACCTGGTCGAGCGGTTCGGTTCATACCCACAAATGATCGCCCAGTGGCTCAGCCCCGCGCTGCCCGAAGCGACGTTCACGTTTGTTTCGCCAGTGTCCGGGGACGTGCTCCCACCGCTGCACAAGTATGACGGCTATATTCTGTCCGGCTCCAAGTTCAGTACCTATGAACGGGCGCCCTGGATGCTGGTGCTGATCAACTTCCTGCAGCAACTGCGGGCCGAGAGAATTCCCGTGTTCGGTATCTGCTTCGGTCATCAGCTGATGGCCGATGCCTACGGCGGCAAAACCGAGAAATCGGTTCGCGGCTGGGGCGTGGGCGCGCAACTGTACGAATACAAGACCGAGCATCTGCCGGCGCAGTGCGCTTCCTTTATCTTCCATCAAGACCAAGTCAATCACCTGCCAGCCGAGGCCAAAGTGATCGGCGGTTCCATTCACTGTCCGAACGGAGCCTTTGAATATGACTTCCCGGCCCTGTCGGTGCAGTACCACCCGGAATTCAGCGCCGCCTATATAACCGCCCTGGCGAAAAAATTCCGTGGCAACTTGCTGGCCGACTCGGTAGCGGCCAGCGCGCTGGGCTCGATTGACCGACTGGCCGTTGACTCAACGGCTATCGCTGAATGGGCCGCGACGTTTTTCAGAAGATACATCAAGCCCGTCAACCGGCATGCCAGCCTGGGTGAACCCTATGCCTGTTAACTAAGTTCTGCTGATTCAAACCTGCGCAACGCAAGTAGCTTCACTCACGCACTAACAAAAAACCCAGCGGCGAAATGCATGCGACGCACGACTGTGCCCTCGCGCATGGCTGCTAACCAATAAGCACGAGGAGTACTCGAATGACTGCGTTAGACCTGCACCGCGAGCTGAATACCAGCTCCCAGCATTCCCAGGAACTGGCCAACAAAATCAAGGCGTCGGGCGTGGAGTACTTGTACTACCAGGTCGTCACGCTGTCCGGGCGCGTCATTGCCAAGGTGGTTCCGGCCAAGCACCTTCTGCGCAACCTGGAAAAAGGCGTGCAGTTCCACCGCACCGCCATCTCCGACCTGCAGACCTCACGCACTGGCGAGTTGCTCGGCGGCGGCGCCAACGCCGCGGAATTCACCGCCATTCCGGACATCGACTCGTTCAATGTGCTGCCCTGGGACCGCACGATCGGCGCCTTCTTCTGCCGGCTGTATGAACCCGACCACCGCGTTGGCAACGGCGGCCAGCCGCTGGCCACCGACGCCCGTGGCCACCTGATTCGCGCCCACGAAGCCTTCATCAAGGAAACCGGCCTGCGCATGAAATCCGGCTGCGAGCCGGAAATGACCTGGTTCGGTGACAAGCTGGAAGTGCATGTGCGCCCTGGCGCCAGCCCGGCCTATCACCTGGGCAACCTGGAACTGATGCGTCCGATCTACAAGAAGGTCATGGAATACGCCCAGGCCATGGGCCTGGACATGATCGAGGGCGACTACGAGGATCCGGGCCAGCTCGAACTGAACTGGATGTTCGACTCCTGCGAGCTCACCGCTGACCGACTGATGACTTACCGCCTGATCTGCCGGCAGGTCGCCAGCGAATTCGGCGTCAAAGCCAGCTTCATGCCCAAGCCAAGTACCGGCAGCATGGGCAATGGCTGCCACCACAACGTGAGCTTGTGGAAAGGCAATGAAAACGTGCTGGCCGAACCTGGCCGTCGCGAACTGCACCTGACCGATGTCGGCCTGCACGCACTGGGCGGGATGCTTGCCCACGCGCCAGGTTCGATGATGATCATGGCGTCGACCGTCAACTCGTACAAACGCTTCTGGGACATCGGCCAATTCGCCCCCAACCGCATCAACTGGGGCATGGACAACAAGACCTGCACCGTGCGCCTGTCGGCCAATGGTCGCCTGGAGTACAAGCTGCCGGATGCCAGCGTCAATCCATACCTGTCCCACACCCTGCTGCTGGCCGGCATGCTCGACGGCCTGCGCAACAAGATCGACCCAGGCGCTTCGGAGTCCAAGGACAGCTATGTCGACGACAGCAAGTCGGTCGGCATCCCGCTGACGCTGGGCGATGCCGTCAAGGCGTTCGACAAGGATGAAGTGGTGCAGGCCGCGTTCCCGGCGGAACTGGCGAAGCTCTACCGCGACTTGAAGTCCGATGAGTGGGCCCGCTCCTGCGGCGTGGTCACCGACTGGGAACGTAAAATGTACCTGGACTACCTGCCATGACCGACCTCAATACCCCCGCAGCACGCTTTCATGTCATCTGCGCCGACCTGCCTGCGCCGCCCTTGTTCTGGAAGGACGCAACCGGTTACCGGCATGGCTACGAGTCGGATGTCGCCCGCCAGCTCGGCGCAACGCTCAAGCGTGCGTTCCAGTTCGAATACCAGAACTGGGGCGACTTCTACCCAGCGCTCGACGCGGGCAAGGGCGAGGTCATCCTGTGTGGCCAAGGCATCTCCGAATACCGCAAGACGCTGGCAGACTTCACCGAGCCTTATGCCGTGTTCGACGAGGCCGTGATGGTGCTGGCCGGGTCGGCCATCACCTGCGCCGCTGACCTGGTCGGCAAGCGCGTCGGTGCCATCGACAAGAGCATCAACATGGCGCTGGCCGAGACCTTTACCGGCTGCATCTGCGTGCCCTTCAGCGGCGACACCGACGACGTGCTGGCCGACATGGTCCGCGCCTTGCGCGAAGGCACGATCGACGCCTTCGTCGACGATGACGTGGCGTTGGTGCCGTTGGCTGACGAAGCGGATCTGGACATTGCCTTTGTGGTGAAGACCCAGAACAAATGGGGCATGGCCGTGAAGAAAGGCAATCCGCAATGGCTGGCCGAGGTCAATGGCGCCTTGGCGACGTTGAAGGCGACCGGTGCACTCAAGGTGACCTGGGAGAAGTGGATGCCGGGTTTGGCGTATCCCTTTGGCTGAGGTGAAGGCTGCTGCTTTTCAACGCTGATTCCTTTTTGGCCGTCTCCTGCGAGACGGCCGTTTTTTTACCTTTAAAAACTGAGGATTAACGCGCAGCGCTGGTCAAGTCTGGTAACGTTAGTCCACATCAACTTTTTCTGGAGGCGAGGCGCCAGGCACATGACAGTGACCATTGTCACCTGCGCCCAAGCTGAACATGAACGACACCAGCGCTAGCACCGCTTCATTCATGCGCCTTCGCCAGGAAGGCCGCACCGAAGAAGTCGTGCGCAGGCTCATTGAAGTCATCGACCTGGGGCTTTTCGCAGAAGGCGCACAGCTACCCAGCGAAACCGAACTCTCACTGCAGTTCGGCGTGGCTACCGTCACGCTGCGTGAAGCGCTGGCGCTGCTGCGCGAACGTGGCCTGATCGAAACCCGTCGAGGCCGCAATGGCGGCAGCTTCGTCTGCCCCTATGTCGAACTCCCGGCAACGCACCTGCTGCGTCGCATCCAGGACATGAGCGCGCTGGACCTGCGCGATTTTGCCGATGAACACTCGGCCATTTCCGGCGCTGCGGCGCGACTGGCAGCAAAGCGCGCCAGCCCGGACCACCTCGATCGACTCCAGCATTATGTCGACGCGCTGATCACCGCCGAAACACGCACCGAACGTCGCCGTGCGGATGCGCGCTTTCACATCGAGATCGCGGTAGCGGCCCAATCGGTGCGGCTGACCCATGCGGAAATGAACCTGCAGACACAGATCGGCGAGCTGCTCTGGGTCGATTCCCCCGGCAATGCCGTCAATACCAGCGCCATCTGTGCAGAGCACCAGAGCATTACCGACGCTATCGCGTCCGGGGACGCCACCTTGGCTGGCGCCTTGGCCGAAGCCCATGTCGCGCGGGGAATCAAACGCCTGATCGATGTCAGGCTGGCATTGGTTGCCAGCGAAATGGCGTGAAAGCCATTGGCGCAAGTCTTGCACTACAAAAACAACAGGGGCAGCGACGAACCCGGCTGAAGTCAACGGTTCGGAACTGCTGAGCACTGCGTGCAGCTACACCGCGAGGCAATACACTCATGTCCATTGTCGATTTTCCTTCCGACGTCGATCTGTGCGCGTCGCACATCAACGCCACCATCTGCAACCTTTTCACCAAGCTGGAAACCTTGGCTTCGACGCTCGTGCACATATGGGAAGCCGCGGAAGGCGAAGGCCGGTCGCCCACTTCGAAGGACTTGACCCCGCTGCGCGATATCATCGACACCTACCTGCTGGCGCCTGATTCCTGCATCCAGGGCACCGGTGTGGTGTTGGAGCCGGGAATCCTCGAGGACTCCGGCATGTACCTCGAATGGCTCCGGGTGGTCGCGCCCAATCGCACCGCGCCGCTGACCCTCAACTTCAACCAGCGCAGCGAAAGCTTCTACAACTACCAGAACATGCCGTGGTTCAGCCAACCCAAGGCGACCAACCAGAATGTCGTGATTGGGCCCTATGTCGATCTGTATGGGGCAGACATGTACATCCTCACGTTCGCCACCCCCATTCAAGTCAAAGGCCGCTTCATTGGCATCGCTGGCGCCGATATCGCCTTGAATCGGTTTGAACGGCTGCTGCTGGCGGACCTCATGAAACTTGAGCACGAAGCCCTTATCGTGTCCGAGGAAGGTCGCATCATTGCCTCCAACACCGCCAACTTCATGGTCGGCGACATGGCACGACATGCCTTCAATCGCCTGGAAAACCCCTGCAAACAGGTGGCACTGGGCAGCTCGAACGCGCACTGGTCTTTGATTACCTGCCCGACCAAACGGGCAGCCTGACTTTTCCGGAAGCATTGAAAACGCCGCCTCAACACTGTTGAGGCGGCGTTTTACCGTGCGTCGATCAGAGCGTGGCTGCTGCTACTTGCAACGTGCAGCCCCTGCGACGTGAGACCGCAAGCGGCACAGCGACGGCGACCAGCGTGGCCACCACGGCCAGGCCAATCCCCCAGCCGACCATGGGGAAACCGCCCTGCTCCGCGAGCACGCCACTGAACGTCGGGCCCACTGCGATACCCAAGGTAAGAAACGAACCGGAAGCCGCCGCGATCCGCCCTTCTCGATCGAGCGAAGCGGCCAGGCCGGTGAGGTACGCCAAGGCGTAGAAGTAAGTGGTGGAAATCATCATCACCGAAATGGTGTACATCAAGCGCGAGTGCTCCCCCAGCACATAGCCCATGCCCACCGCGCCCGAAGCTACGATACCCAGGATGACCGGAAGCGAAATGCCGAACCGGCGACCGAACAGTGAAGCCAGCACGGGCCCTATCAGCCCCAACAGCGACTGCATGGAAAACAGCTGACCCAGTTCTTCCCCGCTGTAGCCTACCCGCACCCCCACCTGCTCGACGAACGCCCAGCCCATGGTGTCTCTCATGGAGAACAGGAACATCGCAGCCATCATCAACATGGCCGTAGGGGTAAGCAGCGTCCGACCGTTTCCAGCGCTCGCCTGGTGCCCACTGGACTCCGCTACAGCCGCGCTGCGCTGGGGCATGAACACGATGAGCCCGAGCATCAACGCGTTGGTCGCCGCGATGGCCAGGTACAGCCCCTTCAGCCCATCACTGCCCATGACGTTGGCGTAGACGATCATCACCACCGCCATCAACGCAACGAACAGCACGTTCATCTGCCCGGCAGCGCGATCCGGATCACGCGCGCCAGCGATCGACGCATTGCCACAGGAAAGACAGATACCTGCGCCGATCCCGGCCAGGCAACGCACCGCAACCAACACATACAAGTCGCCGACTTCGGCCGAAATCACGTTGGCCGCGATCACCAGCAGCGCGCCGGCCAGGGCCAGCGTACGGCGTGGGGCTCGGCCGATGACCGGTGCAATGGCCAGCGACGCGACCATGGTGACAACGAACTCGGCCGACATGAGCATGCCCGCCTGGGCGGCATCCAGGCCCAGATCGTTCATGATCGCGCTGATCAGGTACGGCAGCGCTAACAACGCCAGAAGTCCCACGCCATAGGCGGCTGCGAATGCCGATACCACGAGACCCCAGCTTTCGGGGATGAGCACACTCTGCTTTTTCATCAGTTTTGTTGGTCCTGTGCATGGGTGGATTCGCGCAACACGCGCTTACAAATACCCAGCACAGACCATGCCATTATACCTATGACCTCATATCTTTGATTTAGAGCTTTCGCGTTCACTTCGTCGCTCGAAAGATGCTCCAAGGTGGGGCGGGAATTCCCAATGCTGCTTCGTTTTGTAACAGTGACTGGCAAGCAAGTGGCCATTAATACAACACATTGCGTAGATCACGGGCGCATTCCCGCGATGCTGGGCAAACAGATTTTGTACTCTCCCAAACCGTCAGGTGTTGAAAATTTCGGGCACTTAAACCTATAGAGGCAGCTTTCACCTTCCAACCCATAACCAGCTGAGGGCTGCTTACCATTCGCATTGTTACGATTTCAATACGCCGTATCGAATTCATTACAGCCCCCTTCCCGCTTGTCTACGCAAGGGTTTGATCCTGTAACTGTTTTCTTTCCCGCCCCAGCCGTAGCGATTTCATTCCACATCAAGCACACGAATGCCCACCATAAATACATAACCTACTGATTTTCTTACATTTATTACGATTGGCCGCATTATTGCTAAGGAGATTCCCGACCCAAGAGCGCGGACCCACCGCGCCCACCGCCCTGCTTCCCCGAGGAATTTTCATGAGCGAGTTGCGTTTCACCGAAGATCACGAATGGCTGCGCACCGAAGCCGATGGCAGCGTCACCGTGGGCATCACCGCTTTTGCCCAGAACGCACTGGGCGATGTGGTCTTCGTACAACTGCCGGAACTGCAGCAGTATGAGAAAGGCAGCGAGGTATCCACCGTCGAGTCGGTCAAGGCCGCCAGCGGTGTGTACATGCCTCTGACCGGGGAAGTGGTCGAGGCCAACGAACAGCTCGATGGCAGCCCCGAGCTGGTCAACGAAGACCCGCTGGGCGAAGGCTGGTTCTTCCGCTTCATCCCCGCCGATGCCAGCGAACTGGGCGCCCTGCTTGACCAGGATGCCTACGACCGCCTGATCAAAGCCAACGACGACGCCTGAGGGATAGCCGCCATGACCACCCAGCTCGGCACCGCCAACGAATTCATCGCCCGCCACATCGGCCCCCGCGCCGCTGACGAGCAGGCCATGCTCAGCACCCTGGGCTTCGACTCCCTGGATGCCATGACCGCAGCGGTCATCCCCGACAGCATCAAGGGCACCAGCGTGCTCGGCTCGGCAGACGGCCAGAGCGAAGCCGACGCCCTCGCGGCGCTGAAAGCCATCGCCGGCAACAACCAGCTGTTCAAGAACTTTATCGGCCAGGGCTACTACAACACCCACACCCCGGCACCGATCCTGCGCAACCTGCTGGAAAACCCAGCCTGGTACACCGCTTACACCCCGTACCAGCCAGAAATCTCCCAAGGCCGCCTGGAAGCGCTGCTGAACTTCCAGACCCTGATCAGCGACCTGACCGGCCTGCCGATCGCCAACGCCTCCCTGCTCGACGAAGCCACCGCCGCTGCCGAAGCCATGACCTTCTGCAAACGCCTGAGCAAGAACAAGGGCAGCCACGCCTTCTTCGCCTCCGTGCATTGCCACCCGCAAACCCTCGACGTGCTGCGCACCCGTGCCGAGCCGCTGGGCATCGAGATCGTGGTCGGCGACGAGCGCGAGCTGGGCGATGTCAGCGCCTTCTTCGGCGCCCTGCTGCAGTACCCGGCCAGCAACGGTGAAGTGTTCGACTACCGCGAAGTGGTCGAGCGCTTCCACGCCGCCAACGCCCTGGTCGCCGTGGCCGCCGACCTGCTGGCCTTGACCCTGCTGACCCCGCCGGGCGAGTTCGGCGCCGACGTGGCCATCGGCAGCGCCCAGCGCTTCGGCGTGCCACTGGGCTTCGGTGGCCCGCACGCGGCCTACTTCTCCACCCGTGACGCGTTCAAGCGCGACATGCCGGGCCGCCTGGTCGGCGTGTCGATCGACCGCTTCGGCAAGACCGCCCTGCGCCTGGCCATGCAGACCCGCGAGCAGCACATCCGCCGCGAGAAAGCCACCAGCAACATCTGCACCGCGCAAGTGCTGCTGGCCAACATCGCCAGCATGTTCGCCGTGTACCACGGCCCGGCCGGCCTGAAGCGCATCGCCGAGCGTACCCACGCATTGACCGCGATCCTCGCGGCCGGCCTCAAGGCCCTGGGCGTCCAGGTCGTCGGCGACAGCGCTTTCGACACCCTGACCCTGGCCACCGGCGACGCCACTGCCAGCCTGCATGAAAAAGCCCGCGCCCAGCGCATCAACCTGCGCCAGGTCGACGCCGGCCATGTCGGCCTGTCCCTCGACGAGACCAGCACCCAGGCCGACGTCGAAGCGCTGTGGCAATTGCTCGCCGGCGACAAGGCCCTGCCCGACTTCGCCGCCCTCGCCGCCAGCACCGCTTCGCTGCTGCCTGCCGCGTTGCTGCGCCAGTCGGCGATTCTCGAGCACCCGGTGTTCAACCGTTACCACAGCGAAACCGAGCTGATGCGCTACCTGCGCCGCCTGGCCGACAAGGACCTGGCGCTGGACCGCAGCATGATCCCGCTGGGCTCCTGCACCATGAAGCTCAACGCCGCCAGTGAAATGATCCCGGTCACCTGGGCCGAGTTCGGCAACCTGCACCCGTTCGCCCCGGCCGAGCAGAGCCAGGGCTACCTGCAGATGACCACCGAGCTGGAAGCCATGCTCTGCGCCGCCACCGGCTATGACGCCGTGTCGCTGCAGCCCAACGCCGGTTCCCAGGGCGAGTACGCAGG
>RCUS01000815.1_pt1 | contig 18496 bp, 12 predicted proteins | sample 2166221 | NCBI WGS metagenome assembly RCUS01 (sample SAMN09932758, study PRJNA488358) | compost metagenome | isolation source: compost soil in cyclohexanecarboxylic | place: Germany: Experimental Botanical Garden | reverse complement strand
CGGGTTTGCTGGACGACAATACCGAAGACTGGATCGAATACGGCGAAAAGCTGATTGGCCGCGGCGTGCTGCGCCAGCTGGAAGTGCCGGACCTGGTGCTGCAGGCCGTGGAAGGCATGTGGCATGGCGGCAGCCCCTTCCCGCCGCGCACCCTGGGCGCGACCCTAGTGCTGGCGAACGACCTGGCGCCCGTCGGCTCGCCCCTGCACCCGCCGGAAAGCGCCGCGCGGCGCCAGGCGGCGGCAATGATCGACTTCGGCATCGGCGGCAGCACCCTGCACACCATACTCGAGGAATCGGCCGAGGAAATCGAGTCCCTGGCGGCCGCGCTGCTGGTCTGAAGGTTCTTCCTGACGCATCCCCGCCCTTGCCGCGGGGATTTTTTTCGTCCGCATTTTGATCCATCTTTCCCCATGGCATACAATCGCCGGCGCGGCTATCCGCCGCACTGTCTTCCTCCTCTTATCAAAAGGATCTTATGCAGAAGCTGTTCTCTTCCCTGGCCGTCACGGCGCTCGCTTCCAGCCTGGCGCTGGCGTTTTCCGCGCACGCCGCCGCGCCTGCCGCCAATGGCTTGCCACAGGTACAGGAGGCGCCCCTGCGCGCGCACCTGGCTTTCCTGTCGAACGATTTGCTGGAAGGCCGGGGCACGGGCCAGCGCGGCGCCGACCTGACGGTGGCCTATCTGGAAACGCAGGCGCAGATGGCCGGCCTGAAGCCTGTGCGCGGCAATAGCTTCCGCCAGAGCGTGCAGATCGCCGGCGTGAAATCCTTGCCTGCCGAGAGCAGCCTGCAGGCGCTGGCGGACGGCAAGGCCGTGCCGCTGGCGTTCGGCCCGGACTGGGTCTGGGCCACGGGCGACTCCGTTGCCGCGCATACCTTTGATGCGCCGCTCGTCTTCGTCGGCTACGGCATCACGGCGGCGGAAGAGGGCTGGAACGATTTCAAGGGAACCGATGTCAAAGGCAAGATCGTCGTGATGATGGTCAACGATCCGCAGCCGACCGCCCTTGATCCGAACCGCTTTGCCGGCAAGGCGCTGACGTATTACGGCCGCTGGACGTACAAGTTCGAGGAAGCCAAGCGCCAGGGCGCCGCTGGCGTGCTGCTGATCCACACGAAGCCATCGGCCTCGTATGACTGGAGCGTGGTGCAGAACAGCTGGAGCGGCAGCGAGCGCTTCCAGCTGGCGGACCGCACTGCCGGCACGCCACTGCAGGGCTGGATCGCGGAAGACGCGGCGCGGCGCCTGTTTGCGGCCGGCGGGCAAGACCTGGATGCCTTGCGCGCGCAGGCGGAAAGCAAGGATTTCAAGGCTGTCGCATTGAACGCCAAATTGTCGGGCGAAATGAAGTCCACGGTGCGCAAGGTGGAGCAGTTCAATATCGCCGGCATGGTGCCGGGCACGGATCCGGCACTGAAAGAGGAAGCCGTCATCTACAGCGGCCACTGGGACCACCTGGGCAAGCAAGGTGACAAGGGCGATACGATCTATAACGGCGCCGTCGACAATGCCTCGGGCACTGCAGGCCTGCTGGCCATGGCGCAGGAAGCCGTCAAGAAACCAGCCAAGCGCACGCAGATTTTCCTGTGGGTGGCGGCAGAGGAACAAGGCTTGCTGGGCAGCGCCGCGTATGCGGCCGATCCCTTGTGGCCGCTGAACAAGACGGCGGCCGCGTTGAACCTGGACAGCCTGAACTTTGTCGGCGCCACGCGCGACATCGGCGCACAGGGCAGCGAGCGCACGGAGCTGGGCGCCATCGCCGCCACGGTGGCCAAAGCCATGGGCATGCATATCGCGGCCGCCCGTCCGGATCTGGCCGGCGGCTATTTCCGCAGCGACCATTTCAGCTTCGCCAAGGCCGGCGTGCCCGCGTTTTCCATCAATGGCGGACGCGAGTACATCAAGGACGTGGAAGCGTCGAAAGCCAAGGCGGCCGCGTATGGCCCGCGCTACCATCAGGTGACCGACGAGTACGACGCCAGCTGGGATTTGTCGGGCATGACGCAGCAGGCGCAGTTCACCCTGAACCTGGGACAAGCCGTGGCGAACGGCGCGAGGATGCCGGCCTGGAAGGCGGGCGACGCGTTTGGCAAGGCGCGCGAGCAAGCGGCAAAGTAAGGCGAGGTTCGTGGCGCGGCAGTGTCGGCTTACGCGCTGGCGCGCTAACCCGACCTACGTGATTTATTCCACCAGCAGCAGGGGGCGGTCGGATTAGCACGAAGAGCGTAATCTGACAACGCCATGGTCTATGCCAACAATGTTGTCGGCTTACGCGCTGGCGCGCTAACCCGACCTACGTGATTTGTTCCACCAGCAGCAGGGGTAGGTCGGATTAGCGCGGCAAAGCCGTGCGTAATCCGACATAGTGTTGGCGCTACAGTATTGGCAATGCTGCGTCGGCTCAGGCGGCCCGCTCGAGCCGCCGCTGCGTATGCCGGTACTTGCTCCACACCAGCAGCATCAAGAGCGGCATGGCGCCGCCGACCATGCACAGGGCCGGCCAGCCGCCGGCCGCATAGCTGGCGCTGGCCAGTGCCGAACCTGCCGAAGCGCCGATAAAGCCGCCCGCGATAAAGACTGTCGTCACGCGCGCCCGCGCATGCGGCGCCAGTTTATAGATGATGGACTGGTGCGTCACTTGCAGTCCCATCACGCCCATGTCCAGCAGCACGATCCCGATCAACAGCAGCACCAGCGAATGCGCGCCAAAGCCGATCAGGGCCCAGCCCGCGATTGACGCCACGGCCAGCAGCCAGGTGGCCTGGCGTGCGTAGCCGCGGTCGGCCATGCGGCCCGCCGTGTTGGCGGCAAACGCGCCCGTCGCACCGGCCAGGCCGAACAGGCCGATCTGCATTTCCGAATAGTGGTAAGGCGCGCCGCTGAGCAGGAAAGTCAGGCCCGTCCAGAAGACGCTGAAGGTGCCCAGGCCCAGGCCCGAGAACAGGGCGCGCTGGCGCAGCAGCGGTTCCTGGCGGATGATCTCTGCAAGGGACGCCATCAGCTTGGCGTATTGCAGCTTGCCGCGTGGCGCCTCGTTCGGCAGGATGCGCCGCAGCATGACGAGCAGGGCCGCGACAACGATGGCCGCCAGCACATATACGCTGCGCCAGCCGCCGCTGATCTGCGACACCGTGCCGGAGACGGTGCGCGCCAGCAAGATGCCCAGCAATAAACCCGTCATGACGGTGCCCACCATGCGGCCCCGGCTGTGATCGGGCGCATACGAGGCCACCATGGCCGTGACGACCATCAGTGCGCTCGACGTGATGCCCATCAAGACACTGGCGATGGCAAAGACAATAATGTTCTGGCTGGTGGCGGCCAGCAGCAGGGCGCCGATCTTGGCGATCAGCATCCACGTCAGCAGTTGGCGGCGGTTCAGCACGTCGCTCAGCGGTACCAGGAAGACGATGCCCAGCACATAGCCGATCTGCGTGGCGGTGACCAGGTAGCCCGCTTGCGGCACGCTGACGCCAAACGCGGCGGCCAGCATGGAAGTGAGTGGCTGCACATAATAGAGGCTGGCGACGAGCACGCCAGCGGACAGGGCGAACAGCAGGATGCGGGTCGAGGTCAGCAGGGTGCTGGCATCGACGGTAATTGGTGCGGATTTCATGCGAGACAACTTTCCTGGAATGACGCTTTTGGATGAGCATGATAGCGGGGCTGCGCATTTCTTGCCGGGCGCGGCCGATTTTGCGGGGAGTCGATAGACAAGACAGCAGGCAAAACTGCAGGCAAAAAAAATCCCGGCGATCGTTGCCGACGGCCGGGAAAAGGGTATATGGGGGATATACCGAGGGAGGAAAGCTCAGTTACTGTTGTCGCGCCAGCTCCGCATGCACCTGCGCCGTGATTTCATACGAGCGCAGGCGGTGCTGGTGCGAGAAAATCTGCGAGGTGATCATCAGTTCGTCGGCGCCCGTCTCGGCAATAAAGGCGGCCATTTTTGCCTTGACGGTGTCCGGCGCGCCGATGGCGGTGCACGACAGCACGGAATCGAGCATGGCGCGTTCCTGCGGTCCCAGCTGCTCCAGGTAGCCTGGCACGGGAGGTTGCAGACGCGACGGGCGGCCCGTGCGCAGGTTGACGAACGCTTGCTGCATCGAGGTGGCGCGCAGGTGCGCTTCGGCATCCGTGTCGGCGGCGAATACATTGAAGCCCAGCATCACGTAGGGTTTCGCCAGCTGCTTCGATGGCTTGAAGTGTTCGCGGTAATACGCGACAGCTTGCAGCATCATCTGCGGCGCGAAGTGCGAAGCGAACGCATACGGCAAGCCCAGGTGGGCAGCCAGCTGCGCGCCGAACAGGCTCGATCCGAGGATCCACACGGGTACTTTCGCGCCCTTGCCGGGCACGGCCAGCACGCGCTGGCGCGGCTCGTCGGACATGTAGTCGATCAGTTCCAGCACGTCTTGTGGGAACTGCTCGGCGTCGGATTGCAGGTCGCGGCGCAGCGCGCGCGCCGTGGTCTGGTCGGAGCCGGGCGCGCGGCCCAGGCCCAGGTCGATACGGCCCGGATGCAGCGCTTCCAGGGTGCCGAACTGTTCCGCGATGACCAGCGGCGAGTGGTTCGGCAGCATGACGCCGCCCGCGCCCACGCGGATGCTGGTCGTGCCGGCCGCCACGTGGGCGATCACCACCGCCGTGGCGGCGCTGGCGATGCCGGGCATGCCATGGTGTTCGGCCAGCCAGTAGCGGTTGTAGCCCCAGCGTTCGCCGTGCTGTGCCAGGTCGAGGGTGTTCTTGAACGACTGGCTGGCGTCGCTGCCTTCGGCGATGGGGGCGAGGTCGAGTATGGAAAATGGAATCATGATAGCGATATCGGGACGTGGTGGAAAATCACAATGGACGATTTGTCTATCCCCTGATGGCAGCAGGGTCAGCCATGGCAGGGAAGACAGCTGGACACATCATAATGCGAATCGGGATTTTGCGTACTGATCGGTAAAAAACTCGCGTTGATTGGAAAGCAGGCTGTGGAATGCTAGAGTGGTTTCCCCAACTTTATGCCACCTGCCATGTTCAAGAAACCCATCCTGCTGACTGTGCTGAGTCTGCTGTTGCCATCCGCCCATGCCGCGCCGGTCAGCCTGCAGGCGCAGGAAACGGCCCGCTACGCGCTGGCCACCTATCCCGAGCCGCTGATCGCCAGCCTGGCAAAAATGGTCAGCTACAACACGGTGACCGACCCGGCCGTGCCATTTGCTGACAATCCCCAGCACACGGGCTTCAAGCGCTACCTGGCACAAGAGGCGCAGCGCCTGGGCTTTGATTTTCAGGATCATGGCCATGTGGTGATCATCGGCATGGGCAGTGGCAGCGAGCGCGTGGGCGTCATCACGCACGGCGACGTGCAGCCCGTCAATCCCGCCAAGTGGGCCCGCTCGCCATTCGAACTGGACCGCATCAGCGAGCCGGGCAAACTGCTGGGACGCGGCACGGAAGACGACAAGGGTCCCATCGCCACGGCCCTGTACGCGATGAAGGCCATCCAGGACCAGCGCGTGCCGCTGAGCAAGCGCATCGAGCTGTATGTCTACATGGCCGAGGAATCGGACTGGGAACCATTGAAGCAATTCCTCAAGACGCATACCCCGCCGCAAGTAAACATCACCATCGATGCGGAATATCCGGTGGTGACGGCCGAGAAGGGCTACGGCTCCATCAAGCTGGCCCTGCCGCCGCGCACGGCCATGCCGGCGGGGAATGGCCCTGTGCTGGCGAGCCTGACGGGCGGCTTCTTCGCCAGCCAGATCCCGGAAGATGCGCAAGCCGTCATCAAGCATGCGCCAGCCGCGCTGGAAACGGCCATCCGCGCCCGCGCGCAAGGTCAGCAGGGCATGCGCTACAGCTATGCGCGCGAAGGCGACACCTTGACGGTGACGGCGCTGGGCGTGTCGGCGCACTCGTCGAAACCGGAAGACGGCGTCAACGCCATCAGCATGCTGGCCGACGCGCTGGCCGTGCAGCCGTGGCAGGGCACGCAGGCGGCCGACATGCTGTCGTTCCTGAATGAACTGGTGGGTACCGGCATTTACGGTGAACGCTTCGGCCAGATCGCCTACCGCGACGGCTTCATGGGGCCGATGACGGTGGCGCCCACCGTGCTCAGGCAGAACGGCGGCGCGCTGGAGCTGAACATCAACCTGCGCCGTCCACAGGGCAAGACGACGGCCCTGCTGCGGCAGCAAGTGACGGCCGCCTTTGACGGCTGGAAGGGGCGCCGCCAGGTGCCGGCCACCTTGCAGGCGCAGATCGGCGAACCGTGGCTGCAGACGGCGGCGCCGCAGATTCCCACCCTGCTGTCCGTCTTCGCGCATTACACGGGCGTCGCCCATCCGCAGCCGGTGGCCATCGGCGGCGGCACCAATTCGCGCCTGTTCCCGAACGCCGTCAGCTTTGGCCCGGCCATGCCGCACGCGGTCTACACGGGGCATTCCGAGCATGAGTTCATCACGGAAAAACAGTTGCTGCTGAACTTGCAGATGTACACGGCCGTATTGATCGAATTGGCCAAATAGGCTGGAACTTTGCCGGTGGCGGGCTGTCTTAGAGTCTTGGTGTCTCTTGAGATGGTGAAACGCGATGAATCGCCCGCAACCGCATTGCCAGCCGCTGTATTGCCAGGAACTCCTCAAGCCGGACGGGCGGCGCATGACCCTGTACAGCCGCCATGCCTTCGCGGCGCCAGCGGCGGCGCCCAGTCCGTTTCCCCAGCCGCAGGAAGCTAATCCGCATTTGCGCTGGCATCCCTTGCGCGGCGAATGGGTGGCGTATGCGGCCTACCGCCAGGGCCGCACCTTCTTGCCGCCGCCCCAGTACAACCCGCTGGCGCCCACGCGCGATCCGGCGCACCCTACCGAATTGCCAGCAGGCGACTACGATGTCGCCGTCTTCGACAACCGTTTCCCCAGCCTGGCCCTGGACGCCCATGATCCGCCCGCCGTGACGGTGGCCACGGCGCCCGCCGCCGGCCACTGTGAAGTGGTGGTGTTTGCCCAGGATGCCAGCGCCTCGCTGGCAACCTTGCAGGTCAGCCATATCGCCTTGCTGCTGCAAGTGTGGGCGGCCCGCACGCAGGCGCTGGCCAGCCGGCCCGGCATCGCCTACGTGCTGCCGTTCGAGAACCGTGGCGCCGAGGTGGGCGTGACCCTGCATCATCCGCATGGCCAGATCTATGCCTATCCCTTCATCCCGCCCGTGCCGGCGCGCATGCTGGCGCAGGAGCAGGCGTATTTCGCCCGTCATGGACAGGCATTGCTGGTGGACATGGCGCGCCAGGAGGCGGACGCCGGCGAACGTCTGCTGTACCTTGGACCGCATGCCTTGGCGTTCGTTCCCGCCTGCGCCCGCTATCCCTATGAAGTGTGGCTGATGCCGCGGCGGCAGGCGGACAGTTTTGCCGCGCTCTCGGCGGAGCAGCGCGGCGACCTGGCGCGGGCCCTGAAAACGGTGCTGCTGAAATACGATGGCCTGTGGCAGCGCGAGATGCCCTACCTGATGGCCTGGTACCAGGCACCGACCGACGGCCGCGCGCATCCGCACACGCAGCTGCACGCACAGTTTTATCCGCCGTACCGCACGCGCGAACGGCTCAAATACCTGGCCGGCACGGAGCTGGCCGCTGGCATGTACGCCATGGATGCCTTGCCGGAAGAATCAGCGCGGCAGTTGCAGGACGTGCGCGTGGCATGGGAAATGGCAGGGGATATCGCATGAACTGGAATATTGAACTGGAAATTGCTCATAAAGTAGCGCAGATGCGCGGCTGGCTGGAACGGGAACGGGCCGGCGCGCTGCGCCTGCGCGGCGTGGACTGGTTTGCCTGGGCCACGGCGGGCGCGTCCGGCAGCCCCAGCCAGGCGGCCGAGTTTGGCTGTGCGGAAGTGCTGGTCACGCGCGACGCCGCCTATATCCTCACCGACGAGGCCGAGGCGCAGCGTCTGCGCCATGAAGAAGTGCGCGGCAGCTGGACCTGGCAAGTGTCGCCCTGGATGCAGCCCCGGCTGGCCGAGCTGCGCGAGCATTTCGTGCAGCATGCGGCGGGCGGCTGGCCCGTGCTAAGCGACCGGCCGGGCCTGCATGAACGCAGCCTGCCCGCCGTCCTGCGCGAAGAGCGCCTGCCCCTGCTGGCCGCGGAACAGGCACGCTACCGTGAAGTGGGCCGTTTGGCGGCCGCTGCCGCCAGCGAGGCGCTGCGCGCCGCCCGGCCCGAATGGAGTGAACAGGACCTGGCAGGCGCCTGCGCGCGCGCCTTGTGGACCCGCGGCTTGCAGAGCGTGTATGTGCTGGCGGCGGGCGCCGAGCGGCAGCGCCGCTGGCGGCGCGCGCCACCCGCCCTGGTGCCGCTGGGCGAGCGCGCCTTGCTGGCCCTGTGCGCGCGGCGCTATGGCCTGTGCGCCAGCCTCAGCCGTCAACGCCGCTTCGCCACGGCGCGGGCCGGTGTCAGCGATGCCGACGCCGCCATCCTGGCGCTGGAAGCGGTGGCGCTCGACGCCTGCGAGGTGGGCCATGCGCTGAGCATGGTGTATCACGCGCTCGACAGCGCCTATGCGTATGCGGGCCAGCCCGACACGGTGCGCGACCACCGCCAGGGCGGCATCGCCGGCTACCAGTCACCCGAAGTGGCGGCCGGCGCCCACACGGAAATCGCCCTGAAGGAGGGCATGGCGCTGGCCTTCCACCCCAGCCTGCCTGGCAGCATGGTGGAAGATACTTTCCTGCTCAGTGGCGGACACCTGCACAACCTCACCTGCGACCCGGACTGGCCGGCCACGTCCGTGCAGGGGCGGCTGCGCCCGCTCACCCTGGAGCTGCAATGATGACCCCCGAAGCGTATTTCGGCACCGGCCCCGTGGTGATGGCATCGGCGCCCGGGCGCGTCAACCTGCTGGGCGAGCATACGGACTACAACGATGGCTACATGCTGCCCTGCGCCACGCCGCAGCGCACGCAGGTGATGCTGGCGCTGGCCGACGACGGGCATCACGCGTTTTATTCCGCCAGCCTCGACGAGCAGGTGCGCTTCGAGGCGGACCAGGCCGCGCCACCGGGCTTCGGCCGCTACCTGGAAGGCTGCATCCGCCTGGTCGAGGAGCAGGGTGCGGACGTGCCGGCCGTGCGCGCTTACGTGTGCTCGGACCTGCCCCTGGGGGCGGGCCTGTCGAGCAGCGCGGCGCTGGAAATCGCCACCCTGCGTGCGCTGCGCCTGCTGCTGCATCTGCCGCTGGACGACGTGGCGCTGGCGCTGATGGGACAGCAGGCGGAAATCCGCTATGCGCAGGTCAACTGCGGCGTGATGGACCAGATGGCCGCCAGCCTGGCCGACGAGCAGCATATGCTGCTGCTCGATGCGCGCACCTTGCAGCATGCATTGCTCGACTTGCCGAATGACAGCGAAGTGCTGGTGATCGACAGCGGCGTGGCGCGCACCCTGGCCGGCAGCAAGTACAACGAGCGGCGCGCCGAGTGCGAACAGGCGGCGCGCCTGCTGGGCGTGGCCTCGCTGCGCGACGTGCTCGAACCTTCCGTGGTGGAAGGCTTGCCGGAACCGTACCGCCGCCGCGCGCGCCATGTGGTCAGCGAAAACCTGCGCGTGCTGCAGGCATGCGCGCAGCATGGGCCGGCGCTGTTCGGCCAGCTGATGGCACAGTCGCACGCCAGCCTGCGCGACGATTACGAGGTATCGATTCCCGCCCTCGATGCGCTGGTGGCGCTGCTGTCGGCCCACAGCGCCGTGTATGGCGCGCGCCTGACGGGTGCCGGTTTTGGCGGCGCCTGCGTGGCCTTGTGCCGCAAGCACTGCGCCGCCAAGGCAGGACAGGACGTGGTCCCCCGTTTCAATGCCAGTGGACACAAGGCGCGCATGGTGGTTCCGTTAGCGTGACGTTGTCTTGATGCTGGTCATGGCTTGGCATAAGCGCGTTTTTCTCCGGAACCGTCAAGGCATGGCCAGTCTCCAACAGCCATGCTCAATGACATTCTCTCTCCCTCCGTCGCTCCCGCCAGCGGTGCGAACCAGGCGGAAAACAGCCTGGCCGCACCCGGCGAATTCGCTTATCCGCGGCCACAGATGGTGCGCGAAAACTGGCAATCGCTGAATGGCACGTGGCGCTTTACCTTCGACAACGAGCGGCGCTACCGCGTGCCCGATGGCGGCATCGGCTGGACGCACGACATCACCGTGCCGTATCCGCCCGAATCGCAGGCCAGCGGCGTGGGCGACCGCGGCTTTCACCGGGTCTGCTGGTACCAGCGCGAATTCCAGCTGCAACCGGGCGGGCCATGCGTGCTGCTGCATTTCGGCGCCGTCGACTACCACGCCAAGGTGTGGCTCAACGGACACGTGGTGGCCAGCCACGAAGGCGGCCACACGCCCTTTGTCGCCAGCATCGGCCACGCGCTGCTGCCGGACGGGCCGCAGGTGCTGACGGTGCGCGTCGAGGACGATCCGCACGACCTGGCCAAGCCGCGCGGCAAGCAGGACTGGCAGCTGCACCCGCATTCCATCTGGTATCCGCGCACTACGGGCATCTGGCAAAGCGTGTGGATCGAGCGCGTGGCGGCCACCTACATCGGCAAGCTGCGCTGGACGCCCGTGTTCGAGGGCTACGAGATCGGCTGCGAAGTCTTTGCCATGGGCGACCTGCAGGAGGACCTCACCGTGGCCGTGCGCATCTGGCATGGCAACAACCTGCTGGCGGACGACCAGTACAAGCTGATCGAGAACGAAGCGAGCCGCAAGATCGCGCTGTCCGATCCCGGCATCGACGATTCGCGCAATGAACTGCTGTGGAGCCCAGAGCGGCCCATCCTGCTCGATGCCGAAGTGACCTTGTGGCACAACGGCGAGCTGCTCGATACGGTCAAGTCGTACACGGCGCTGCGCTCGGTGGCGATCAACCGCGACCGTTTCATGCTCAATGGCCGGCCATATCCGCTGCGCCTGGTGCTCGACCAGGGCTACTGGCCCGATACCCTGCTGGCGGCGCCTTCCGACGACGCCTTGCGGCACGATGTGGAACTGGCCAAGGCCCTGGGGTTCAACGGCGTGCGCAAGCACCAGAAAATCGAAGACCCGCGCTACCTGTACTGGGCCGACCGCCTGGGCCTGCTGGTATGGGAAGAAATGCCATCCACTTACCGGTTTTCCAGCAAGGCCATCACGCGCATGGTGCGTGAATGGACGGACGTGATCGAACGCGACTACAGCCATCCCTGCATCCTCGTCTGGGTGCCGTTCAATGAATCGTGGGGCGTGCCCAACCTGACGGCCATCCAGGCGCACCGCAATGCCGTCGAGGCGCTGTACCACCTGACGCGCACGCTCGACCCGACGCGGCCCGTGATCGGCAACGACGGCTGGGAGGCGTCGGCCACCGACATCCTTGGCATCCACGACTACGACTGCGATCCTGAGCGGCTGCAGGCGCGCTATGCGATCAGCGACTCGGCCCGCACGACCCTGTTCGACCAGCGCCGCCCGGGCGGTCGCATCCTCACGCTCGACGGCTTTCCGCACCGTGGCCAGCCCATCGTCCTGACGGAGTTTGGCGGCATCGCCTTTGACCGTGGGCAGAGCGAACCGGCGGACACCTGGGGCTATGCGCGGGTCGGCAACGAGGCCGCCTTCCTCGATATTTACCGGCGCCTGATGGCGGTCGTGAATACGGCGCAGATGTTCAGCGGCTTTTGCTATACCCAGTTTGCCGATACCTTCCAGGAGACAAACGGCTTGCTGACGGCGGACCGAACGCCGAAGGCCGCGCTGGAATTGCTCAGCGCGGCCACCCGTAACGTAGCGCTCAGTTGAGGCCAGCCAAAGTCAACTGGGTTACATCGGACCACGCCTTGCGGTGCTTGCACGCTGGAAGCGGCGCGCAGGCCCGGCATGGCCAGCTCCACCTGAATCACTCACGATCAAGAGGCAAGCATGGCGGATTTCGATGGCGCGGCCGCGCCATTCCTCTCGTACTGGCAGGCCGGCTACGAAGGCGCCGACCACGTCACGCATGGCGGGCAGGCGCTGGACATGAACCGTGCCACGGGGCACCTGGACAGGGTGCGCGAAGACTATCTGCTGCTGCGCCAGTTCGGCATCCGCAGCGTGCGTGAAAGCATCGGCTGGCGCCTGGCCGAACGCGATGGCCATTTCGACTTTTCCTGCATCGAGGAGCGCGCCGCCGTGGCACAGGAGCTGGGACTGCAGGTCAACTGGACGTTTTGCCACTATGGCTGGCCAGCCGAGCTCGATCTTTTTTCACCTGAATTCGTGCCGCGCTTTGCGCGCTATTGCCGGGCGGCGGCGCAGTTTCTGGCGCCCTACGCGGGGGCCGCGCCCGTGTATTCACCCATCAATGAAATTTCGTTTACCAGCTGGGGACTGTCGGTGCACATGTTCCAGTGCCTGAACATGTACCGGCCGGACGCGGGCTACGAAGGCAAGCGCCAGCTGGTGCGCGCCAGCATCGCCGGCAGCGATGCCATCCGCGCCGTCAGTCCGCAGGCGCGCCTGCTGCAGTGCGACCCGCTGATCCATGTCATCGCGCCGGCGGGGCGCACGGACTGGACCGCGCAGGCGGCCGCCTGGCGTGCCTCGCAGTTCGAGGCTTGGGACATGCTGTGCGGCAGGCAGGCGCCGGAACTGGGCGGCGCGCCGCGCTACCTGGACCTGGTCGGCCTGAACTATTACCACAGCAACCAGTGGGAATGCGGCAGCAACCTGCGCCTGTGGTGGCACCTGGGCGAGCCGCGCCGCATGCCGCTGCACCAGCTGCTGCTCGAAGTGCAGGCGCGCTACCGGCGGCCCTTGCTGCTGGCGGAAACCAGCCATGTGGGCAGCGGGCGCGGCGCCTGGATACGCGAGATGGCGGCCGAGGCGGCGCTGGCCGTGCAGCATGGCGCGTCGCTGCGCGGTATCTGCATCTACCCCGTCATCGACCGGCCCGACTGGGATGATCCCGGCCACTGGCACCGCAGCGGCTTGTGGGATGTCAGCCTGGAAGGCGAGGGCAAGGAGCGGCTGCGGCGCATCCTGTCGCCGCCGTATGCGATGGCGCTGCGCCAGGCGCAGTCGCTGACGGAGCACCTTTGTTCAACGCTTGCCCCATCGGGGCGGAAAGGAACTGGTATGCGCACCATCATCGTCTTTTCCCATTTGCGCTGGAATTTCGTCTATCAGCGTCCCCAGCAACTGCTGTCGCGGCTGGCGCAGTTCTACCATGTGGTCTTTGTCGAGGAGCCCGTCTGGCACGATGGACCGGGCCGGCTCGATCTGTCCACGCCGGCGCCGAATGTCACCGTATGCCAGCCGCGTACGCCCGTGCAGGCAGCCGGCTTTCATGATGACCAGCTGGCGGCGCTGCAGCCCTTGCTGAGCGAGATCACGCCGGTGGACGACCCCATCGTCTGGTTCTACACGCCGATGGCGCTGCCCTTGCTGCCGGCGCTGCACGCGGGCCTGGTGGTGTACGACTGCATGGACGAACTGGCCGCATTCAGGAACGCGCCCAGGCAGCTGCTGCAGCGCGAAACGGCCTTGCTGGCACGGGCCGACCTGGTGTTTGCGGGCGGCCCCAGCCTGTTCGAGGCCAAGCGTGCGCGCCATGCCAACGCCCACTGCTTCGCCAGCAGCGTCGACACCGTGCACTTCGAGCAGGCGCTGGACCGCCACAACGGCCATCCGGCGCAAGCGGAGATCGGCCGGCCCAGGCTGGGCTACTACGGCGTGATCGACGAGCGCTTCGATCCATCGCTGGTGGCCGCGCTGGCCGACGCCCATCCCGAATGGCAAATCGTGCTGGTCGGCCCCATCCTGAAAATCGAGCCGGCCAGCCTGCCGCAGCGGCAGAACATCCATTACCTGGGCCAGCAGCCATACCAGGCCCTGCCGCACTTCCTGGCCGGCTGGGACGTGTGCCTGCTGCCGTTCGCGCGCAACGAGGCCACGCGCTTCATCAGCCCGACCAAGGTACTCGAATACATGGCGGCGCAGCTGCCCATCGTCAGCACCTCGATCGCCGATGTGGCCGTGCCGTACGGCGATATCGTGGCCATCGCCGATACGCCCGGGGAATTTGCCGCCGCCTGCGAGGCGGCACTGGCGGCAAGCCCGGAGCAGCGCGCCGCCATGGCCGCCAGCATGCACGCGGTCGTCTCGGCCACTTCCTGGGATGCGACGGTGGAGAAAATGCATGCGCTGCTGGAAGCGACGCCACCGGCGCAGGGCACGCGCCAGCCGCTGCCTGCCCATGCCGTGCCCGCGGCTGCCGGCGCGCCGGCAGCCGGCGCCAGCATCAATCCGCTGCGCGCCCCAGGTTCGCCGCAGGCCGTGGCTTGCGCCATTATCGGTGCCGGGCCGACCGGCCTGAGCGCCGCCTATCACCTGGGCGCCGATTCCTTGCTGCTCGATAAAAATGCCAGCGTGGGCGGCTGGTGCCGCTCCATCCGCGACCACGGCTTCACGTTCGACCACGCGGGCCACATCATGTTTTCCAATGACAGCTACGTGCTCGACATGTACCGCATCTTGCTGGGCACGAACCTGCACTGGCAAAACCGCGAAGCATGGGTGTACAGCAAGCAGGTGTATACCCGCTACCCGTTCCAGGGGGCGCTGTATGGCTTGCCGCCCGCCGTCATCAAGGAGTGCATCGTCGGCGCCATCGAGGCGCGCCATGGCAAGGCCGTGGCCGCGAACGGCAGTGATGCCGTGCCGCCCGTGGCCGCCTGCGTCGGGCCAGACTGCTGCGCTGATGGCGGTGCCGGCCTGGAGCATGCGCTCGAAGGCGCGGCAGCTGCGGCCGCAGCAAAAGCTGCCGCCGCGCCGCCAAATTTCGAGCAGTTCATCCACCAGGTGTGGGGTGCGGGCATAGCCCGGCATTTTGCCATTCCCTACAACAAGAAACTCTGGACCGTGCCGTTGAGCGAGATGGAAACCTCGTGGCTGGGCGGAAGAGTGCCCTTGCCAAACCTGGAGGAAATCATCGAGGGCGCGCTGGAACCTGTCGCCAAGCCGATGGGACCGAATGCACGCTTCGGCTACCCCTTGCGCGGTGGCTTCCAGGCCTTGATGTCGGGTTTCCTGCCGCACCTGAAAGGCCAGCTGGAACTCAATGCCGAGGTGGCGCAAGTCTTGCCGCGGCAGCATCTCATTGCCCTGGCGGACGGCCGCCGCTTCCGCTACCAGCATCTGCTGAGCACCATGCCCTTGCCGGAACTGGTGCGCCTGATCGGTGACCAGGCGCCGCCGGCAGTGCAAGCGGCGGCGCGCGCCTTGCGCCACGTCTCCGTACGCTGCGTCAACCTGGGCGTGGCGCGCGAGCGGATCAGCGACAAGCACTGGATTTACTATCCGGAAGAAACGATTTTCCATCGTATCTTTTTGCAGGGAAATGCGAGCCCCCATTGCAATGCGCCGGGCGGTTTCGGGCTGACCTGTGAAATCACATATTCGCCCTGGAAACCGTTGCCGCTCGATGGGCAAGCCCTGATCGACCGCTGCGTGCGCGACTGCATCGCCGTGGGCCTGTTGCGTGAAGACGATCAGTTGCTGGCTGCCAACCAGGTGGACATGCCATGCGCGTATGTCGTCTACGACCATGCACGCGCCGCCAACGTGGCGCTGGTCAAGCAGTGGCTGGCGGAGCAGGACATCGTGCTGGCAGGCCGCTACAGCGAATGGGAATACTACAATTCCGACCACGCCTTTCTTGCCGGAAAAAAAGCGGCGGAAGCCATCACGCAGTTGTCGGGGCTGCAGCGCAAGATCGCCAGCGTGGAGTAGCGAACGTGGCGTAGGTGATATCAAGCCTGCGACCATGCCGCCCTGGACCATACCCTCTTGCTGCCCTCTTGTTGCCCTCTTGTTGCGCTGTCGCTGGCGCGGCAAGAGGGCCGCAGTGAGCGCAGACGCGGGCCGGAGCGCAGACGGCGCAGCAGTCAGCAACCGTGGCCAGCAGCGTGGGTCTGTAGCGTGAGCCGGCAGCCCAGGCCAGCAGCCCGAGCCAGCAGCCCAAGTCAGCTGCCCAAGTCGGCTGCCCAAGTCAGCAGCCCAAGCCAGCTTCGTAAGGCTTCGTAAGTCAGCCTCGTTAGTCAGCCTCGTGGGCCCGCTTCGCAAGGCGGCTGAAAAGACGCGCCAGGATGAAAGGATCGAGCAGCACGATGGGCGAGAAACAGGATTGACAGGATTGCCTGGTGTCAAAGAAAGGAAGATGCCGGCGCACATGCACAGGCAGCCCACCGGACGGCAGCAACCGACAGCAACGTGGCCGGGCAGGAGAGGAGGGGAGGGGGCATCTGAAGGGACACAGAGGGTGCACAGCGGGGGAATCAGGGTGCAGGCCGCAAGGCATGCCGCAGAGACACAGCTTGCAGCGGCACAGGCGGCAGAGGGGGGAACCAGGAGGTGGGCCGCAAGGCATGCAGCAGGGGCATAGAAATAGGCAGCGGAGGAACGGGCCGCAGCAGAACGGGCAGCAGAGGAACGGGCAGCAGAGGAACGGGCAGCAGCGGAGCCCGCAGCAGAGGAACGGCCAGATGCGGAGCCGGCAATACACGGAGCCGGCAATACAAGGAGCCGGCAATACAATGAGCCGGCAATACAATGAGCCGGTAATACAACGACACGCACAAGGTGGCAGCGGGGGATAGGCGCGGCATGCCGCGCCGCCTCTCCTTACCCTCCGCCGCGCCCGCGTCCCTGCTCCTGACGCTCTCGATGCGCGGCGCTTGAAATGCGTCTGGCCTTTATTGCGCGACAGCTGCGCCGCGCAGTGCCCGGCTGCTCCTTTGACGCTTGCGCTCAATAGCGCTGCAACAAGCCGTTGACCACTTTGACGCGGTCGCCGATCTGGTACGTGGGCTGGGAATTTTGCATGATGGCGCGCGTCGTGCCATCGTCCAGGCGCAGGGTGACGCGGTACATCATGCTGCCCGAGGTGCTGCCCGCCGTGCCCGAGCTGCCGGCCTGTGTTTCGCCACTGCCCTGGTCCATGCCGCGCGGCACGGTATCGATGGACTGCACGGTGGCCGATGCAATCGATACGCCCGACTGGCTGCCATCCATGTTCATGGCATTGTTGGCCGTGGCGGTGCGCGCGTCGGCGCTGCCGCTCGTGTCGCCGCTGTTTGTGCTGTTGCTCATGGTGCTGCTGGTCGTGGCGGCGGTGCTGCCGGTGCGGTCCATGCTGCCGGTGCTACCCATTCTGTTCGTGCCGGCGGTGCTGCCCGAGCTGCCGCTGTTGCCGGTCGCGCTGCCGTTCTGGCCTGTGCCTGCCGTATTGCTGTAGCTTTCGCCACTGCGCGAGGCGGTGGTGCCGTTCGGGTTGGTTGAATTGCAAGCACCCAATAACATGCACAGCAAGCCTGCCAGGATCGTGGTTCCTTTTGCTTTCATCTTGTTCTCCTCTGAATGTGACGATAGGTGGAGGTCCGCAGGCATGCCGGACGTGGCCGTGATTACTGCTAGTAAGAGGGTGGTAATGGAGGGATGTTCGCGGCTTGTTATTTCCCATTGAGCTACATCAAGCGTATAAATTGTCGAGCTTGGTATAAAAGACACTCTTGCCTAAAACGTTTTGAGCCCCGGCGCTTCCGTGCCGTTGTTTCCTTGCTGTTTATCCCAGGAGAAAAAATGTCTTCAGTTTCCGCAAGCGCCCGTCTGATCGACGAATTGGTCAGCGCCGTGTATGGCGCCCCCGAGGCGGCGCACGATGCGCGTGCCCGGCATGGCCTGACACATGCTTTGCATGCGTTGGCCAGGCTTTCCCGTTCAGAACAATTGCTGGAGATGAAACGCGATGCGGCACGCGCGGCGGGCGTGGACAGCCGCCGCGAGATGCGTGCGGTGTTGCGGCGCATCGCCGTGCATGCCGCCGCAGGACAAGGACAGCTGAGCCTTGAGCTGAGCGGCGGTGACGGCGTTGGCCAGTGATCAGGACGGCATGAACTTGAGGGTGGCGGCAACCATCTTCGGCCACAAGAAGGTCAGCAGCAGTGACACGACCATCGCCGCCGCGATATCGACAAGCCAGTCGTGCACGGAGCCATGGCGGTACGAGAGAAAACTCTGGATGAATTCGTCCAACGCGCCCATGGCGACCACCATCAGTACGGACAGCAGCGCGCGGCGCGCCACGCCGCCGCTGATGCCGCTGAACAGCATCAGGGCCAGCACGCCATAGCCGAACGAGTGCAGCACGCCGCCCGACGCATATTGTCCGACGTCGGCGCGGATGCCCGGAATATCGCCAATCAGGATCACCAGCAGGTACAGCACCAGTGCCGTGCGGAAGCGCAGGCGTTCGTAACGGTCGGCAAAACACAGGGCAAGCAGCGTGGCGGGCATGGTACGTGAGCGGGATGGGAAAGGCGATAACAATACCATGGGCGTGGCAGCGGCCTGTGTTATTGCGCAAGAGGCTGGCTCACAGGCAAAAAAAAGGCCCGCGGGGGCGCGGGCCAAAAACCCAAATGAAATGGGTCAAGAGT
>RCUS01000813.1_pt1 | contig 18516 bp, 4 predicted proteins | sample 2166221 | NCBI WGS metagenome assembly RCUS01 (sample SAMN09932758, study PRJNA488358) | compost metagenome | isolation source: compost soil in cyclohexanecarboxylic | place: Germany: Experimental Botanical Garden | reverse complement strand
GTTTAGCATTCATATATGGTCGAGACGACAGGATTTGAACCTGCGACCTCTTGCTCCCGAAGCAAGCGCTCTACCAAGCTGAGCCACGTCTCGATACTGGGAAGTAATTCACATTGTTTGCCCGAACAATAAGTGATTATACGCCTTATTATTCTGATTGTAAATAGCTATTTCTACACCGGATGGCAGCATCATGTGGCAGATTGTTATGGCCTATTGGCTGCCAATGGTATTTTAATAATAATGTGTATTTAAGGTTACTTTGTTTGATGAGCGGATAAAAAATCTATAAAACATCCATTTTGTAAAACAGATGTTAAATTTTATAAAATAAGAGAATTTTGGTAAAAAATCATTGACACAAAATCCCATTGCAAGGTAAATATCTTATATAAAATTATTTGTAAGAAAAATTATCGATGTGAGGGGGAGTGGCTTAGTGAGTAAAATGTTTGTTCGTTCATCAAGTGTCTCAAGCGGCACTAGTCAAGCGGTCTATCAGCTGGTTTCAAATGTAACGGGTCATAGGATCGAAGATTTGAATCCGGATATGTATCTGGAAGATGATCTCGGACTGGATTCCATCAAAATGATTACCTTAATGAATGATTTGATCGGATTGGTCCCGGCAGAGCAGATGGATGATTTTACGGCCGCATACCCGGTGACTGTCTTGATGGGTCTGCAAACTGTCGGCGATCTTCTGCAGATTTTGGAGGAATGGGAACTTGCCCGGCGGGAAGGGGCAGAGGTACAGACTGCGGTTAGTACTGCGCTTCAAGCGCAAGAAGATATCTGGCCTCAGACTGCTGCAGTCCAGGTTCATTCCGCTGCCCCGGATCTGCGTGAACAGTTGAAAATAGAAGTGTGCAGGTTGATCTCCAGCATTACCGGACATAAGTCTGAAGATCTGCATACGGATATGGATCTGGAGAGCGATTTGGGCCTGGATTCCATTAAAATGATTACCTTAATGAGCGAGATGGTCTCATTGCTGCCTGCCGATTCATCCGGTGACGTCAACGAAAGCAATATAGTGACGTCGCTCATGTCTGTGCAGACGGTTGGAGATATCGTGGAAATGCTGGCCGTCCGCAGCGGGGGGAACAGCGGTACCCTGGCAGTTACAGGTGACGATAACGGTATAGTAGCGGAGATTCCTGAAAATGAGCCCGAATTTCTTGAAATCTTACATTCCCAATATTTATTTCTGATCACCTATTTGTCGGTAGCCAACCTGACCATAACGTCAGGAGTTCACCTGCGGGGGAGACTGGATGTCGAAAGCCTGCAGAAGTCGTGGGGTGAGCTGATCCTCCGCCATCCTGTACTGCGGGCCGTGTTCATCACGGAACCGGCGAACGCGAGCTTGAAGGGGTATCGTCTCCAATTACTAGAGGCTGCGGTGCCGCCGGAAATTCCCGTCCTGGATATCAGACATCTGGATGAACAAGCAAGGCGCCGGTGGATTTCGGAAAGGTTCGAAGCCTCGCTAAATGAGAAATTTGATATCACCCGCTGGCCGCTGCATTCTTTGTCCGTTATCCAGACGGCCGACCTGGAATATGAGCTGATTCTGGACATCAACCATATGATCTCGGACGGTCTGGGCAACCAGCAGATTCTGAAAGAAATATTGGAAATTTACGGATCTGATTCACATAACAACGAAGCTAAACTAAGACCTGCGTTGCCAGCCAGGGAATATAACCGTATTGTATCTGAAATCAATGCCTGGAATGCTCCAGAAGAGATGGAGATGCTGGACCGGTATTTGCAGCAGCAGGGCCGTGGAGCCTATTTCTTCAACCCCTACGGGGCAAGTCGCAAGGCAGATGCAGCAGGTGCTGCCGGAGCCGTCATTCATTCCCGCAAATACTGGATCAGTGAGGAAATAACAACACGGCTGATTGCCTCTACCAAGACCTGGCGCACCTCTCTCTTTATTCTTTTGGTCAGCGCATATCTTAAGACGATCAAGCAGCAGGGGGAAGAGCGGGATCGGATTATTCTGAATCTTCCGACAAGCGGCAGGCTGTACCCCCACACGGATGCTTCGGAGGTGCTCAGCGCCTTTGCCCAAAATCTTGCACTCAGCTTCACCTGCGAGGATGTAAATGAAGAATGGGAAACCTTAATTAACAGAACACATGAAGAATTCACCAATCAATTCACCTCAGGCATAGACAGGGCTCAGACCTACAGAGCTGCGCAGTATGCTAAAGACACGATCCATCTGCAGAACGGCGTTATGCCGGAAGCGGTGGCCTCCATGATCCGCTCCACGTTGAAATCAAATCTATATCTTTCATTTGTAGGCAATACATTCATACAAACGCAATACGGGGATTACGAAGTTTATGATTATGAGGCTTACACAGGAACCAATCCGGGAACGATTGACTGCTTGGCTGAATTGTTTCAGGGCAGGCTGATGATCACGGCTAACTATGACAGCAGCTTCTTTGAGGATGATTATATCGGGAAGCATATGAACAGGTTCATGGACAACCTCAGCCAGCTTGCCGGAATGGGACCTGTGGGCCTGCCGGTGCTTGCCGCAGCACATACCGAAGAGCCGCATAGCGCGGAAATAAGAGAGCGGCTGTACGGAATAGTCCGGGATATTCGCGGAGCGGCGCTTGACGAGGAAGCACTGTTCAAGGATATGGAGGCAGAACTCGGGATGGATTCCCTGCAGCGCATCCGGCTGGTCACCAAGCTGGGCAAAGTATACGGGCATGCTGACAAGGCGGGATTGCTTGAATGCAGGACGCTGAATGAACTAATTACCCATATTACACATGCAAATAATGCAATTAAACCGGCAGGCCGTGACGCTGCATTAGAAATTCCCTATCTCCACATTTCCCGTCAGTGCAAGGCAACTCCCGATGCGGTTGCGATATTGGACGGCACCAGGGAGGTTACCTACCGCGAACTGGATGAGCAATCCAACCGGCTTGCGCATTATTTAACTTCACAAGGGGTGCGTTCGCAGAGCCTGGTCGGCATTCTAACATTCCCGGGCCGTCTTATGCTGACCGGAATTTTGGGGATATTGAAAGCGGGAGCGGCTTATGTGCCGCTTGATCCGATGTACCCCGCTGACCGGATCGAATATATCGCGGAGCATGCGCAGCTCAGTATCCTGCTCACGGAGCAGTCGCTGCAACAGCAGGCAGATCCTATAGTGCAGAAGAGTCCTTCTATCCGGAAAGTAGTCTACCTCGATGAAGGGTATGAAGCCCACGGCTATTTTGAACAAGCGGGAACGGAGGAGTGGCAGAGCTGCTCCGCCAGCGATCTGCGGGTGGACAGCGCCCCGCATGATCTGATGGTTGTTCTGTATACATCGGGTTCAACCGGGAAGCCCAAGGGAGTCATGCTGAATCACCGCGGCTATATGAACCGGCTGGAATGGCATCAGATGACCTTCAGACTGCAGCCGGGCGAACGTGTGGCTCAGAAGACCTCCTGCTGCTTCGATATTTCCGTGTGGGAGCTGCTGTGGCCGCTGATGTATGGCGGAACGGTATGCCCCGTAAGACAGGAAATTGTCAAGAATCCCTGGAGCCTGGCCCGATGGATGACGGACACCGGAATCAATGTCATGCATTTCGTGCCTTCCTTGTTCGGTGAATTTGTAGATTCATTGGAGGATGAGAGCTATACATTTCCTGCTCTTCGCTGGCTGATTTTCAGTGGCGAGGGGCTGCCGCTCCGCCCGGTGCAGAAATGGATGGACCGCTATGGAAGCAAGACGAAGCTGGCTAATCTGTATGGTCCTACCGAGGCTTCGATCGATGTTACTTGCCACATTATTTCACAGCGGCCGGGTTCAGCTGGTGAGATGAGCATTCCCATCGGCAAGCCGATTCCCGGCGTGTATATCAAAAATCTGGATGAGCACATGCATGAAGTGCCCGAGGGTGAACTTGGCGAGCTGTGGATCGGCGGCATTCAGTTGGCTAAAGGGTATTTGTACAACCCGGAAAAAACCCGCGAAGCCTTTCATCCCAACCCGTTTCCGGAGATTCCGGGAGAATTTATTTACCGCACAGGTGATTTGACCGTCAAAAGGGCGGACGGAAGTTATGAGTACCATGGACGCACCGACAACCAGGTGAAGCTGCGCGGTTTCCGTGTGGAGCTGGGCGAGATTGAAGCTGTGCTGGGCAGCCATGACCATGTGGCCGAGGTGGCGGTGATTGTCACTCAGTCCGCGCCCGGACAACAGCTGCTGCTGGCCTGCCTGGCTGGCAAGCAGGTGCCGGACCAGGAGATCAAAGACTTCGCCGTCCGCAAGCTTCCGTATTATATGATTCCACATCGGCTGGAATGGCTGCCCAGGCTGCCCAAGAATCCGAACGGCAAGCTGGACCGCAAGGCGCTGAGTGTTAGGTTCAGCGGGAAAGGGCAAACGCCTCAAGCTTCAGAGCTACCGGTTCCCCCGGCGGAGCGTGAGCCGCTGAGCGCAGGGGAAATGCTCCCGCTTGCGCCGGCACAGAGCTGGCTGATGAATTATTTCGATGATCCTTACTGCTGGGCGGGCTATACCCGCTTCCTATACAAGCAGCCGCTGGATTTCCAGCAGTTCAAGCAGGCTGTCATGATGCTGAACCGGCGTCATGACGCGCTGAGAAGCATTCTGGAGCGGAAGGATAACGGCTTTGAGCTTAGGTTCCTGCAAGGAGAGCTAGGGGGCAATGTGGATTTCTATGATGGAAGCCATATGGAAGAGGCTGAAAGAAATGCAGAAATTCAGACGATTCTGGCAGAAGCGATTCAAGGGTTCCAGGTGGACCAATGGCCGTTATGGCGGATCATTGTCATTCAGGTATCAGAAGCGGTCTATGAGATTGCGGCGGTCGGGCATCACCTGATTTCGGATGTGATCACGAATCAGCTGCTGCTGCAGGAAATCTGGCAGATTTACGCTTCGCTGAGCCCGGGAGCCCGGCACATCAGCTTACCCGATGCGAAGCCGTTTGCCGATTTTGTCCGGGCGGTCCAGGAGAAGAAAAGAATCCATGGGAAAGAGTACGCAGACTACTGGTCCACACATTTCCCTCCGGAATCCGTGTGCAGGCTGCCGGCAGATTTCATCAAGGGACCCAATGACGAGCAGTCTGCTGCGACTTTGCGCTTCACTTTTGACCGGGAGCAGACGTCGCTGCTTCTGACCAGGGCCAAGAAGCATTTCAACAGCAATGTATATCCGATTTTGCTGGCTCCTCTATACAAGGAGTTGAGTGTTTTCTTCGGACAGCCGGAGGTTGTCGTGAGCCATCGGGTGCATGGAAGAGAACTTGGCAGCGGACAAAATTTCATGCAAACACCAGGCAACTTTGCTGTGAATTTTCCGCTCGGAATAAATGTGGAGAAGGGCAGCCAATGGAATAATCTGATCGCAAGCATCCGCAAAGGGCTCGAAAATGTGCCGCTTGGCGGAGTGAGCTATGATCTGGTATCCGAGAATCTGCCGCGCTACATGTATCCGGATGTGAAGCTGACTCCAATCCGGGCGAACTATCTCGGAAACCGGGATGCTCCCCGCCTGCCGGGCCTGGAATTTACCAGAGAAGGCATGGACCGCAGATTTTCACTGCCGGGTCAAAAACGGATATCGGTCATTGAATTCTTTTTCTCCATTGAAGAAGGGAAGCTGACGGTTGAGATCGAGTATTCGGCTAATCTTTATGCCGCAGCAACGATCCAGACTCTGGCTGAACAGTATAGGGAGCAAGCCCTTGAGCTTCTGGCGTCCATTCAGGATACTCCGGTGCTGCCTCCGGCTCCCAGAAAAGGACTGCTGGCCAATAAAGTAGCAGTCATAACGGGCGGCAGCAGAGGCATCGGACGGAGCATAGCCCTGTCCATGGCCGGTGAAGGGGCCGACATTGTACTGGTATCCAGATCCGGGCAACAGCTTCAGGAGGCTGCGGATGAAATCCGCCGGCTCGGCGTAAAGGCCATGTCCATATCCGCCGATGTGAGTGACGCTCCAAGCGTCAATAAGGCGGTTGAACAGATTATCGGAAGCTTCGGCCGTATTGATATTCTTGTCAACAGTGCCGGAATTACCGGCATGGCGGCGATGGCCGACATGAGTCCGGAGGCGTGGGAGTCGATCATTCAGGTGAATCTGCTTGGAACCTATCATTTTTGCTACGCGGTGATCCCTTATCTGCTCAAGCAGAAGCAGGGCAAGATCATCAATATCGGATCGGATTCCTCTTTTATCGGCTATCCGATGATGAGCGCTTATGCGGCATCCAAGCACGGGGTGCTCGGACTGACCCGTGCACTGTCAGAAGAGCTGAAGAACAGCAATATTCAGGTGAACGCGGTGTGCCCGGCGCTCGTGGACACCGATATGGCGCCCGCGGCGTTCAAGGGGCGGGCGATCCCTCCGTCAGGGGTTGCGGACTCGGTGTTGTTATTGGCCTCTCCGCATGCGGACTATATTACCGGCGAGGCTGTACAAGTCTACGGTAAACAGGATATGCACTGGTTCGGGGCACAGCAGATGCAGATGCTTCAGGCCGTGCAGCGCAGACAGCCGTAATGGGGGCGGCGTGATGGAACAAAAGGCGCACAAGGCAGGGAAGCTGAATGATCTTTTTGGAGGCGGGAAAGCCATTATTTACGGTATCGCCCTTTTGGTAGGCACCTCCGTTGGTGTCATTAATCCGCTCTCCACCACGCACATGACGGCGAATCATGGAGAAGAAATATGGATAGGGGTGATCTCATCCTCCTATTTTTTCTTCATGGCGCTCGGTTCCATGGTTGCAGACAGAACGATGAGAGGTACCGATATGAAGAGGGTCATTACGTCAGGCCTGCTGCTTACGGCGGTCTGCTCGGCGCTCTTCCCGCTGTTCACCGTGAATGTGGTTTGGCTGTTGCTGATGTCACTTATGGGTATAGGCATCAGCTGCAACATGATGGGACTTCAGACGGCGCTCCACAATCTCACGGGTGAGAAAAGCCTGGGGATGGTCAGCGGATTGTACAGCCTGTGTTTTGCGCTAGGGATGATTGCCAGCTCTGCACTTGCGCCTATGGTCTATGACCAGGTGGCCTGGCTGCCGTTTGCGTTCAGCTGCTTCTGTCTGGTGCTTGCTTCAGCCGTTATCTATTTTAAGCTGCCGGGTAAACTGATCATTCCCGGGCGTGCGGGGAAAAAGGTGCTGTCCAAAATCAGCCAGCCGCTGTTCGGCGCTTTTGTCTACGGGTTCGGCGAAACGATTGTGGTGTCCTTATATCCTCTGTATCTGATCCGTGAGCATGTTGCCGTTGCCCAGACGGGTTATGGATTAAGCATCTTTGCCGTCGGCAGCCTCCTCGGCTTGCTGCCAGTCACCTATCTGGCTGACCGGATCGGATGCAAGAAATGCCTGATCTTATGTGCAGCTATCTCGATCTTTACTCTTCTGGGCATTGTGACTTCCGGCAGCATGCCTTTAAGACTGCTGTTCTCTTTTGCTTCCGGGTTCATCATCGGCCCCCTGTACCCTTTGGCGATGGCGCTTACGGTCCAGGAACTGACGCCAGAGGAGAGATCCTCCGGGAACGCTTTGTTTACTACATTTTATGGCTTTGGATCAGCGGCGGGTCCGTTTTTATCCTCAGTAGTCATGAATGCATGGGGGAATCAGCATTTATTCACCGTATGCATGCTTCTGTTCTGCCTGTTCCTTGCCCATGCGGCAATAACAAGAAAAGGATCGAAAGTAAGGGTAACGAAGGAGGAAATATTGTGAGCAGTTCCAAACGGAAGAAACCAGAAACCAAGCTTTCCATCCTGAAGGGCGAAAATATCACTGGCAGATTTACGGAAATGGAGAATCTGGCCAATGTGCTGGTTCACGTGTCCGGCAATAAAGACCGGGGCATTACCTTCCTGCAAAATGACAATTCAGAGTTCTTTCTCTCCTATCTGGCCCTCCTTGAAGGCGCAACCTGCCGTCTGGGCGGCCTGCAGGAGCAAGGCTTTACATCAGGCCAGTATGCACTTATTTTGCTGGAGGACAGCCGGGAATTCGTTCTTACGTTCTGGGCATGCATCCTGGGCGGAATTATCCCCGTACCGGCCTCCTATCCTGCCTCTTCGAAGGTCATCAATACCTCCCTCAGCAAGCTGCAGGCGATATGGGAGGTCCTGGAACGGCCGCTGATCATCTCGGACCACAGCCTCGCAGAGGCAAGGGTTGAGATGGAGACAACGCTGGGAATCAGCGGCCTGCGCATTCTGGAAGCCGCAAAGCTGGATACAGCCGGACGGTCCGGGACCCTTATGCTGGCCGGGCCGCATACTCCGGCGATGATTCAATTCAGCTCCGGGAGCACAAGTGTGCCGAAAGGGACTATTTTAACCCATGATAACCTGCTAACCAACATTGAAGCGATTATCTCCAGCTCCGGGATGAGGGAAGATGACCGCTCTCTTGGCTGGATGCCGTATCACCACGATATGGGACTGATCGGTTTCCATTTGTCCACGCTGGCCTGCGGAATTAACCAGTTCAATATGACGCCGATGAAATTTGTAAAAAGGCCGACCCTGTGGCTGGATATGATCGACAAGCACCGGATTACCTTCACCGGCTGCCCGAATTTCGGGCTTCGGCTTGTCAGCGGCAGAGTGAAGGAAGAACAGTTGAAATCCTGGGATCTAAGCTCGATCCGCTTTCTCTATAACGGTGCCGAGCCTATATCGGTCAAGACAATGCGGGAGTTTATGGACAAATTCGCGCATAGCGGGCTAAAACGCACTGCGATGTATCCCGTATACGGAATGGCAGAGGCCTGTCTGGCGGTCAGCTTCCCCCGGCCAGGCGAAGAGCCGCTGGTCCATTCCGTCAATCGCGAGCGGCTGGTCGGTGAATCGCGGATTGAGGCCATCGACGAGAACGACAGATGTGCTTCATTAATAGCCGATGAGGGTTACCCTGTGACGGGCATGGAGATCCGGATCGTGGACGATGCTTCCGGTGCAGTAGTACCCCAAGGAACGGTAGGAGAAATTCAGATTCGTGGCCGCAATGTAACTTCGGGCTATATCAATAACCCGGAGGCTACCACGCGGTCCTATCAGGACGGATGGCTAAAGACCGGCGACACCGGCGTTGTTCTGAACGGGCGCTTATCGGTAATCGGAAGAATTAAAGACATTATCTTTGTCAACGGCCAGAATTTCTTCGCGCATGACATTGAAGGGGTAATGGAGGAGCTGGATGGGGTCGAGCCGGGCAAGATTGCCGTGTGTGGCTGGCATGATGAACAGGAAGGACAAGAGAGAGTCGGGCTCTTCTCAACGGTACGGCTGCAGGAGCAAGAGGTTAAGCCGTTCTACGCCAAAATACTCCGTCATGTGAACGAGGTCTTCGGCATCGCTGTAGACTATGTGTCTCTAATCCGCTCCATTCCCAAGACGACAAGCGGCAAAGTGCAGCGGTTCGTTCTTGTAGAGGCCTTCAGGAAGGGAGAGTTCCAGGATAAGTCGTATTCCGCCGCGTATTTCACGGAGGAAACTAAGGATGCCGACTCTATACCGGCACAATTGCTGCAAGCGCCGTCCCCTGTGGCCGCTCCCGGAGCCTTTCTGGACAAAATTCGCGGTGTCTGGGCTGAAGTGCTGGGCCGTCCGCCTGAAGCGATTCCGTATAACCAATCCTTCATGTCCATGGGCGGGACCTCGCTCAAGGCGATACAGATTCTGGGCGCTTTGGAGGATGAACTGCGGATTGAATTGACCCATGATCTGCTGATCAAATGCCGCACCATTGAGGAGATGGACAGCTATGTGGCCCGCAGGGTGAATATGGGCGGCCATCCGCTCTCTGCCGGGGAGCGGCCATCCGCTGCCGTTCAGGGATCCGACAGCGGCGATGCCGATATTGCTGTGATTGCGATGGCCTGCCGGTTCCCGGGTGCTTCAAGCCCGGAGGAATTCTGGAACAACCTGCTGCAGGGGAAGGATTCTATCGGTGAAGTGCCGCGGGACCGCTGGAATATCGACGATTATTACAGTCCCACTCCGGAATTCGGCAAAACCTACTGCCGCAATGGCGGGTTCCTTGATAACCCTTATGGCTTTGACGCCGCTCTGTTCGGCATCTCCGAGGATGAAGCGGCGGTGATGGACCCGCAGCAGCGGATCGTGATGGAGCTGGTATACGAGCTGATCGAACGGGCCGGATATTCGAGGCAGCAGATGAATGGCAGGGATGTCGGGCTGTTTGTCGGAGCGGGCGGCAATTCCTATTTCGAATATCACCTGAACACCTTGAACCGAATGAACCTGCAGAGCTTTGACAGCTTCTCTACGCTGACCAGCGTGCAGCAGGAGCGTATTATGGCAGAATGGAAGCGGAAGCTGGGGGTTACGGGAACCCATCCAAACCTTCTGGTGGATAATATAGTCAATATGATTCCGGCGCGGACCTCCCAGGAATTCAACTTCAAAGGACCAAGCATGGCGGTAGATACCGCCTGCTCCTCTTCACTGGTCACGCTGCATCTGGCCGCAGCCTCCATCCGCAGGGGGGAATGCGAATCCGCCATTGCCGGCGGCATTCATCTTATGCTGACGCCGACCTCCTATCAATACTTCAGCAGCGCCGAAGCCTTGTCTCCTACTGGACGCAGCTGCGTGTTCGCGGCTGATGCGGACGGCTTCGTTCCGGGCGAGGGTGCCGGACTGGTAATGCTGAAACCGCTGGAGCAGGCGCTGAGAGACGGCGATCCGGTGCTGGCGGTGCTGAAGGCCAGCAGTATTAATAATGACGGGCATTCCATCGGCGTAATGGCTCCGAATCCGGACGGGCAAAGAGAGCTGATAGAATCTCTGTACATCAAGCACAATCTCAGTCCGGCGGATGTGCAGTATGTGGAGGCTCACGGAACAGGTACCAAAATCGGCGATCCGAGCGAAGTTAGAGCACTGGACAGTGCCTTCAAGCGCTGGGGGCTGCTGCGGCAATCAGTTGCCATTGGATCGGTGAAATCCAATATTGGCCATCTATTGGGAGCAGCGGGCATTGCAGGCTTCATCAAAGTGGTGATGGCGCTGCAGAACAAGATCATGCCGCCGCAGATCAATGTCTCCGCTCCGAACCCGATGCTGAAATTTGAGAAGACGCCGTTCTATCTGCTTGCCGCAGCCCAGGAGTGGTCGGTGGCCGAAGGAAAGGCCAGAAGAGCGGCGATCAATTCCTTTGGCTTCGGTGGCACGAACAGCCACATGGTGGTTGAAGAAGCGCCTGTACGGGCCTCGGCAAGTGATACGGAGCGACCGGTGCGTGCCAAGCATGTAATCGGGCTGTCCGCGCAGACTGAGCCGGCATTGCTGCAGAAGATGCTGGAGCTTGCAGCGTTTCTGGAGCAGCACGGGGACTATCCGCTGGCAGATGTCTGCTACACCGAGAATGCTGCGCGAACCGCATTGCCGCACCGCTTCCATGCCGTGACAGATTCGGTTCAGGATCTCATCAGAAAGCTGCAAACCGGAGTCCCGGCTGCTGCCCCGGTTTCTCATTCACCCGCAATTGCCCTGATGTTCACGGGACAAGGCTCGCAGTATGCGGGCATGGGTAGAGCGCTGTACGAAGGACTTCCTGCCTTCCGGAAAAATGTAGACGCCTGCTCCGCAGCGTTTGAGCCTTATCTGGACCTGAAACTGACGGACCTCATCTATGGCGGGGAGGCCGATGACGGACGGCTTGCCCAGACGCAGTATACCCAACCGGCCGTCTTTACACTGGACTACGCGTTTGGACGCTTGCTGCTGGATGGTGGCATCCAGCCTGCTTATATGCTGGGGCATAGCATCGGAGAATGGACAGCCGCATGCCTTGCGGGCATCGTCAGTCTTGCCGATGCGGCGAGACTGGTCGCCGTAAGAGGCAGACTCATGGGCGGGCTTCCGGCTGCCGGAGCCATGGCTGCCATATTCACTTCAGGCAGCAAGCTGGAAGAACTGCTGCAATCCTTTGCCGGTTCCTTATGGGTTGCCGGATACAACGTTACGCATCAGGTGGTCTCCGGCAGCAGCGAGGCGGTCGAGGAATTCCTCTCCGTTCTTCAGACAAAGGGAATCGGGGGCAAACGGCTGAATGTGTCCCAGGCCTTCCACACTCCGCTGATGACCCCGATGCTGGAGGCGTTCAGGAAGGAACTGGAGGCCACTGTATTCCATGCGCCGCTGATTCCGGTGATCTCCAATGTCACTGCCGAAGTGATCGAAGGTCCGCCTGCGCCAGAATACTGGATGCGCCATATCCTGGAAGCCGTCCGCTTTGAACAGAGCCTTGCTTACGCGCTGGATCAGGAGGTCTCGGTTCTGATTGAATGCGGACCCGACGCCATCCTCGCCGGGATGGCAGGGGGGCTGCGGCACCCGGGCAAGCCGCAGGTGCTTCATGCCCTTAGCCGCAAAAAGGACCCATGGGACACCTGGCTTGGCCTGCTCGGCCAGCTGCATTGCCTTGGTACCAGGCTGGACTGGGCGGCTGTGGAGCAAGGCGGTCTTTTCCGTAAAGTACCGCTGCCGGTCTATCCTTTTGAGCATACCATCTTCAAGCCCGATTTCGGAGAGGTCTCCGCCTCAAACTCTGCTGTAAATGCAAGGAAGTGGCTCTATGAATGGAAATGGAGACCTGAACCGCTTGCGGAAGACAACAGCCTTGCGGCCGGCGCGGTGCTGGTGTGGAAGGGGGATACGGAGTTTGGAAGGGAACTGGAGAGCATGCTCGACACTGAGCGCAATCCTGTCTATTATGTAAGCTTCGGCAATGAACCGCAATATGACGGGGATCGAAGTTTCACCATACGGATGGATTGGGAGGAAGATTACAGCGCTATGCTGCGCCAATTGCCGGGCACTGTCTCCACAATAATTCATTTGTCCAATTACGCGCGGGAGAAGCATGGGAGCCCAGAGCTTTTAACGGATATCCAGGCGGTGAACGATGGAATATGGAGCCTTTATTTCCTCGGCCAGGCTCTGGTGCAGCAGGGGCTGAGCGATGTGCAGCTAGTCATTGTGACGAATAAGGCGTTCAGGCTGGAGGGGGATCTGGAAGCAGGTCATCCGGCTCAGGCGGCAGCGGCTGCAGTGGGCCAGGTCATTGATCTGGAGCATGATGGGATTCATGTCTCGGTGCTGGATATGAACAAGGAGGACTATGTTACAGGCCAGGAATTTTCCGCCGCCCTGCTCGCTTCCCTGCATCTGAGGGCAGATGGGGAATCTGTCACCGCGATCCGCAGCGGTACCGCGTATTCGCGGAGCCTGGAACGGATGCCGGAGCAAGCTGCCACCGAAGTGTTCGAGCCATGCAATGGCGAGACCTACCTGATTACCGGCGGCACAGGGCTTGTCGGAAGCCGGATCGCCGAAGCGCTTGCCCGGCAGGCGCAGATCAATCTGGTGATTACCGGCCGCAAGCCTGTTCCAGCCAACCCTCAGCTTCTTCTAGAGCTGGAGAAGCTGGGGGCGCAGGTGATGTATGCGGCAGTGGATGTCACCAGCCGAGCGCAGATGGAGGAATTGCTGGCCCGCATTCATGACGTCTATGGACCGCTGCATGGTGTTATTCATGCGGCCGGCCAGATGGAATATGCTCCGCATAAGCTGCTGGCCCGCAGCCAGGACGAGATTGAACAGGTGCTGGCTCCCAAGTGGCAAGGCACGATTATTGCGGATCTCGTCACCCGGCAGGAGCCGCTGCGATTTTTTGCCGCCTTGTCTTCTATCTCGGCTTCCCGCAAAGCCTGGGCTTCCGGACTTGGGGATTATGCCGCGGCGAACGCGTTTTTGAACGGCTACTGCACTTATCGGGGAGGGGACAATGCGCCGGGGCGTTCCTTGTCTATTAATTACTCCCTCTGGAAGGATACGGGGGCCGGAACGGATTTCGGCAAGCTGGTTGAGCTCACCCTTAAGGGACAAGGCTTGCAGCCGCTTGCCCATGAAGCAGCAGCGGCTGCTTTTCTGAGAGCCTTGTCCTCTACCGGGTCTGATATTGTTCATGTGCTCGACCTGGTGGAGCCGAAGGCGCAAAAGGATTATTCCACACTTCCTCCCAGACAGCAGGAGCCTGCGCGGATGGCGGAACGGCCGTTTGTCCATCGCTCCGCTAGAGAAATCAAAGATATTGTCTATCAGGCCATCAGTGAGGAATTGCGGATATCCATCCGCCATCTGGATACGGGCATGAATTTCACGGAGCTGGGTCTGAATTCGGTTGGAGCGACGCGGGTGGTTGCCGATATTGGCGGCAAACTGGATACAGAGCTTTACCCGACCCTGATTTTTGAATATCAGACGCCGGAAGCCCTGGCCTCGCATATTGCGGAGCAGTTGACTCAGGAATCAGCAGCTTATGCCGCTACAGCTCTGGAAACAGCGGGCGGAGCTGCTGAACCCGGCCCGGAAGAGCGGCAGGACATCGCCATTATCGGCATGGGTCTGCGCATACCGGGGGCGAACAGCCTGGAGGAATACTGGGAGCTGCTGTACAGCGGCAGAAGCGCCATCCGTGAAGTGGCTCCCGGCAGATGGTCGGATGACAAGCACGTGAACGCGGATGCAGGCGTGCTTCACACCTCCTATATCGGCAAGGGCGGGTTCATCGACGCCCCGTATGATTTTGATCCGCTGTTCTTCGGCATGTCGCCCAAGGAAGCGGAGTCTACAGATCCACAGCAAAGAATTTTCCTGCAGATTTGCTGGGAGGCCTTGCAGCAGGCAGGATACGGCGGAAAATACCGCACACGCAAAATAGGGGTGTTCGCAGGCTGTGAGCAGAACACCTACATGGAGCATTTCGCAAATTACCGTTCCTTTATGCTGATTAAGGAACGATTGCTGGACAGTCCGGCCTTCAGCGGGATGCAGCCTGCTGAGCGGCAGGAGATTCTCGCCCGAATCTCCGGTGTGCTGGAGCCTGCACGGCTGGTCGCCGATGTTGTTGCAGGGAACGGCCTGAATGAAGTGGCCGCGCGGGTCAGCCATTGCCTTAACCTGAGCGGGCCGAGCCTGATCGTGAATTCCGCCTGCTCCTCTTCCCTGGTGGCCATCCATATGGCCTGCGAGAGTCTGCGGACCGGACAGTCGGAGATGGCGCTTGCCGGAGGGGTGAATCTGAACCTTAGCCCAACGCCGTTCGTGTCGCTGAGCCGGGTAACCGCACTGTCTCCAACAGGCGAGTGCTATCCGTTTGACCAGCGGGCGAACGGAATGGTTCTGGGGGAAGGGGCAGGCGCTGTGCTCCTGAAGCCGCTTCATGCCGCACTGCGTGACGGCGATCATATCCACGCGGTAATCAAGGGCTCGGCGATCAACAATGACGGGCGTTCCCAGGGAATTACTGCACCCCGGCCACAGGGGCAGGCCGAAGTGATCCGCGAAGCGTTTATGCGGACCGGCATTCATCCGGAGACGATATCCTATATCGAGACACATGGCACAGCTACACCGCTGGGAGATCCGATTGAGATTGAAGGCATGACACGGGCGTTCAGCAGCTTTACGGACAAGAAGCAGTTCTGCGGCATCGGCTCCGTAAAATCTTCTGTCGGGCATATGTTATCTGCCGCAGGGGTGACCAGCCTAATCAAAGTGGTGCTGTCCCTCAAGCATCAGATACTTCCGCATACAGTAAATTACGAGCAGCCTAATCCTAATATTGATTTCGAGCGTTCACCTTTTTATGTCGTCGATAAGCATCCCCGGCGGTGGGAAGCTGCCGGAGCAGCTCCGCTGCGCGCCAGCGTGAACGCCTTCGGATTTGGCGGAACCAATGCCCACGTCATTCTGGAGCAGGCGCCGCCGGAGGCGGTAGTTCTCCCTGATACGCTGCAGATTGCCCCGCAGCTTCTGCTGCTTACGGGCAGAAGCGAACTTGGGCTTAGACAGGTTGCCGGCAAGCTCCGGGCCTATCTTGCAGATAATCAAGAGGTTAGCGCTGCTGCCATCTGCCGCGCGATGAACCGTTCGCAGAAGGAATTGCCGGTTAAGGCAGCGGCTGTCGTAACCTCCAGGGAGCACCTGGCCGGCATTCTCTCGGTTGTCGAAGACGGCGGGAACTTGGCCGAGATCCTCAGAGGCCGGGCTAATCCGAACAGAACGACTCCGGTCCAATGGGTGCTTGACGGCGGTAAGGCCTTGAACGGCCAGGAATTGGATGCTTTCAGCGCACGGTTCCCTGGCTTCGGCCTGGCTTACCGGGAGGTCATGGAGGCAGCGGGTGGAGCAAGCCCACAGATCGAATGCCTGGCCACCCAGTTTGCGCTTGGCAAGCTGCTTCTCGATGCTGGCATCCGTCCTATGGCTATACTGGCCGAAGGGGCCGGCATTTTAGCAGCCCTGATGCTTACGGGACGAATTACGCTGCGCCAGGCGGTTCTGTTCATTCAGGACGGACGGGAGCCGGCAAGAGATTCTTCGCCTATTCCCGAAGGGCTTGTGAAGTGTGCGGTGGTCATTCCTTCAGGAATCGTTGATCAGCAGTCCATGGATGGCCTTTGGCCGCTGATCGCAGAGTCCATGGTGAACGGTCTGGTACTTGCAGACTTTGAACAATCATTGGAAGCGGGCGATACGCTGCTGTACTGCGGCAGTCTCCACCGCCGGGACAGCATGTCCCTTGAGAGTATCCGGGGAGTGCATACCATCTGCCTGCTGCTTGAGCATGACCCTGTGGAGAATTTACTGCGGGCAATGGCAGAGCTGTATGTGCTGGGTGTGCCGTTTGATCCGGCAGGACTGTCAGTTCCAAGCGGGCGGACCCTGACCCTGCCGACTTATCCATTTGAATATGCGACCTATGGCGGACCCTGACCCTGCCGACTTATCCATTTGAATATGCGACCTATAAGGCGCAGATCGAGGGTGAAATTCTGCTGCCTCAAGCATCAGAGACTCCTTACATTGATCCGAATTCCAGAAAAGGACTCATAAAAGTAGAGGTATAAAAGGAGAGGGCCATGAGCAAGGGCGCCAAAATATCTATGATTATACTATCATCGGTTATTATTGTGCTCGTTCTGCTTGCTGGAGCGGTATTCACGGCGAGCGGCGTATTTAAGAAAGCCAAGTACCTGGACCCCTGGAAACGTGATTACACTGACCAATTCGAAGATCCGAGAGTGAAGCTTACAGCCTATGGCTTGCTTGCTCCTAACGGACACAATATGCAGCCCTGGAAGATTCGTCTCGACAAGCAAAATCCGCTTAAGTTCTCTTTGTACACGGACAATACACGTCTCGCGCTTGCATCCGATCCGGTGGCGCGGCAAACCATGGTTTCCCAGGGGACCTTTCTGGAATATGTGAGGGTTGCCGGAGAGCAGTTGGGCTATCAGGCGACGATCAGGCTTTTTCCGGAAGGGGAATATGATGAGCAGAAGCTTAGCGAGAGTATGGACCAGAAGCCTGTAGCGGAAATAACGCTGTCAAAGGTACAGCCTGCGGCTAATCCGTTGTTCGATTATATGTTCTTGCCGGATACGAACCGGATGGCCTATAAGCCCGACCCGTTGACTGCGGAGCAGCGTCAGCGTCTTGAGCAGACTAATGCGGATGAGGCTTTGAAGTTAACCTTTATGGATGACTCGGCGGACATCAAGAAGCTGGGAGAATACGGTATAGAGGGTACAGATATCGAAACCGGACTTAAGCGCATGAATGACGAGTCAGCCAATATTTTCCGTTCGAATGAGAGCCAGAAGAACAAATACCGGTACGGTTTTTCGTTTGAGGGGCAAGGAACCACGGGCGTGAAAAAGCATCTGCTGCAAGGCCTGATTACGATCTTCCCATCTTTTAATAATGAGGAAGCTTCGACGAAGCTCGCTGTCGACGCGGCCCGGACGGCTGCCGAACATTCTCCGGCGTATGCACTGATTCTCAGTAAGGACAACAGCCGCATAAGCCAGGTAAAAGCGGGCATGCTCTACAGCCGGCTCATTCTCGCCGGACATGAGCAGGGACTGGTCATGCAGCCGCTGAGCCAGGTGCTGGAGGAGTATCCTGAGATGAAGGCGCCGTATACCCGGATTCATCAGGAGTATGCTCCGGGTGGTGAAACGATCCAGCTACTGGTCCGCCTGGGCCAGCCGACACAGGATACGCCGCTGAGCATGAGAAGGGAGGTTACCGACCTGATTGCAGAATGAGCGAGGCACATCTGTCCTTAATCAAGGAGCATCAGAGCGCCGCTTCTCCTGCAGGAGCATAGATTGATTGACACGGCATGGCCAACCGAATAAACCGGAATAATTGACCGTCGACCGAACCGCCGGAAGCACAATAGAAGCCAGAACCAGCTGGCTTTTATTGTGTTTGTTTTTGACATCAATTAAACAAGCATCTAATCAGTTCAAACGATGTTACCCTTTCTAACACAAGAAAAACCCTTGATTTCTCAAGGGTTGCAGCAATCTTGTATGGTCGAGACGACAGGATTTGAACCTGCGACCTCTTGCTCCCGAAGCAAGCGC
>RCUS01000810.1_pt1 | contig 18543 bp, 19 predicted proteins | sample 2166221 | NCBI WGS metagenome assembly RCUS01 (sample SAMN09932758, study PRJNA488358) | compost metagenome | isolation source: compost soil in cyclohexanecarboxylic | place: Germany: Experimental Botanical Garden | reverse complement strand
GAAGCGAAAGACATCATCGCCAAGCTGAAAGGCGGCGCCAAGTTTGAAGACCTGGCCAAGCAATCGAAAGATGCGGGTTCGGCCGACAATGGCGGCGACCTGGACTGGGCAGCCCCATCGTCGTTCCCGAAAGTGTTCTCGGACGCCTTCGTGAAACTGCAAAAAGGCCAGGTCACGGAAACCCCCGTGCAAACGCCTAACGGTTTCCACGTAATCAAGCTGGACGACACCCGCGCGGCAAAACTGCCGACCATGGAAGAAGTCAAGCCACAGATCGCCGAGTCGCTGCAGCAAAAGAAACTGCAAGCGTATCAGGAAGAAATGATCAAAAAAGCGAAAGTTCAATAAGAACTGACCTGCCCGGCGCCCTTTTCGGCGCCGGTCGTGTATTCTGCGTCTGAATGTGCCTGAGTGCAGGCCATTCTTTTGTACCGGTTTTTTGTATACTTATTAGGAATGAACATGATTTTGAAGCCAGCCCGCCTGATCTTAGCCTTGGTAGCCGTTGTAGCGATCCCTGCGTTCGCGCAAAACGTGGCCACCGTGAATGGCAAGGCCATCCCGTCGTCGCGCGTCGACCAGGTCGTCAAGCAAGTCGTCGCCCAAGGCAAGCAAGCGGATTCGCCGCAACTGCGCGAAGCCATCAAGAAAGACCTGATCGGCCGCGAAGTGCTGATCCAGGAAGCCGACAAGCAAGGCTACGGCACGCGTCCGGAAGTCAAGTCGCAGATCGACAATGCCCGTCAAAGCATCATCATCAACGCCCTGCTGGCCGACTACGTGAAGAAAAATCCCGTCAAGGACGCGGAAATCAAGGCTGAGTACGACAAGTTCAAGGCGCAAGCCGGCGACAAGGAATACCATGCACGCCATATCCTGGTGGCCACCGAAGCCGAAGCGAAAGACATCATCGCCAAGCTGAAAGGCGGCGCCAAGTTCGAAGAGCTGGCCAAAGTATCGAAAGACGGTTCCGCTGCCAATGGCGGCGACCTGGACTGGGCTAGCCCGGCGTCGTACGTAAAACCATTCGCCGACGCCATGGTGGCCCTGAAACCAGGCCAGGTCACGCAAACGCCAGTGCAATCGCAATTCGGCTTCCACGTGATCAAGCTGGAAGAAACCCGTCCGACGAAGCTGCCGGCACTGGAAGAAGTCAAGGGCCAGGTGGCCGAGTCGCTGCAACAGAAGAAACTCGCCGCTTACCGCGATGAATTGATGAAGAAAGCCAAGATCCAGTAAAACGCCTGATACAGGCTGCTGCGCGTCGCGCTTTGCGGCCTGCGACGCTCACCGTACCTTCGGACGGTTGCGCTTCTCGGCCACAAATCGCGCTCGCTCGCGGCGCTTCTATCAGACGTCTGGCTGGCCAGACAAAAGCGCTCTTCGGAGCGCTTTTTTTACGCCTGAAACACTGCGAGATACGATGGATTTTCACACGCAACTAAAGGCGGCATTGCAAGCGGCGGCCGAACCGGGCCGCGCGGCGCCCATGCAAGCCTATATGCGCGACCAGTTCATTTTCCTGGGCGTGGCCGCGCCGCGGCGGCGGATGGCCGCCATGGGCCTGCTGGCGGGATTGCAGGGTGCGGGCGCCGATGTCCTGCTGGAACACGCGCAGCGCCTGTGGCAAGAGCCGGCGCGCGAGTACCAGCACGTGGCGCTCGACATGCTGGCCCTGCACCGGCGCCAGCTGGACGTCTCGCACCTCCCCGCCCTGCTGGCCCTGATACGCCAGCGCGCCTGGTGGGACAGCGTCGACGGCATGGCCGGCATCGTCGGCGCGGTGCTGCAGGCGGAACGGCGGCGCGGCGGCGATGGCCATGCACACATGGCGGAGGCCTTGCGCCATGACGATTTCTGGCTGCGCCGCATCGCCATGCTGCACCAGCTGGGCTGGCGCGGCGACACGGATGCGGGCTGGCTATTTGACACGACCCTCGCGCTGGCGCATGAAGACGAGTTTTTCATCCGCAAGGCCATCGGCTGGGCCTTGCGCGACTATGCGCGCCACGCGCCCGAAACCGTGGCGGCCTTTGCCAACGCGCACCGTCAGCGGCTGTCAGCGCTCAGCTACCGCGAGGCCATGAAGCACCAGCCAAGCTAAATGTCTGCCTGCCGGGCTTTACAGCCGCTTGTGCATGCGCGCCAGCGGCAGTTGTATGTCGTCCGGCAAGTCCAGGTGAAACTCCTGCGTCACGGCAAAGCCGCTGGCTAGGTACAGCGGCACGCCGGGCAAGGTGGCGGCCAGTTCCAGGGTGCTGAAACCGGCGGCCCGCGCCTGGCGCTCGCAATGGCGCATCAGCATGCTGCCCAGGCCCTGGCGCGCGGCAGCGGGCTCGACAAAGAAGGCGCGGATGCGTCCGGCCTGGCTGGCCGGGTCGAGCAGCGGGTCCGGCCCGCTCTTGGCGCGGTCGGCGCCATACAGGGTGGCGCGCCGGCTCCAGCCGCCGCAGGCCAGCATGGCGCCATCGCGTTCGATCACAAAATATGTCTGGTCGGCAACCAGCTGCGTATCGACGCCGAAGACGTGGCGGGTAACGGCGTCCGCTTGCTCGGGCGTATAAAAGCCCGCGCTCAGTTCCACGCCGGAGCGGGCGATCAGCGCATTCATGGCCGGCACATCGGCAGGCAACGCGACGCGCAAGCGCGTCAACGTGCCAAAGCTGAACCAGGCACGCGTGATGCGCGCCTGCTCCACTTCATACGTCGCCACCAGTTCCTGCGCGGACACGCCATCGTCCGTGTTGCCGTGGACGATCTCATGGTCGATCACCAGCTTGCCGCAGGCGATGCGGTTGAGCAACTGCGCCCGCGGCCGGCTGGCGGCAAAGCGGGCGACAAAGCGCGCACCGATCTGCGCGCCGCCCGTGGCCAGCAAGGTGGCCGGGTGCTCGAATTGCTGTGCGTCATCCGCGTAGATGGCCAGCAAGGCCGGCACGTCATGGGCATTGTAGGCGTCCAGTTGGGCCTGGACCACCGTGGCGGGCGAAATAGGTGTATCGTTGGCAAGCATCGTGTTCATGGCTGTTGTGATCAGGGTGGAAAGTTGCAAAGCGTAACACTGTCGCTCCTGTCGCGGCGCAGTTTGCTGCGATAATGATAAGACTCGCCTGAAGAGACATCTTGAGGCGTCATCAATTAATCGCAATCGCAGCAGGAGTCAATATCATGAAATGGGAAGGTAATCGCGAAAGCGACAATGTGGAAGACCGCCGTGGCGAAGGCGGCAGTGGCGGCGGGGGCGGCGGCTTTGGTTTTGGCGGACGCTCGATCGGCATCGGCACCATCGTCATCGCCCTGGTGGGTTCATACGTGCTGGGCGTCAACCCCCTCACCCTGCTCAACCTGCTCAGCGGTGGTGGCGGCGGACAAATCAGCACCCAGCAAAGCCAGGCACCGGCGCAGCAGCCGCCGGAATCCGACGAGATGGCGCGCTTCGTGAAAACCGTGCTGGCCGATACGGAAGACACCTGGAGCGCCCTGTTCAAGGCCGAAGGCGGCGCCTACGTGAAGCCCAAGCTGGTGCTGTTCTCGGGCAGCACCCCGACCGCGTGCGGCACGGGCCAGAGCGCCAGCGGTCCCTTTTATTGCCCCGGCGACCAGAAGGTCTACCTGGATCTGGATTTCTTCAACTTGATGCAGCAGCGCTTCAAGGTTTCCGGCGAATTTGCCGAGGCGTATGTGATCGCGCATGAAGTGGGCCACCACGTGCAGAACCTGCTGGGCCTGTCCGAAAAGGTCGACAACGCGCGCCGCACGCAATCGGAACGGCAAGCCAACGCCATGTCCGTGCGCCTGGAATTGCAGGCCGACTGCTTCGCCGGCGTGTGGGCCTATCACGCCAACGCCGACCGCAAGATATTGGAACAGGGCGACGTGGAAGCGGCCCTGAAAGCGGCCACGGCCATCGGCGACGATGCGCTGCAGCGCCAGGCGCAAGGCCATGTCGTGCCCGACTCATTTACCCACGGCACTTCGGAGCAGCGCGTGCGCTGGTTCAGCAAGGGTATCGAGAGCGGGCAGATTTCCCAGTGCAACACGTTTGAGGCGCGCCAGCTGTAGAGCAAACCCTGGCATGCCGCCCGGCGCGGCGGCATGCCGACCTGTCAGGGCACGCTGACGTCGTAGCGTTTGCCCAGCTTTTTCAATTCGCCCGTCTCGATCAGGTTATTCAGTTCCTGGTCGAACTGCAGGCGCAGCTTGTCGAAGGTTGGCGAGCGGGGAAAGGCAAAGTAGCCATTCTGCACTTCGATGACTTTGGGCAGCGGTTTCACCTGACGGCCATAGCCCAGGCGGGCGATGACGGGGTCGGTATTGCGGCGGTTGCTGACGAATACGTCGACGTGGTTGTGCACCAGCATCTTCAAGCCATTTTCCACATTGTTCGCCACGCTGACCTGCAAACCGGGGCGCACGCGCTCCCAGTCCGAACCGTAAGCCCAGCCATTGAGCAGCACCATCCTGCGGTTCTTCAGCACGCTGTAATCGCCATCCCAGCCAAAGCTGGCATCCTGGCGCGTATAAAAAACGATCTGGTCCTGGTAAAACGGCTTCTCGGAAAACGCCATGCTGGCGATGCGGTCCGGCGCCTTGTAGGGGCCAATGAGGATATCGGCCTGGCCTTGCACCAGCATGGCTTGCGCACGCGCCCACGGCACCATGCGGAACCGCACGGTATTGCCCGTGCGCGATGCCATCAGACGCAGCAGTTCCACGCCCAGTCCCGCATATTCGCCGCTGGCCTGGTATTCGAACACGCGCTCGAACTGCCCGCCCACGGCCAGCAGCTCGCGGGCCGGCGCCTGCTGGGGGGTGGCCAGCACCGGCCACAGCAGCGCCAGGGCCAGCAAGCGCCCCGCTCTTTTCATCAGCCGACGATGCGCAAGGAGTAATCGGTGGCCCGCACATCCTTGGTCAGGCTGCCGATCGAGATGCGGTCCACGCCCGTCTCGGCAATGGCGCGCACGGTATCGACATTGATGCCGCCCGACGCTTCCAGCAGGGCGCGCCCGTTGGTGAGGGCCACGGCTTGGCGCATCATGTCGTTGCTGAAGTTATCGAGCAAGACGGAGACGGCGCCCGCGTCCAGCGCTTCGTGCAATTGCGCCAGGGTTTCCACTTCGATCTGCACGGGCACGCCCGCGTCGAGGTTGCGCGCGTTTTCCAGGGCCTGGCTGACACCGCCGGCGGCCGCGATATGGTTTTCCTTGATCAGGATGCCGTCGTACAGGGCCAGGCGCTGGTTCTTGCCGCCACCGACGCGTACCGCGTACTTTTGCGCCAGGCGCAGGCCGGGCAAGGTCTTGCGCGTATCTAAAATGGACGCCTTGGTGCCGGCCACCACGTCCACATACTGGCGCGTGGCCGTGGCCACGGCGGATAGCAGTTGCAGGAAATTGAGGGCGCTGCGCTCGGCCGTGAGCAAGGCGCGCGCCGGCGCTTCAATCGTGCAGACAACGCTGTCGGCCGCCATCATGTCGCCTTCGGCATAATGCCAGGCAATGTCGATGCTGCGGTCCAGGCTTTTCATGATGCCTTCGAACCATGGCGCGCCGCACAGCACGGCCGCTTCGCGCACGATGACACGGGCCGTGACGATATGGTCGGGCGGCACCAGTTCGCCCGTCAGGTCGCACTGGCCCACGTCTTCCAGCAGGGCGGCCAGCAAATTGCCTTCGAACGCGCGCGCCAGGGCCGGGTCAAAGGGAGCGAAAGAATTAACGAGGGTACTCATGCTGGACCGATTCCTTGGAACAATTTAGTTTCTTTTGCCAGATCGGCGCCCGGCTGCACACCGGCCTTCTTGGCGGCGGCGAAGTCGAGCATGCGGTTGATCGAGCGCACGGCCAGCTGGCCGACGGCGGGGTCGACGTGGATTTCGTTGCGCATGTTTTCCAGCGTCTCGGCCAGATTCAGCAAGCCGTTCATGGCCATCCATGGGCAGTGCGCGCAGCTCTTGCAGGTGGCGCTGTTGCCGGCTGTCGGCGCTTCGATGAAACGCTTGCCTGGTGCGGCCGCGCGCATCTTGTGCAGGATGCCGTTGTCGGTGGCGACAATGAAAGTGTCCGTGTCCATGCTTTGCGCCGCCGCGATCATCTGCGACGTCGAGCCCACCATGTCGGCCAGGGCCACGACGTTGGCGGGCGACTCCGGATGCACCAGCACCTTGGCTTGCGGATACTCTTCCTTGAGCAAGTCGAGTTCGATGCCCTTGAACTCGTCGTGCACCAGGCAGCTGCCCTGCCACAGCAGCATGTCGGCGCCCGTCTGCTTCTGAATATATCCGCCCAGGTGCTTGTCCGGCGCCCAGAGGATTTTCTTACCCTGCGCATGCAGGTGGGCCACGATGTCGAGGCCGATGGAAGACGTCACCATCCAGTCCGCGCGCGCTTTCACGGCCGCGCTGGTGTTGGCATACACCACCACCGTGCGGTCAGGATGCGCGTCGCAAAAGGCCGTGAACTCATCAGCCGGGCAACCGAGGTCGAGCGAGCAGGTCGCGTCGAGGTCGGGCATCAAGACGGTTTTCTCGGGACTGAGGATCTTTGCCGTTTCGCCCATGAAACGCACGCCGGCCACGACGAGGGTCTTGGCCGGATGGTCGCGCCCGAAGCGGGCCATTTCCAGGGAGTCGGAGACGCAGCCGCCCGTGGCTTCCGCCAGGTCTTGCAGGTCAGCATCAACGTAGTAGTGGGCAACGAGCACGGCTTCGCGCTCGGTCAGCAGGCGCTTGATGCGCGCGATGAGTTCGGCTTTTTCAGCCGGGGAAGGCGTCGCTGGCGTGCGTGCCCAGGCGTGGGCAGTGCAGCTGGCTCCGTCTTGTGGATGTTCATACTCGACGGATTTGATGGCTAAAGTTTGCATGGCTGTGTCAAACAAAAACGGGATAGACCGGCACGATTGCAATAAAGCAGTTGCGCCGGAACGAATGGACCGCGGCGCGTCGGTGCGGGGCTGGGTGGCAGCTGGCCGGCATTGTCGGATTACGCTGCGCTAATCCGACCTACCGGCCTGTGCCAACCGATTGCATCTGGCGTAGGTCGGATTAGCGCACAGCGCGTAATCCGACGCAACGTTAAGCTACAAATCAATCAATACCCTGGCTCTTCAGATAGTCTTCATAGTTGCCACGGTAGTCGACCACTTCATCTTCCTTGATCTCGATGATGCGGTTGGCCAGCGAGGAAACGAATTCGCGGTCATGCGAGACGAAGATCAGGGTGCCCGCGTATTTTTCCAGCGCGATGTTCAAGGATTCGATCGATTCCATGTCCATGTGGTTGGTCGGCTCATCGAGCATCAGCACGTTGTGGCGGCCAAGCATCAGCTTGCCGTACATCATGCGGCCTTTTTCACCACCGGACAGTACCTTGACGGCCTTTTTCACGTCGTCGCCGCCGAACAGCAGGCGGCCCAGGATGGAGCGCACGGCCTGGTCGTCGTCGCCCTCTTTCGTCCACTGGCCGATCCAGTCGGTCAGGTTCGTATCCTTGGCGAAATCTTCCGTTGGGTCTTGCGGCATGTAGCCGACGTTGGCATTTTCCGCCCACTTCACGCGGCCCTGGTCTGGCTGCAGGCCGGCGATCTCGCCCGCGATGCAGCGCAGCATGGTGGTCTTGCCGGCGCCGTTGGCACCGATGATGGCGATGCGTTCGCCCGCCTCGACCATGATGGAAAAGTTCTTGAACAGCTGGCGATCGAAGCCTTTCGAGATGTTCTCGACTTCCACGGCCAAACGGTGCAATTTCTTTTCGCCGTCGAAACGCACGAACGGGTAGGCGCGCGACGATGGCTTGATGTCGTCGACCTTGATCTTTTCGATCTGCTTGGCGCGCGACGTCGCCTGGCGGGCCTTGGATTTGTTGGCGGCGAAGCGGCGCACGAATTCCTGCAGCTCGGCGACCTTGTCCTTGGCTTTCGCGTTGTTGGCCAGTTGCTGGTTGCGCGCCTGGGTCGAGGCAAACATGTATTCGTCGTAGTTGCCCGGATAAATCTTCAAGGTACCGTAATCCATGTCGGCCACGTGGGTGCAGACCTGGTTCAGGAAGTGGCGATCATGGGAAATGATGATCATGGTGGAGTTGCGCTCGTTGAGCACGTCTTCCAGCCAGCGAATCGTGTTGATATCGAGGTTATTCGTCGGCTCGTCGAGCAGCAGGATGTCCGGGTTCGAGAACAGCGCCTGCGCCAGCAGCACGCGCAGCTTCCAGCCTGGCGAGACATTGCTCATCGGGCCCTGGTGCAGGTCGATGGCGACACCGGCGCCCAGCAGCAGTTCGCCGGCACGCGATTCGGCCGTATAGCCGTCGTATTCGGACACTTTGCCTTCCAGTTCGGCCGCCTGCATGTAGTCGTCGTCCGTCGCTTCAGGGTTCGCGTAGATCGCGTCGCGCTGCTGGATGGCGGCCCACATTTCCGTGTGGCCCATCATGACGACGTCGAGGACGCGCATGTCTTCAAAGGCAAACTGGTCCTGGCGCAGCTTGCCCAGGCGCTCGTTGGTATCGAGCATGACATTGCCGCCCGACGGGTCGAGGTCGCCGCCCAGGATCTTCATGAACGTCGACTTGCCGCAGCCGTTCGCGCCGATCAAACCATAGCGGTTGCCGTCGCCGAACTTGACGGAGATATTCTCAAACAATGGCTTGGCGCCAAACTGCATCGTAATATTTGCTGTAGATAGCATGTGATATTGGGTCTTTATTCAGTTAAAACAGCTAGTTAAGTACTTTTCTCCCATTATACAGCACCGGCCATGCCCCACTCCATAGCCGCCCATGAAACAGTGTCCGGGCCGGTGCCTTGGGCGCCGCAGGATGTGCGGCAATGCTGCGCCAGGAAAAACACTATTGCCGCATTTCTATTTTGAAGGTACGCTGCGACGCCGGACACCGCCACACTTGACGGCGTCCGGTCATGGACTTGCGCCTTTTCCCTATCGTCTTTCCCCTACAAATCAACAGGTATCACTTGAGAAAAATCACCCTCGCCGCCACTGTGGCCGCCATTGCCATCGTCGCTACCGCCTATGCGTCGCCGTACTACGCCCTGCATCAGATCAAGACCGCCGTCGCCGAGCGCAATGCCGACGCCCTGGCCAGCCACGTGGACTTCCCTGCCCTGCGCGACAGCGTCAAGACCCAGCTGCAAACGGCCATGGCCGGCAGCGTCCAGGCTGCGGGCGGCAGCGACAACCCCTTCGCCGCCATGGGCCAGGCCATCGCCGGCGCCATGATGGGCAAGATGGTAGACGCCATGGTGTCGCCCGCCGGCGTCGTCGCGCTGGTCAACAAGAGCGCCGTCAGCCCGCAAGCGGGTGCGGACGCTGGCGCCAGCGCCAGCACTGGCGATGCACGGGAAAAAGCCGATTATTCTGCAGGCTATACCGCCTGGGACACCTTCGCCGTACGCTCGAAAGATGGCGAGAAGCATGGCGCGCTGCTCTTGAAGCGTCATGGCCTGTGGGGCTGGAAGCTGAGCGCAATCGCGATTGCGCCGGCGCTGGCCGGGCGATAGGACGGCAGGCGCGGCCATCCTTGACGCGCCCGCCATTCTTGCCGGCACGCCACGCCATGCACACACTTCCTCGCGTGCGCCCATAGGCAAAGCCGGCATTCGATGCCAGAATGCCTATGAGTCGTCTCGATATCCATGTGCCATACCGCTCAACATTTCCGAGGTCCCATGCTGACTAAACACATTCTGACACTGGCCATCGCCGCCAGCCTCGCCGGCCTGGCCCACGCAGCGCCGCTTGAAACGAAGCAGGTCGAGCGCATCCGCGCTGCCGAGGCACGCATGCAGGAAGAAGCGTCGAAAGCGTCCAATCCGGATGCGCCCGCAGCGCTGCCGATAGCGACCGACATCTCGCTGGCGGAACTGGAGCGCCGCTGGGCCCTGGGCCAGGCGCAGACGACGGAACAGCGCTTCACCAGCGCGATCGCGCCAGCCGCGCTGAGCGCCATGGCGCAGCAGATCGGCTGCCAGGATATTGTCGGCGTGCAACCGATGGGCTTCCCCATGGCGCGCGAGCAGCCCACCGTGCTGAACGGTGGACACTTGCTGGCCCGTTGCCCTGACAGGGCCTACCTGACGATCTCGGCCATGTCGATGGCGGGCAAGTCCGGTAACCGCGCCAGCATTTCGCCGCAGTCGTTCGACCAGACCGTCGATGGCAAGCCGGCGCGGCGCCTGTACTACAAGGCGCCCAACGGACGCCAGCAGGAAACGCTGACCGTCGCCGATGGCGACCTGGTCTACATGCTTGCCTACTGGTCGCACGATGACGCCAAGCACCCTGGCATGGCCGGAGAACGGCGTCTGTTGAAGCTGTCGTCCCTGCCGACACCAGCGCCTGCATCCAAATAAAGTCTGCGTACAACGCAAACCGGCTGCGCGGGCCTGTGCGGCCGGCACAGCCGGATGTCGATATGGCGTGGCGGCAAGCATGCCGCCACGCCGGGTGATACTTACATGCCCAGCGACTTGAGCAGGTCGGAGTTGTCGTCCTCGTCCGGCGCGGCCGCTGCCGGCGATGCTGCCTGGCTGGCCTGGCTGGCGTGCTCGGTGGCCATCAGCGCATCGGTATCGTATTCCTTGGAATCGAAATCGTGCAGTTTGATGAACTCGGTGCGGTCGATGGCCAGTTCCAGGTAGAAAATGTTGTTCTTTTCCGTGTAGAACGTTACGCGGCGCATTTCCGGGCGGTCCAGTGGCGTATCGACACTGAGCATCACCTGCTTGTTCAGCACCAGCATCTTCGGCTGGTTCTGCGTGATATTCGTTTGCAGCTCGCGCCGCACCTTGCCCGTGAAGTCGCCCACGATCTGGTTCATCAGCTCGCCCATGATGTTGGACACTTCGTCCGACGTATAAAAGCTGGCCAGTTCCGACTTTGGCATACCCATGTGCAACATATAGCGCTCGTAGATCTCCATCGCCGTGTCGGCGGCGAAATTCAAGACCACCAGGCCCGTGAAGCCGCCATCGAACATCACGAAGCAGCCGATGTCCGGCTTCAGCCCGGTCTTGGTGATGCGTTGCACCATGCCCGAATAATTCACCTTGCTTTGCGTCGCCACGTTGAGCACCCGCACGACCGAGTTACACAAACTCATCAACAAATCTTCTGTACCGTACACAACTGCCTTTTCTGGATTCATGAACAACCTCTCTTACTTTTTTAAGATGACAGCACAGCTTCCCTGCCCGCCGCGAGCCGCAACCGGACGGTTGCGCTCAGCTGGCGGACGACTTCATCTTTGCCTGCCCGATGGTGCCTGATGGTGCCTGGCCACGCCAGCCTTCCTGCCGCTGGAGCGTGAGCGTATTCTTACTTTTTTCTGTATAGAAATAAGTATCAGATGCGCAGAATACCGAGATGTAACATTTCCGTCCAGCCATACCTGCATTTACTTGACGATCTGTGCGGAAATACAAAAGCGGCGGCGCATCGCCCGCAAAGCGGCCAGGCATGCAACATTATGCGAAAGATCACCTTTCCCGGCCGTCACCCGCACACGGCAGGCGGCGAGGGGCAGCCGCTTGTTTTATACTACCGCGCAAGAATGACGCAAACGCAACATGAATGGAGAGGCAACAGACGATGAGCACACTGCAAGAGCAGATCACGGCGGAAATGAGCGCGGCGATCCATGCCTGGTTTGATGAACGGCTACAACGTACGGACCTGGCACAGACGGTCGAGCGCACATCCTTGCAAGTAGGCATCTTCAACGACTTCATGCTCGACTATAAGCCAGGGCGCGCGACAGCCGACGATATCGACCTGGGCCTGGACTTCGACGACGCCGCGCCACGCAAGACGGCGCAGCGCCTGGACGAGGCGCAGATGCGCGACGCAGTCGTGCCGCAGCTGACGGCCGTGGTGCAGGCCCGGCTGGCCCCGCTGGTGGACACGCGGATGATCGACTACCGCTTTACTTGCCGCGGCAAGTTCCAGACGGCGCAAGGCAAGCTGCATATGACCTTGCTCGACTACGTCAACGAGCCAAAACGCCAGGACTTGCTGGCGCGCATCCACGCCTACGTCGATCAACAGCTGGCCCACGGCACGCAGCCGACAAAGCCACTGGAAACTTTTTTCCTGGCGCGCCACCTGCTCGACCCGCTGCTGTTTCCCAAGCCTGACGCGGCCTGGACCATCGCACAGTACGAACGCATCCAGGCATTGAGCAAGACCAGCCCCGACGCCTTGGCAGAGCACCGCCACAACATCATCCGTGCCATTACGCAATGGGCGGAAGATGATTTCCTTCCCCAATTTTATGACCGCAGCCTGTCCGCCTACCGCGCCACGGAATACAGCCTGAAGGCGGGCACGCCACCCGCGACCGGGGCGGACGCGCTGCAGCCGATCGACCTGCTGCTGTATGGCGCGGTGATGATCTTGCGCCATGACGCCAGCTATGCCAAATCGAAGGGCCTGAAATTCCTGGAAATCGCCCGTGAACTGGGCAGCGAGCGGGCCGTGCGCATGCTGCAGGAAGGCAGCGGCACCTTCGGCAATGCAGAAGTGCACCTCAAAAATACCCTGCTGGAATGCCGTGCCAATGACGTGTTCGCCACCATAACCATCCACATCGCCAGCGAAGAGGCCGAGGCCTATGCGCAGGCGCTGGCCTTCATCACCCACTTGCTGCGCAACGGTTTTCCGCCCAGCTACCAGATCAAGCTCAAGTCGAAGGTCAAGGACTACTTGCCGGTCAAGGGCCTGGCGAAGTCCGATACGCACCGCTTCTTTGCCAACGCCCTTGCCTTCCCCGCCCTGCATATGGCGCTGGAAACGTATGCGCGCGCGGCCATCGCGCAATATGAATTCTATGCCGACACGGAAGGCGAGAAAAATTGCATGCCCGGCAGCTACGCCGCGTTTGGCCTGGGCTTGCTGGACGCCCGCCACTTCCCCCTGGTACAAGACTACATGGCACAGGTGGACGAGGAGCATCAATCCGTGCAGGACCAGTTCACGGCAGCCTTCGTGGCGCGTCACGGCATCACGCCGCAGAGCATTCCCGTGCTGGTGGCCTGCCTGCGCGCCTGCACGGACGATGTGAAGCTCAAGGTTCAGGCGGACTTCGAAGACGTGGGCCATTTGGCCTGCCTGTACCAGCAGCTGCAGCCGCTGGAAGACTATCTGGTCGAACATGTGCTGTATGCCATCTGGGGCAAGCTGGAAAAACTGGCGGCGCTGGCGCGCAAGGCGGATGGACGGCGCCAGGAACTGCTGCTGGCCCTGCTTGCCGCGGCGCACAAGAAGGACGGCAACGGCCATGCCTGAAGTGTGCAACGTTATGACTTTCACCATCTATAATGCGCAGCGCAAGAGTTGCCATGATGCATCTTTTGCGCCTGACATTGAATCGTGGAGAAAACATGCAACAAATGAAACACCCCGCTGCCAGACTGCTGGCCGCTACGCTGGCAACGACGTTCGCCGCCGCGCTGATCCAGCCTGCCATGGCGGCCCCCGCCGCCGAGCTGGCGCCCATCGACGTGGCCAATCTGTACATCAAGACTATCATCAACCAGGATGAAGCCAGCGTCGCCAGGCTCAACGCCTATCTGCGCCCCACCCGCCTGGCGGGCCAGCAGCCGGCCGAATATGCATCGTTAAGCGGCCTGCAAGAAACCACCGCGCAATTCCCGAAGCAAACCGGCAAGCTGATCGTTGACCTCTTCCCCGCCAGCATGCACGCGGCACTCACGCCGGCCGCCGAGTCGCTGGCCGCGAATGTCATCGCCGCCAAGAATGGCGCCGTCTGCCAAGCCACCAAGGCCGATCCGGTGACGGTGGACAATGGCATACAGACAGCCGCCGTCAGTTTCGAATGCCAGCTCGTCAAGGTCGCTGTCGCCTGGGCACCTGCTTCACAGCAACTGGCGAAGAGCGGCTGCAAGGTCGAGCAATGCGTCGCCGGCTTGCAAAAGATCGCCGCGGCGTACACGTCCTCGCCGAAGCAGACCTGGCGCGCCGTGTTTGCCGTCAGCCGCGAGAAAAACACGGAAGCGTGGCGCAATGATTTTGCGCGCGAAACGTTCGATGAAATCTGGGACTACCTGTAACCGCGCACGCAATGACAAACGCCGATGGATAAACCCAAGCTGACGCCCGTCGCCCAGCCCGCAGGCATGGCCTTGCTGCGCCTGCTCGACCCCGACCACGTGGACGGCGCACTGGTCAAGCAGGTGCTGGCGCAAGACCTGGCCAGCCTGCACGGCAAGCAATTGCTGGCGCTGCTGCGCCGGCTGCGCGCCGCACAATCGAACGAGTGCGATTATGCGGGCGCCAGCCCGGCGCAGGCCGGGCAGCAGTTCGGCGCCGCCATCGCCGCCGTCAAGGCGGAACTGGCGACGCGCCCGCACATCCTGAACAAGCAGGAAGCCAGGGCGCTGCGCCAGGCCGCAGCCAGGCAGCGCTAATCGAGGCGCAGGCCGGCCGCAGGGCGTCCAGCCGCCTTCCAGCCGTGCGCGCAAGCACGCCACCCGCCTTCTATAATCGACGGATCGTTTCCGCAACTGAAAGGTTCTCATGCCCACCCGATTTACCCGCCACCTTGCCAGCTGCTCGGTGCTGGCGCTGGCCAGTCTGGCCTCCATGCCGGCCACCCATGCCCAGGAGATAGGCCCCGTCGATGCGCGTGCCGTGTGGCAGGAACGCTCGCTGTCGGCCTGCCGCAGCGAAACATCGACGACCGCGCCCGACGTCTGCCTGCTGCGCACCATGCGGCACGGCGGCGCCCGCCCGCAAGCCATCGCCGCCGCCAGGATGCTGGTGAAAGCCAACAATCCCGGCTTCATTTCGGCCTGGCGGCCGCTGGGCAAGGCCGCCCTGGCCACCGTCACCTATCCTTTCCGCGCCAACATGAATGAAGGCACCCTGCTGATCGGCAGCGATGGCGCGGCCTTCGACGTCGACGTAGGGTCCGTGAGCGAGGAAGACCGCGCCACGCCGGCCTGGCGCGCCTTTGCCGCCGCCCACCCGGATGCCGTACCATTTGCGCTGGCCGATTTCATGGGCAGCACGGCCACGGCCGATGGCGGCCTGAGCGTGCTGTTTTCCACGGCCCTGAAAACCTGCCACGCTTGCGCGGACGACGGCGCCCTGCTGGTCGCGTATGCCCTCGACAAGGAGGGCATCGTGCGCGAACGAAAGCTATTGACGATCAAGTGATAACGATCAGACGATAACGATCAAACAAGGCAGCAGCAAAGACAAGATAGCGAGGGGAATAAGATAGAATTGCCCGATGGCATGTCTATACGCGTACATGCCATCGTTCTCTATTACTTATCCCAGGAAACCATGCGCCTTTCACGTTTGACCCTGCACCTCAGCACCGCCCTGCTGCTCGCTTCCGGCGGCACCCTCCACCTGGCCCACGCCGCAGCCGCCGTTGCCGTCAGTCCGGCCACGCCGCTGACCATCGGCGAAAGCTTCAGCATCGATTCGCAGGCGCTGAAGGAAAAACGCCACATCAATGTGTACATGGCGCGCGCCTGGGATACGCCGCCCGACGCGCCGCTACCCGTGCTGTACATGCCGGACGGCGGCGTGGCAGAAGACTTTCTTCATGTGGCCGGCTTGCTGCAAGTGTCCGTTGCCAACGGCACCATGCGCCCCTTCATGCTGGTCGGCATGCAAAACACGCAACGCCGCCGTGACTTGACGGGCCCGACTGACAACGCGGACGACCGCAAGATCGCCCCCGTGGTCAGCGGCGCACCGGCTTACCGCGCCTTTATCCGCGACGAGCTGATGCCGGAAATCAAGCGCCGCTACCGCACCACGGGCGAGACGGCCATCGTCGGTGAATCATTGGCCGGCCTGTTCGTGGTGGAAACGTATCTGCTGGAGCCGCAACTGTTCGACCACTACCTGGCATTCGACCCCAGCCTGTGGTGGAACCATGGCGCCCTGCCGCGCCAAGCGGCAGCGCTGCTGGCCAAGGGTGCGCCAGGCAAGCACAGCCTTTATCTGGCTACCAGCGCTGAAGCGGGCATCGCCAGCGAAGTGCAGCGCCTGTCCGAGGTGCTGGAAAAACAATCGCCGCCCGGCTTGCAATGGCACGTGGAAAAGATGCCGGAAGAAACGCATGGCACGATTTACCATCCGGCAGCCTTGAAGGCCTTCCGCGCCGTGTTCAAGCCGCAAGCTCCGGCTACCCAGTAAAACATGGACAAACTGTAATCGTGCGCCGGGCTTGTCTACCCGGCGAGGCGGGTAAAATCGGCTGCCCTTTCCCGGCAGCTTTTTTCGCCCACCTGAGTCTACCTCCATGAGCTTTTTGCAACTTTTCATCGTTTCCATCGTTCAGGGCTTCGCCGAGCTGCTGCCCGTCTCCAGTTCCGCCCACGTCATCATGGCGGAAAAACTCATGGGCCTCGATCCCACGTCGCCGGAGCTGACCATGCTGCTGGTGATGCTGCATACCGGCACCATGTTTGCCGTCATCGTGTACTTCTGGAAATCCTGGCGCGCCACCTATTTCAGTTCGGCCCCAGCCTTCCGCAGCAATGCCTGGTTGCTGGTGGCCGCCACGGCCCTCACGGGCATCGTCGGCTTCGGCTTGCTCAAGGGCATTACCCACTTCATGCGCAAGACCGCGCCCGGCTTTGAAATCGAACATCTGTTTGGCAACGCAAAACTGATGGCGGGCGCGCTGGCGGCCGCCGGCGTACTGATCATTGTCTCGTCGCGCCAGCAAGCGCGCCAGCACGGCACTTTGTCGGTCGGCAAGGCGATGGTGATTGGCGCCGTGCAGGGCCTGTGCCTGCCGTTCCGCGGTTTTTCCCGCTCGGGCGCCACCATTTCGGCCGGCATCGCCATGGGCGTGCCGCAACGCCGCGCCGAGGAATTCAGCTTTGCCCTGGCCGTGGTGCTGACGCCAGCCGTGCTGGTCAAGGAAGGCTGGCGCTTTTACCAGGCTGTCGCCAATGGCAGCCTGGGCCACCTGGAACATGGCAACAGCCTGGCGCACCTGCTCGCCCCCAGCCTACTGGGCATGCTGTTATCTTTCCTGGCCGGCTTGCTGGCCCTGCGCTGGCTGTCGCGCTGGCTCGAGCAAGGGCGCTGGCATTTCTTTGGCGCTTATTGCCTGGCCGCTTCCTTGGTCGTGCTGGCAGTGGGGTAAAATCGCCGGGTTTGTAGTTTGACATGCACATCCCAGCCAGGTTCCACAGAAAGCCAACGATGAATTTCGCCGCCACCGCCGCCCTCTCGCTTGCCATGTCCACCGATGCCTTCGCGGCCGCCGTGGGCAAGGGCGCCGCCCTGCACAAACCACAATGGCGCGAAGCGCTGCGCACGGGGCTGATCTTCGGCGTCATCGAAGCCATCACGCCCGTCATCGGCTGGGCCCTGGGCAGCGTGGCCGCCCCCTACGTGGAAGCGTGGGACCACTGGATCGCCTTCAGCCTGCTGGGCATTATCGGCCTGTTGATGATACGCAATGCGCTCTCCGACGCCGGCGAAGAGGAAGCGCCGGCGCAGTCGCATTCATTCTGGGTGCTGGCCGCAACAGGCCTGGCCACCAGCATCGACGCCATGGTGGTGGGCGCGGGCCTGGCCTTGCTGGGCGCGAACATTGTCGTGACGGCCGCCGCCATCGGCTTTTCCACCTTCGTCATGGTCACCCTGGGCGTGATGCTGGGCCGCGTGCTGGGCACGGTGGCGGGCCGGCGCGCCGAACTGGTGGGCGGCTTGGTGCTGATCGTCATCGGTTGCGTGATCCTGTACGAGCATATCGGCCATCAGGCCTGAGGTCCGTACAACCGATGCGCGCGGCCCCGGCGGCGCGCTTTGTGCTACATTCAATGCTCTGCATTCCTGTCTCACAAGGTGACCATCATGGAAACTATTGAGCTGCTTTTTGCCTCGCTGGTGCGCGAAACGGCCGAATCGATACGCGACCACCACATTCCTTTTGCCATCAAACACGACGAGCGCGCCTATTTCGAGTGGATGGATGGACACCCGATCAATGGCTATATCCAGGAAGCGTATCGGGAAATCGAGGAAACCGCCCAACAGATCCGCGCCATCCGCGCTGGATGATGACGGCTGCCGCAAGCTACCGCGCGGGGCGCTTTGCGGCTGGCGATGCTCACCGCACCAAAGTGCGGTTGCGCTTCTCAGCCACACATCCCCTCCGCTCGCTACGCTTGCAGCGGCCGTAGTGACGTTCGTTGGATGGTGGTCAAGAATGTGGGTATTGATTCAGATCAAACACTCAACCGTTCTAATCGAATCGTTAGTCCAAAGCCATGACAATCAGGTCTGGAGGCGGAATACATGGATCAGGGACAAAAACACCAGATCAGAGGGTATGAATTTCATGTGGCGGGGGCGCTGGAGAAGGATGGGCGCTACCGGGGCATGATTTTGATCAGCAAGCGCGGCGATACGCAGCAGGTGTATGCCAAGCCCGTATTGATAGAAACGCCGAGCAGTTTCAAGTCCGTGCATGCGGCCTTGATCGAAGCATCGGCGTATGCGCAGGAACTCATCTATAACGGCGCCAT
>RCUS01000809.1_pt1 | contig 18555 bp, 16 predicted proteins | sample 2166221 | NCBI WGS metagenome assembly RCUS01 (sample SAMN09932758, study PRJNA488358) | compost metagenome | isolation source: compost soil in cyclohexanecarboxylic | place: Germany: Experimental Botanical Garden | reverse complement strand
ACGTTGAACAATGACTTCTTCGTCTATGTTGAGCACGAAGCTTTCGACTTCCAGAATCACGAGGTGCGTGGTACATACCCTGACTTCACGGTAGTCGAACGCAGCCAAGTGGAGCTAACGGTCTACGAGAGTCAACTCGATCTGGCTGCACAGCAGAAGATCACCAAACAGTATCCGGTTATCAACCAAGTCAATGCAATTGGTAATGCGATCGAGCATCTCGGGCGCGTGGTGCAGAACCTACTCGGTGATAATCCCGATCCCCAGCTCACTGCCGCACTGCTGGCACTCGATGAGATGAATGACTACATTGTCGAGGTCAAGACAGCTAACAATCTGCGTAAGGAATTCTACGCGGGTTCCAGTGACTACATCTACATCACACTGGCTGACGAAGCAGCAGCAGAAGAAGCACAATTGGAAGGTGGTTTGCATGAAGCCTACGGCGCTAAACAAATTACAGGTGGTTCAGTTTTCTAAGGATGTCTGCGACAACCTGATCCACCTGTTGGGTGAAATGCATGAGGCCCGGTGGTACCATCGAGCCAAGATCAATAGTCGCCCTACCACCCAAGGAATCGTAGCCAGCTATGACTTCTTGGGTGATCGCCAGCAGCCTAAGGAGTTCAACCAATTGTTGCGCTCCTTAGCCCCTGTATACGCCGGCCTTGAACTCACTGAAGCAATCATCAATCGGTATCGACCGGGTGATTACATGCCTGAGCACATTGATGTCCAACGCTATCGGAAGAACCTAGTGATTCCGCTGTGTGCTGATGGTGATGGTGTTGAGATAGAGGGTGTGTTCTACCCTGACATCTTGGGTGAGGGGGTGTGCTTTAGTGATGTGAGTACACCCCATGCGGTCCCACCGGTTAGATCATTGCGTTACGTGGCCATCTTCCTTTATGAATAGCGGAGTCAGTATGTCCGATTATACACATCTTCCGAAGATAGAGACTGAGGCTGTCGAAGCCCTACGTACTCTGTATACGGAATTCAATCCACGCTTTGCTACAGCACAGCGTCGTCGTGTTGGTGCTAATACCAACCAGAACCTGAGTGTCTATAAGGACACTCGTTGGTTCAAGTGGTCTGCTGAGCAACGTAAGCGCTTTAAAGACGCTTTCAACAACAGTCCGCATGTCGCAAGAGCCTTAGTAGGCTATTTCCTAGAGTTCCCGAAGAATAGCGGATTCTTGGATTTGATGGACACTTGGGCTGATCAAGGTGAACGCTCGGCTATCATTGTAGCATACGCCATGTATGATGGCCAGCACATTTTGATCAACGGCCAGAAGGTCATCCTGAATGCGGGGGAAGGTATTGCCTTCCATGTCTCGCAGTTGCATGAAGTGAAGAAATCCAAGCTGGACGCTCTGTGGGCGAACACGATGGTGCAGGGCAAGTTGTCCGATTTCACTTGACGACATATAGCCCTCCCTACGGGGAGGGCTTTTATAACTTGTTTGTACAATCATACAGAACCATTTAGCCTTTCCCCCATGAAGAGGAGCGACACATGTCTGCTGTTGACAACCAGATTATTCACGTTTGCCGAACCGCTTATGGCGCGTTCTTGCAGACCTGCTTGAAACTCGGTCTGCCGTTCACCCTGATCCCGAATACCACCATCAACGAACGTCTGGGTATCCAGCAGGGCGTTGCACCTTCGGCGGCTGAATTCCCGAAGATGAAGTACCTGGTGTTCGGTAACCGTGGCCACGCTACTTCGGTTGCCTCTGACGGTTCCGATGAAATCATCCCGGTTCCACATGATGCCGAAGACGCCGGTCTGTACGGTCTGATCCCGATCAGCCTGCGGGCTACCGACGACGACATGCCAACCGACGAGCGGGCCAAGTATTGCCTGCGTCGCATCGAGCCACACAACGGTACCAACTACATCGCCTACTACGGCCTGCGTCTGGACTACTCCACCGTTACCCCTTCGCTGCAATCGATCCAGGTAGTGGACGGCGACATCGTCGTTACTCCTTACACCCCGACTGCAGACAACCTCAACCCACAGCCACCACAGATCAGCAACAGCGGTGTGGTACTGGGTAGCGATACGTCGATCTCGGCTTCGGCCATTATCAGTGTGCGTCTGAGCGAAGCGGTGATTGCGGAGATGGTGAATGCTCACCGTGTTCGTACTGGCTCCAGCCGTTCCCCGGTGATCTCTGAACTGGGCTTCTGCTCGGCAGTAGACCGCAACGTACAAGCGTCTTCCGGCGGTGCTGGTAGCTTCATGTTCAACGAGGCTATTGCCTGCCAGCTGAACGTGATCATCTCGACTCACCACGCCATCGGCTACAGCTCCACCGGCGCCACCCTCGCCTTCGACGTGGGTAACACTGAGCCTCTGTTGGGTACCAACAGCCTCAACGGCACCACCTGGCTGAGCTAATGTTCACGTTACCCGAAAGTAACGAGCCACTGCGGGTCTTATCCATAGACCCGGGCAGCTACAACACGGGTATTGCCCATTGGCATTGGGATATCGGGACACTTCCGTATGACATGGTTAACGCCTACACGCTGAAGTTTCCCGACAGTGATAAGCGCTATAACAAGATTCGTGAGATGGGCACTGATCGCATTGCCCGTCTCTATCACCTAGACGACAGCCTCGGCGATATCCTCGAAGAGTTCCGTCCTCACATGGTGATTTGCGAATCTAACTACAAGGGTCGTTTTGCCGATGCGTATGCGACCCTAGTAGAGTGTGTAGCGGTTATCCGGAATGTGTTGTATCGCTACGATCCTACGATGCCACTATTAATGGTTGACCCCATGTCAGCCAAGAAAGCGGCTGGAGTAGTAGGTAAGTTCAAAGATAAAATGGACGTAACCCGCGCTCTGAAGAAACGCACCGACATTGTCTGGGGTGTCGATATCGATACACTGGATGAGCACAGCGTCGATGCTGTCGCTATTGGTTACCACCTTATGCAACTTTTGCAGATGGGCTGGACACCGACCATCCTAATCGACTTGCACACCGGGAAGGTCATATAACCCCTGAGGCGTGAATTTTATGTTTACGATTTTAAGGAAACTGCCTTGGTTTGAATGGGCAGGTATTCTTGCCGTGGTGTTTGCGGTAGGAACGTTCTTAGTCCTTGTGAAGAACTATGGACGGATGGAAGAAGTTAACCATACGCTGACCACCCAGAACCAGACACTGACCGAGGCGGCGGTTACTGAGCGAAAGGTGGCGGTGCTTACTGATCAGGCGGTGTTTGATTACACCTATGATCGAGAGCTCAAGATAGAAGAAGCCTTGGGTTACCAAGCGCAGACCCTGGAAGAGTATTTCGCAGCCCGAGATAAGAACGAGCCAACACAAACTTATACCAAACCGGAGGCCAAGGGGAATGTCGACGTTGCCGTTAACGGACACCAACCAACCAAAACAACGGCCTCCAAAGTGGCTGCTGTGGAGTCTGCTCCTGATCCTGCTGCTATCGCTGCTCTCGTTAACGGGATGCGCCGTACGTACTGTCGAGCATACGACGATCGTAACACGTGTCCCGCCAAAGGTAATGCGGACGGAATGCCAACCAAATGAACCACCCAGCGTTGATGACATCCTAACTGCATACATCAAGTTTCCGAAGGCAAAGACCCAATGGGAAGCCATCGCCTTGCTGATGCAAGAAGAGTGGTCTAAACAAACCGTTCAAGTCGGACTCTGCAACGACAAGATACGGGCACTCAATGGCTGGTATGAAAAACAGACCACCACATTGGAGAATACACATGACACTGCAGGAGGCGCTGATCTCTCTCGGTGATAAACCACTTAACTCTAGTCCGTACTCTGCTGCTATTCGAGCGATTGTGCTGGCGTCTTTGGGGAAGAAGGGGAGCACCATCGATAAAGACACCCCGGGTTACATCGTGCTGAGTCAAGTTTACAAGATTGTGAACGAAGCCAAACGCACGGCGTTGCTCGAACACAACCTGGGTGTGGTTCGTGGCACCGATCTGTATAAGCAGGTCATGTTGTTTGGTGCAGCTATACTGACGATCGTGGTCATCGTTCTGGCCATGGCGGTGGTCTACGGCGATACCACGATTAGCCCTGAGATGTGGGATATTTTCAAATTCACCCTCACTCAGTTCTTTGATCTACTGAAGTTCGTTGCACAGCTTTGGTCAGACTCACAGCAAGCAACCCCTGCCCCTGCCGCATAGGCGGGGGTTTTTGCCGTCTGGGATAATGCTATGTGCCAATTTCACTTCATGAGGATCCATCATGAGCTTGCGTTTTCCCTTCGACCTCGTGGGTCGACTGGCGTTGATCGAACTGATTCGCCGTGATCGTCCTTCTGATCATCTATCGGACGAATATGTTCTGTTCGAAGATCTTTACTTCACCCCTAGCGAAGAAGAGCCAGGGCGCACGTACATTGAGATGACTAACCTGAAGACTGGTAAGAAGCGCCCCTTCTTATACCGTCGTCTGGATATCAATGTCATCCTGCGTGAATACACACCAGTCGATGAACCGTACGTACGGCTCGAACTCGATGGCGACATTACTACGGCCAAGATCGTTGATGAGATCAACCGTAAGTTTAACATGCACCTGAACTACGATGACGTAGAGGTGTCCTATCAACCCCTGACGAAACACCTGAGCACCGTTTATACACTGATTATCCGCCCGGGTAGTTTTGCATACTACGGCTACGTACCCATTTACGTCAACACCACTCCAGAAGAACTCGGACTCCGGCTCCTTGAGGACGGCACCGTGCGCCTGCTTGAAAACGGAACCCCGCGACGATTGGAGACTCAATAAACATAGAAGGATATTCAAGATGACGACAGAAGCGCTAGGCGTCGAACACCGTGCCACGTTCCTCAAAGACGCGGTACTGCGGCGTGGGGATAAAGGCCCAGCAGTCATCGATCTGCAAAAACACTTAATGAACGCGGGCTACGACATCGGGACACCCGATGGTGGCTTTGGGCAGAAAACTCACGATGCCGTCATCGCATTTCAGAAGGCCAGTAAACTGGTCGTCGATGGTGTGGTCGGTCCAAAAACGATGGGGCTCCTGTGTGATGCAGAGAAGTCCCACAAGTATCTGTGCCAAGATGACATTGTCGCGGCAGCGAAGTCTTTGGGGGTACCTACCGCTGCTGTGATGGCAGTGAACTCGGTTGAGTCCAAAGGTACTGGCTTCCTGCCGAGCGGCAAAGTGGCGATTTTGTATGAACGCCACATCATGTATCGCGAAGTAAAGGACTATGGGGTAGACCCAGCAAAAGCAATGCGGGAGCAGCCCGGCTTGGTAAACACCGCACGCGGTGGTTACTCGGGTGGGGAGAAAGAATGGCTGCGTCTTGAGAACGCCATGAAGATCAGTAAGGAAGCTGCCTGGGAATCGTGCTCATGGGGTGCGTACCAGATCATGGGTTTCCACTGGGCATTACTTGACTTCGACTCGGTAGAAGACTTTGTGCGGTTCGTGTCGGTTAGCGAGGCGAATCAACTCGAATGCTTCGTGCGTTTCATCAAGAGCCAGAAAGGACTCTGGAATGCACTGAAGGCCCTGAACTGGGCCGAGGTTGCACGGTTGTATAACGGTGCTGCCTATAAGGAAAACCAGTACGACACCAAGCTGTCGGATGCTTACAAGTTGTACAAGTCTTACGTGTAAAAAGCTAGGTGGGGCAGGCCAAGTGCCTGCTCCGCTTATGCCGTCGGAAGAAAAATACTTTTATCTATGTGACGATTTTCATTTCCGGGTTATGGAGCCGTGCTCAGTATAAAGGACACCCCGAATTTCGTAAACCCACTAAGCCAAAAGGTATCGACATGGCTGCTCCAGAAGACGAAGGCAAAATTTCCTCGCTACCCGTACATGACGATCTCGTCGGTGGTGAGTTTGTAGAGATCATTGTACCCCAGGTCGGTAACCCTACTGGCTTTGAGAACAAGCGCATCGCTGCCGAGAAACTCGGTGGTGCGCAAACTGGCGGTTTGCTCGGTTGTGTTTACATTACTGACGTTGAGCCGGCTAACCCAATCGACAACGTGGGTAACAAGGTCAAGACTGCCGACAGCCACACGATGGTGTCGTGCTCTACTTCTACCCAGATCGTGCGCATTACGGTCGAAGCCATCGCAGGGCCTGGTGCTTTCACTCCGGTGATCACTCTCAATGGGGCTGTGAACGTCCCTATGGTCCGTGTAGGTACCGATGGCGTGTTGTTCCGTGGCACAGCAACCGTAGACCTTAACACGCTTGGTAGCGCACCGTACGCGGTTGTAGCTGAGCATGGTGATGGTGGTGACGCTCAAGTCACGATCGCGATGGATTCGGCACCGGGTGTCGACACGGCACGCTTCACTGGTGGCTACCCTGCCGGTCAGACCGAAGTTAAAGCTGGTGACGTTCTGTCGATCAACTTCTCCACTGACTCTGCAGTCGTGGCGTACGAGATCAAAGACGCTGGTGCGTTCGTTGCAGCTTCGGGTAACCTGACTCCAGGTACTATCCACACTGTGGCTGGCCTGGTCGTAGCTGACCGTGGTAACCTCAGCCAGAACTTGGGCTTCCAACTGCGGGTTAAGAAAGCCAGTGGTACGTGGTCGCCGTGGTTCAACACTGCTTCGTCGGGTACTCAAGCTGACGGCGTGTCTTACGTCAAGCTGAACAACATCTACCCTGTCATCACCATGGGTACTATCACCTACCCACTGGGTAAGGAAGCGCTCGACAGTGGTAACGTGGCTGTGATCAACCACACCGTCGTTAACGCCAACGGCTACACCTACAGTTCGCCTGGTGCGCAGCTGACTGTCACCAACCCAGCTGTGTTCGAAGCAGCTAAGTCGGTGACCCAGCTCGGTGGTACGTATAACGAATCGATCGCTAACTTCCAGCTGGTTGCTCGTCGTACTTCCAACGGTGCATCGACCGTGGCTACTGCGGTGGTGAAAATCGCCAGCGTGGCCCCTCAGGTTAGCGTGTCTACTCCAGCAGCTCGCCTGCGTTCTGGTGGTAACAACGGTACTGCGGCTCAAGACCACACCGTCACCCTGACCTCGAACCAAGCGCTGGTGGAAGCACCATCGTTGAACGTACCGGAAGGCACGTGGAAAGGTAACTGGACGCCAGACGTGACCAAGAAGATCTGGACTCGTCTGTTGACCATCCACGATGATGACGACAAAGGCACCTTCAGCTTCAACAGCCTGTCGGCCAAGTCGTTGTCGGGTCGTGTGGTTACGGCGCTGCAAGGTTCGGCTGATTACGTGATCGGTGGTTTCGTATTCCGTACCCTGACCGTACCGGCTTACCCGAACCGTCAAGTGGCGATCGGTACCAAGGTGGTTGACACTGCTAAGCTGCGCTGCAGTAACTTGTCGAAGGGCGCTACCGGCAGCTTGAACTTCACGTATCAAGCCACCCAAAGCCCTGCGGCCGATCGTTACACTGTGTTGACCGAGAACACCTGGTACAACGCTGACAATGCCAACGCCACGTCGAACACCGGTGGCACTATGCAGATCGAGCTGGAAGAGGCGATTTAATTTCAGCAGTACGGCCATCCTTCGGGGTGGCCTTTTCATGAGGATTTACAAATGCCTACTCCTTTCGAGGTGTATGTTAACACCGAGCTACCAAAGCGTATCTCTACCCAGGATGATCCGGTTGCCGTAGTGGCAGGGAAGATCCCGGTGTCTACCGGTGTCGGCCTTGCTGTCGAATTCAAAAACCCTGAAGATGCGGGTGCCTTGGGTAAAGACGGTAAAGACAACTACCAACTGGCACAAGACAACGGCTTCACCGGTACCTTGGTTGAATACCTGATCTCGCTCAAAGGCGAGAAGGGTGACCAAGGTGAAGACGGTAAGGTCGGTATCCTGAACGTCAAGGGTGAACTGGGTTCGTCCGAGATGCTGCCTCCTGCTGCTGCACTGCCTAACGGCGATGCGTACTTCATCGAGAAACATATCTGGGTTGTTGTAGATGGCGGCTGGGTCGACGCGGGTGACGTGTCCGGTCCAAAAGGTATCGACGGTCTGGGTCTGCGCATTCTCGGTAGCTTTCCAGGCACTGAGTTCCTGCCTATGCAGGACAACCTGTCGGGCGACACGTACATCATCCAGAACAAGATGTGGGTGTGGGACTCGATCACTTGGGCTCCAGTAGGCCAAGTTGGTCCTGACGGTAAGTCGGCCTATCAGCTCGCTGTACAGTTCGGCTTCGCTGGCACTACCACACAGTGGCTGGCTAGCCTGCGTGGTAAAGACGCTTACGCCATTGCTTTGGACCAAGGCTTCACCGGTACTCGTAACGAGTGGCTGGCGTCGCTTAAAGGCCTGAAGGGTGACATCGGTCTGACCGGTGATCAAGGCGAGAAGGGTGATCGCGGTGATTCCGCTGCCGTGGTGATCCTGCGTGGCACCGTGGCTGCTGTTGAAGACCTGCCAGTCGGCGCCGCACTGGCCGATGGTTGGTTGATCGGTAACCAGCTCTACGTCTGGGAAGGCGCAGCGTGGTTCAACGCTGGTAACATCCAGGGTCCAAAAGGTGATAAGGGCGACAAGGGTGATAAAGGGGACAAAGGCGATACCGGCGACGCTGGTAAAGATGCCTACCAAGTAGCGCTACTCGATGGCTACGTGGGTACCCGCACCGCTTGGTTGGCCAGCCTGCAGGGCGAGACCGGTCTGAACGCTTACGAGCTGGCTCAACAACTGGGTTTCGCTGGCACCCTCGAAGAGTGGGTTGCGAGTCTGGCCGGTGAGCAGGGCGAGCGTGGCTTCAAAGGTGACAAAGGTGATCAAGGCGCAGGCCTGCGTGTCATCGGTGTGGTGGCTAACGTTGGTTCGTTGCCGGGCACCGCTACTGACTATGACAGCTACGTCGTGGGTACGCACCTGCACAGTTGGTTCAACGGCCAGTGGAATGACCTCGGTGAGTTCGTTGGCCAAGCTGGTAAAACAGCATATCAACTGGCAGTCGATGAAGGCTTCGTTGGTACCATCACCGAATGGCTGGCGACCATCAAAGGTCTGAAAGGCGACCAAGGTGATAAGGGGGATAAAGGCGACAAGGGTGATATCGGTGACACGGGTAAATCCGCTTACCAGATCGCACTTGACACCGGCTTCTCTGGTTCGGCTGCTGAGTGGATGGCGAGCCTTAAAGGTGCTGACGGGGAATCCCTGAAAGTTAAGGGCACCAAAGCGACCTACGCTGAAGTTCAGGCCGTCACCGGTCAGGCTATCGGTTGGGCCTACGTGGTTACCGCCAACAACCTGAACGTCATGTACGTCTGGGACGGCGCTACCTGGGTAGACATGGGTGACATCACTGGTCCTGTAGGTCCGGATGGTAAGTCGGCTCTGGAGTTGGCACAGCAGAACGATCCAACGATCGTCGACCTGCCTGGCTTCATCGAATCGCTCAAGGGTGAGAAAGGTGATACTGGTGACGTAGGTCCTGCCGGTGCTGCGTTCAAGCCTAAGGGCTACCTGACTGCGGTTGGTGATCTGGCGCCACTGGTTGCTACGGCAGAAGCTGGCGAAACCTACATCGTCGGTACTGGTGACGTGTACACCTTCGACGCGGGTGCCTTCGTTTACATGGGTAACATCCGTGGTCCAGTCGGTGACGTCGGTCCTATGGGTCCTGGTATCACCATCCTCGGTAAGTTCACCAACTCGTCTGAGCTTCCGGGTACAGGTACGTTGGGTCAGGGTTACCTGATCGGTCTGGACTTCTGGGGTTGGACCGGAGCTGCCTACGAGAACCTCGGGCCGGTACAGGGTCCTAAGGGTGACAAAGGCGATAAAGGTGACCGTGGTGACATCGGCCCTATCGGTACTGGTGTTAAGGGTGACAAAGGCGACATCGGTACCCTGTGGGTAGTGTTGGGTCGTGAGCCTCAACCTGCTGACGGTCGTCGTAACGACTACTACCTGAACAGCCAGACTCTGGCTTACTACAAGAAAACCACGGACGTCCTCTGGGCACCGCTGGGCTTCTTGGGTGGTGGTAACGTTTACGATGCCCCGCTCGACGATAACGAGTACTCCCGTCTGAACGGCGTGTGGAAAGTCATCGACGTACTGGAAGCACCACAAGACGGCAAGCGCTACGTCCGTCTGGATGGCGACTGGGTTGAAGCGGTGTACCTGACTGAAGCTCCTAACGACGCTAAGTTGTATGGTCGTCAAGGTAATGCTTGGGTTGAGGTTGTGCTGCCAGCAGCTGGTATTGCTGAAGCACCTGTCGACGGTAAGTTCTACTTCCGTAAAGACGGTGCGTGGGTTGAGCGTCCAGTGTTCGAGCGTTACACCCTCAAGTCCACTGCTGCTACGGCAGCGCTGGATCTGGCGGTACAACAGGTGTTCACCGTATCGGCAGCCACTGCCAAGACGCTGACCTTCTCCAACGCCCCGGGTGCTAACGTAGCCATGACGGTTGTCGTTAAAGTAGCGGGTAACGCTGCAGCCATCACCTGGCCTGCCGGCATCAGCTGGAGTGGTGGTACTGCGCCTACGCTGGGTGCTACCTACACCGTGGTTGTCCTGTTCTGGGACGGTACCTCGTGGGTCGGTTCTACTGGCGCTTCGGCTTAATCTAAAGGCGGGGGACTTCGGTCCCCTTGCTCCACCAGAAAGAGATAACCATGGATATCAACGCAAGTACCGCTATGCTTAAACTGGCGACTGGCGAATACCCGGTGTACTTCCAACGAGTGCGTCAGGATTTCCCAGAAGTCAGCTTCCCTGAAAACCCAACCGAAGATTGCCTCGGTGATTACGGCTTCGCGGTGGTTTACCCTACCGTACGCCCAACCGGTGACGTGGTTACCGAAGGTACCCCTACGCTGATCGACGGTGTCTACAACCAAGCTTGGAGTGTGCGTGAGTTTACTCCAGCTGAGTTGGATGTTCGCTTAGTCGAACTTAAACGGACCATGGCTGATCAAGTCTTGGTGCTGCGTGAGAAAGATCTCGCCAGTGGTTTCATTTACCAAAAGGATGAGGTAACCCTCTTCGGCGTGCAACTGCGCCCTGAAGACCGCATGAACTTGCTGATCCTCAAAGGTCACGCACAGTTCTTGTTGGCAGCTAACGCTACGGACACCACCGTGTTCCGTAGCACCGAGAACGTAGGTTATCCGCTGACGCCAGCGGAGTTGCTTGCTATGTGCGATGCTGCATTGGTAGCTGGCATGAGCATCTACGCGGTTAGCTGGGTATTGAAGGATCAGATCGAAGCTGCTACCACGCTCGCTGAACTCCCAACCATCCCTGCTACCTTGATCGTCTAAGGTTATGGCGGGGGCGCTCAGGCGCTCCTGCTATGCCTTCTGGCAACAGGGAGGTCCCAATGTTAGAAATGCTTTTGAGTACCACTAAGAAGGCCACAGGTGGTGTGATCTACCCGGACTCTGGTCCAGGTACTAAGGTCTTGCAGTTTGGTGATACCACGGCCGGCTTCTTTGGTGAAGTCACAGCTGCCGAACTTATTGATGGGTTAGCGATCTATCAGTTCTCTGGGATTGTCGGCGGTAACATGGATTGGCCTACTGGCCTAGTGTGGCTGAAGTTCTTCTTAGATGGCAAGGTGTTGTTCATTGCTAAGCAGAACGTTATCCGTGGCGTCACTTGGGCCGCTATATACAACGCTGGTGCCGTGTATGGTGTTCGTGGTACGGGTACTTATCCAGAAGCCACACCGGTCGATCAATTCAAACTACTCTTGGTTAACGAGGGTGCAACACTATGGTCCTTGAAGCTACGGTTACTTCGTGGTTATAACGTCGAACCTGCTCCTGCTAACGCCAGTGCTTTCCCAGGTTCAGAGTGGGATCGGTTGATGCTACGCATTGTAGGTACTGGTAACGGTGGCATAGCGCCAATTTGGGCACAGTACACGCCACCACAGCTCAGTGCACAAAACGATCTGGGTACGTGGGTGCAAGAAACTTACGCCTCGGTGGTTACCTACGCCATGTATCGCGGTGGATCTACTACCGTTGCGCCTGGTAGTGCACTGCAGAAAACAGCGACGAATAATTGGCGTCCGGTATTGGAGTTGATCCCTGCGGGTGATGTTGCCCTCGACCCTCGTGACTTGGATTATACCGCTGATGGTCTGATTCCACCATCTATTGCCGCAACCTCGGGCGCGACTGATGCTGGTGAGCAGCTGCTTGGCGTGACATTGATTGACTGGGACGCGGACATTGCAACTAGCCCATCGATCGTACAGGTCACTGCTTTGGACCAAGCGTTCAACCCTGCGGATGTACTATCGTCCACTGGACCACTTAAAGAGTTTGGGTCTGTTGTTGAGGCTGTTGACACTATAGTACCACAACAGTACATTTGGTCGGTAGCACCGACAGAAGAATTCGGCTTTACTACCGAGACCATTTAAGGAATACTGAAATGAACCTCAAGTTAAAATGGACCAACCTTAACACGGTCCCGGTAACGGTTAAGATCTATCGCGGTACCTCGCCGATCGATCGGGCTAACCTACCAGCATCATTGGTTACCTTGACCGCTGGTGAAACTGAATGGACCGATACCACGGTTGCGCGTAACGTGACGTACTACTACGTTTTCGAAACTACTACGGCAACTGACCGTTCGGTATCGCAGAACCAGAAAGTAGTTGCCGCACCGCGCCGTGGTCCAGGACCACAGCTGCTACTGCAAGGCGACATGGAACTGGGTTACTTCGGTGAGATGATGACGGTAGACTTTATCGACATCGCTACACTGCGTACAGCAATCGGCATGGCTGTAGGTAACGCCGTAACCACCCAACCGACGTGGCACAAATACGTACGTAAAGGGAAGATCCTTATCGTTCCTAACCGTCCGCTCGCTACAACTATCTCATGGCTGCAAATCTACAACGCCGGTTTGGTTTACGGTACGGACGATAACGGTAAGGGTAGCCTCTTGCCTACACCTACGGTGAACCAGAAACGTACAGTGAAGATCGGTCCTGACACGTACCTCGTGCGTTTGATGACGGGTTACAGCGACGTCGTTACCGATATCCAGCCCGCAGCAGAGAACACTGCTGATCCAAGCGATGCGTTCCTCTGTGAGTGGGATGATCTTATCTACCCGCTCTACCAATACACCCCGAACAAACAGCGCCTAGCCAACACGGCTAACTACACCTCCAGTCAGATGGGTCTAGGCTCCAGCTGGTCACACTGTCAAGAACGTGCATCGGCGACCAACAGTTGCTGGCGTGGTTCTAACATTGCGGGTCGCCAGATCGTGTCACAACGCTCAACGATCCCCAGTACGACTACGTCCTCTGGTGTTTGGTGGCCAGTGCTCGAACTCATCGAATCTGCCGTATAAGAGGTGAGGCATGTCTATTCGTTTAACATGGCGTAATGTCAACGCTGCCATTGCCGACAACATCATTATCTACCGCGATACGGCACCCATCCCAGCCGACACCCTACCGGCACCGTTGGTAACCTTGGCTGCGGATGCGGTCTCCTACGACGACACCACCGTGGTCCGTGGTACGGTGTACTACTACCGCATTGCGGCAGTAAAGGGCACCGACTTTGTTCTTACCGATAACAAAATCCACGGTTACTTCCCTGATTCAGGTCCAGGGCCACAAACGTTAAAACGTGGCGACTGGAAGCGCGGATATTTTGGTCGAGTATTGGTTGGGGATTTCCTAAACATCGCTGAAACGCGCTCGGTCAGTGGGCTCACTGCAGGCACTGCAGAACCTGAGGCTGGACTTACGCACTGGCACAAATACATCTACGATGGCAAAATTCTGTTCATCCCCAACACGTCGATCTCGAATGGCCTTAGCTGGAGTGCGATCTATCAAGCTGGGTTAATATACGGCACGGATAATTTTGGTTCACCACCCACCGGTGGGGTAGCCAGTCCACCCACCTTTAACGTTAATCAAAAACGTCTCGCTACAGTGAAGGGTTACGATTTCCTGATACGTGCCCCTAAAGTATCGACATTGCCAACGACACAGTACATCACTGGTGACCCGCAGTACGCGGATAGCGAATGGTTGGAGCTAATCTGTCGCACTTACTTAACCACAACCCGTGCCGACATTAAAGGACATTGGGATGATGTGACACCGAAGCCTGTTACTCGGAGCGTCACGCAACATTTCCAGAGCTCCACTGCTGCGATAATTATCGCACAGGCCAACGTGGACGATCTTATTACGTATTCGGCACCTACCGCGACAATGGGGTGGCTCCCGGTTTTTGAATTACAGTACTGAGGTACGACATGAGTATTAAAATCAATTGGGTGGACCGTAATGCCGCGGTAGATGGGTTTCGTATCTATCGTAGCCTGACGCCCCTCGACGATAACGCATTGCCAGCACCACTGGCAACACTCGCGGCTAACGTGTTTGAATACATAGACACTACGGCACTGCGTAACACTGTCTACTATTACAAGATCGGGGCTTACTTAGGTGCACAGGAATCCCTGTCGCTGAATAAGCCACTGGCGTTCATGCCCTACACTGGACCTGGACCTCAGACCCTGATCCGGGGTGATTATAAGGTGGGTTTCTTCGGTGAGATGCTTTTGGATGAACTCATCGGTTACGATGACTTCAGAACCCTCATGGGTATTACCGGTTGGGCTACACCCACTGTAAAATCAACTAAGTGGTTGAAGTTTGTAAACAATGGGACGATACTGTTCTTCCCTGCCGACGGTGGTTTCGCCACATCGGTACAACCAGCACAGATTTACATCGCCGGACTGATGTATGGTACCAACCTCGACGCGGTCTTCAATGCATCATTGAAGTCAACATTCGGTACGGTGAACCAAGTACGGCCACTGACGATTCGGGGTGATGTATTCATTCCACGTCTACCTATCTCACGAGCAAATCGTACGATCTTCACCTCGACTGCTTCAGATCTGTATGGTGGGGAAATAGATACGTGTTTCGGCGCCATGTATTTGGGACGTGGTAAGTTGGTAGAATACCCGCTGGTGCTGGGTGACTACGTTAACGACAGCAACCAGTTCTTTGTCAGTTGTTCGGGCACCACACAAATCTCCCGTGGTTCCGGTACCTTCGATGCAGTCAGTGGGTTAGGACACACCGCAACACACCCGAACTACCAATACCGTCCGGTATTAGAACTCGTGCTGTAAGCGGCATAAAGCCCCTCCCATGTGGGAGGGGCCTATGTCTGTTCATTACTTCTGTTCGTCTTCTTTATCTTCGTCGTCTTTTACTTCAGAGTCTTCAATAGGCTCTGGAGCACCAAACAACTCAGGCTCAGCCGGTTGCTCTGGCTCAGCGTCAGGCCCCAGCTGTGCATCAGCCGGTGCATTAGGTTCATCGAGTGATGGCTCTTCGCCGGAGTTCAAACCTTCCAGTGGCCCTTCACCATCACCACCCATGTTGAAGTCGTCGGTACCACCACCGAGACCATCGTCACCTCCGCCTAGATCATCCCCGCCACCGAAGTCGTCAGACCCGCCACCAAAGGAATCATCTCCCCCGCCGCCGAAGCTGTCGTCCCCGCCACCACCGAAGTCATCCGTGCCACCACCCGATGCATCAGTTGGGACAAACTTCGCTGCCCACTGCTTACGGGTTTCTTCCAACTGGTGGATGTACTCTTGAACTACAGTGCCGAGGCTTTCGAAGCCCATGGCTTGGTGATCAAGTAGACTGAAGACCGGCTTGCCTTTCTCCATCTCGTACAACACACCCACCGCAGGGAGGATGTTGTTGTCCTGGATGAATAGACGCATGAAGTGCGCTCTAATAGCCGCAACCGCTTTATCCACCGAGCCACCCTTAATGAGGAATTCCTCAGGGAACAGATCTGGAGTGATATAAGCTTCCAACACTTTGTCCAACAGTTGGCCGTGTTGTTCCATCATCTCCAGCATCAGCGTAGTACGGCTGGTGTCTGGCTCTGGGAGCTTAACGATCAGTGCGTTGATGAAGTCTTCCACCATCTCGATACCAGGCTTGCCGGAGTACTCTGTGGCAATCATGTTCGGGTTCTCTTTAACCTTAGCCAACATTTTGTTGACGAGGATCGAAGAGTTGAGGGTATAGACTCGTACGAATTTGGTGAGCGAGTCAGTGAACGCTTTCTGCATCGAACGAATGCGACGTGCGAACAGCAAGTCGTTGTGTACGATACTGGTAGCGAACTCTGCGCCGTTCTCTGGGTCGGCTTTCTCTGGCGGCACCGACATGCTGGAAATGTGCATCTTCCGCAGACGTTCTTGCAGCTCAGGGTTACCGGCTTGAATGTTGGTGTTGTAGTCGTCGTAGTCTACCGACATCTGGTGGTAGTCTTCGGCACCGTTGGCATTGATACTGAAGTCATAGCCAGCACGGTTCAAGTAATCGAGAATCTGCCCTGGGTCTGGAGCACCCACTGGGAAACCACGACGACCAGATTCCAAGATCAACTGCTGGATTTCAGCAACTGTAGCAGTCTTGTCCGGATCACCCGGGTCGAGGTTGATGTTGACTTTCTTACGGCCTACCGCGTTACGCACGCCAGCCATGGTTTCAGCAAACAGCAGTACCGAGCGCATGTTCGCCAGAATCTTCGAACGCGCCAGCATGGATTGGCCCACGCCGTTGCTGTCGTAGTAGAAGGCCGAGTACACCATCAGTTCTGCAGGCACGTAGATCAGACGTGTGTTCTGCTTCTTCAGGTGACGACTGAACATGATGCGCTTGACTTCTTCAGAGAAGCCCAGCTCGAACTCTTCACGATACGCACCGTTGACCAAACGTTTCTTCAGGTCAGCCTCAACAATACTGTTGTAGGATTGGTGGATCTGTTCGATCTCGTACTTGTTCTGCGTGTCGCCACCGCCGAGTGCTTCACGTGTTACGCGCAACAGCTCCGAAGAGTTATCACTTTGTCCGTAGCGCTTGTCGAAGTCGGTACGCATGTCGTTGTAGTAGTCAGACGAGCTATCGGTCGAGACTGGACGACCATACAGGTCGATCAATACAAAGTGACCTACGGGCTCATACGGACGTCCTGGCGGGAACACCGGTACTACCGCGGCCGGATCGAGGTCCATAACCAATGGATGGCCCACCGAAGGGCGTTCCATGAACTCAGGCTTCTCGATGATCAGCGTTTGTTGGTAGCTGTCGGTAGTACGACGGTACAGATCTTCCACTTGGTCTGGAGTTAAGCCGACTCGTGGATCAGTGCGGTCTTCGGTAGAGACAGACTCACGCTTGATCAGGTCGTTGACCCGCATGCGTGCACGGCGGTTGTTAACCGTACGAGCTTTGAGCAGGTGGAAGTTATCGCTGACAGTCAGTTCACTGTCTTTGAAGCCAACCGTCTGCAGCTTGATCTGGTCTTCCGGGGTGAACGACTCGATAGAGATACTGTTAGCCTTAAGGCCACGATCAGCAAAACCTTCAGGCAGATCAGCAGCACCGAGGATACCCAGAGGGCGACCTTGCTCGAAGCGACTGATGTAAGTGTCGAACTGTTCGGTGGAGATTTTACGCTCGCCGTTGATGATCAGATCGAGGGCGTTTTCTGGAAGAACGGCTTGGATATAGGCGCCTTTGCGGGCAACAATATCCTCCAAAATCTTCTCCAGACGATCACCCATCTTATAGTCCTTCTTAAAGTAGTCAGTCACTACCTCAAGGAGCACGCGGGTCATTTCGCTGTTGAACGAGTTATCGTCAATGGCGATGTTCAAATCCGTGTTGGACATGTCCTTCGGATTCAGAATCGTACCAACGATAATCTGAATCACGTGCTCCATTTCTGGCAGCACCTGCATGATCGCTTCGGAGTCAACCACGTTCTGCGCAGTGTTCCGGGAAATCCGGTTCATCGACAGCGGGTCAGTTAGAATGTAATGTCGGTTGGTATTGTTGACCCCAGGAGTGTTTGTATCCCGGACCAACTTGCTCAACACCGATCGGTTGGCATCCCCTAGTGGCGTGCGTGCCTGGATGCGAGGATAGCGTGTATCCACTACTTTCCACCTCTTACGGATAAAGTCATGAGTCAGTTTAATTACATTTCGTATCGGAATGAAATCTTTCGCTTGGTCAGGTCGATTGTAATCAAATCCAGCCACACTGCTGACATCATCAATGCCGACCTACTTAGCCGAAACTACGTAGTCGACTTGGAGAATCCGTCGAGCTGGAAGTACTACCTGAACTTGGCGGGCATCTACCACATCGCTGACACCACGATGACGATTCGCTCCATGGACACTCGTGAGATCATCGAGTTCACCAAAGAGAATCTGCGTTATCACCGAGCGACTGCTCGGGAGTATCAATACGGCACGGTCTACTACAACAACCTCGTGGCTAAGTACCCCGAACAAGTTGACCTGATTAAAGGGATCATTGCTCCTGTGGATCCACAGGTGGCTATAAACTCAAATAATGGTGATATTTTGTACTATGATGCTTCGCTGGTCGAAGCTAACGAGGACAATTTGATCCGTGGTTTGCAGACCTGGCTGTACAGTTATCA
>RCUS01000808.1_pt1 | contig 18557 bp, 17 predicted proteins | sample 2166221 | NCBI WGS metagenome assembly RCUS01 (sample SAMN09932758, study PRJNA488358) | compost metagenome | isolation source: compost soil in cyclohexanecarboxylic | place: Germany: Experimental Botanical Garden | reverse complement strand
GACATCACCCTTTCACGGTGAGTACAGGGGTTCGAATCCCCTTGGGGACGCCAGATTCGCGTAGTAAAGCAAGTAACAGGTCGGGGTGCAGGGTAGCGCATCCAGGACAGATTTTCTGTCCCCATCGTCTAGAGGCCTAGGACATCACCCTTTCACGGTGAGTACAGGGGTTCGAATCCCCTTGGGGACGCCAGACCGGCTGAATCAGCCAACAACAAAGCCGCCTGGTAACAGCGCGGCTTTTTTGTTATGGCTCCATGCGAATGTTTTCTTTCTCCCTTGACTATGCCATTACCCACCGATCGCGCTGCATCTTTGGCCATCTTCTGTAAAGTCGTCGACAACTACGGCGATATCGGCATTTGCTGGCGCCTGGCGCGGCAGTTGCAGAGCGAGCACGGCGTGGTCGTGACCCTGTGGGTCGACGATCTGGCCAGCTTCCAGCGCATCTGCCCCGAGATCGACGTGGCGGTGGAAAGCCAGCAGGCGTCCTGCGTCACGGTGCGCCACTGGCGCGGCCAGGATGGCGCATTTGCGCCGGCCGACATTGCCGATATCGTCATTGAATTCTTTGCCTGCGACATTCCACCCGGCTATATTGCCGCCATGGCGCAATGCACTCCCCATCCGGTGTGGCTGAATCTGGAAGGCTTGACGGCCGAAGAGTGGGTCGAAGGCTGTCATGCGCTGACGTCGCCGCGCCACGGCATGATCAAGCATTTCTTTTTCCCCGGCTTCACGCATAAAACCGGGGGCTTGCTGCGCGAAGCGGCGCTGGAGGAAAAGCGCCTGGCGTTCCAGGCCGATGCGGCCGCCATGGCGGCTTTCCTGCGGCAGTTTGGGGTGACGGCGGCGGAACTGTCCGCGCTGAAAGTGTCGCTGTTCTGCTATCCGTCCGCGCCCGTGGCCGAGCTGTTCGCCGCCTGGCGGCAGGGTGATGAGCCTGTAGTGTGCCTGGTGCCGGAAGGCGTGGCGTTCGACGCCGTTAAGGCCTTTATCGGCGACGATGCGGCGCCGGCCGGTGCGGCGCGCACGCGCGGCGCGCTTACCGTGCGCGTGCTGCCCTTCGTGCCGCAGGACGATTACGACCGCCTGCTGTGGGCCTGCGATGTGAATTTCGTGCGTGGCGAGGATTCCTTCGTGCGCGCGCAGTGGGCTGGCAAGCCTTTCCTCTGGCATATCTACCTGCAGGATGAAAACCTGCATCACGTGAAATTGCGTGCCTTCCTGCAGCGCTACGCGGTGGACGGGCAGGGGGCGATAGCCAGCCTGGCGCAGGCGGCGCTGGCATGGAATGGCGCCGGCGCGGACGCCTTGCCGTGGACGGCGCTGTGGCCAGCATTGCGCGCCGATATGCCGCGCATCAGCGCCCGTGCGCAGGACTGGCAGAGGCAGATGCAGGAAAATGGTGATCTGGCAAGTAACCTGCTGGCGTTCGCTGGCGCGACGAGATAGGCGCTTGCCAAAAATTAAGGTAAAATGCCCGGTTATTTCTAACGTATTTTTAACCGATCAAACGCAAGCTTGCGGCGCTGATGGCACCCAGGCGGCAGATGGTCTTCATGCAACCCACTTTTTACGTACATTCCTATGAAACCCGCAAAAGAAATTCGTGTTGGCAATATCATCATGGTCGACAGCAAGCCAATGATCGTGTTGCGTTCTGATGTCAACGGTTCGAGCCGCACGGGCTTCACCTACAAATGGAAGATGAAAAATCTTCTGACGAACACCCCGATGGAAAACGTCTTCCGTGGCGACGACAAGTTCGACGTTGTTGTTCTGGATAAAAAGCCAGTGACCTATTCCTACTTCGCCGACCCGCTGTTCGTCTTCATGGACGCCGAGTACAACCAGTACGAAATCGAAGAAGAAAACCTGGGCGAAGCGCTGAACTACCTGAAAGATGGCATGGAATGCGAAGCCATTTTCTACGACGGCAAAGCGATCTCCGTTGAACTGCCTACGACCATCGCCCGTCAAGTGGTGTACTCGGAGCCTGCAGTCAAAGGCAATACTTCGGGCAACGTCCTGAAAGAAGCCAAGATCGAAAACGCCATCGACGCACATCGCCACACCGTGCAAGTGCCGCTGTTCGTGGCACAGGACGACGTCATCGAAATCGACACCCGTACCAACGAATACAAGCGTGTCGTACGCAACTAAGAGATCACCGCGCTGCGCTGCCTGCAGGGCCCGGCACATGCCGGCCTGGCATGCTCCAGTGTTCGATCACCAGGAAACGCTGCCTTCGGGCAGCGTTTTTTTTTTGCTTAAAAAATAATTCCGTTCAACAACAATTGAGTTGCAAGGGCTGCTATGCTATGACTCACGCATTATTGCGTTAGAAACATTGAAGTTTCCTGGAGATAGCATGCAGCGCAGCCACACCTTACGCACTGGCCCCTATCGGGGCGGCGCCACGCCCGCCGGGGCGGCCGTACCAGCGCGCGCTGCGCGTGCTGTCCTGTCCCGCCCGACGGCGCCCGCCAGCCCCATGGCCCATCTGCTGGATGCGGGAGTCCTGCCGCAGCAGCAGATGATGCAGGCAGGCAAGCTCAGTTCGCATGCGCTGACGTCGCAATATCTGGCGCGCATACGCTCGCTGTGCAGTATCGGTGCGCGTGCCCATGCCGGCATCGAGATCAATCCCGACGCCTTGAAAATCGCCCTGGAGATGGACCGCGAACGGCAGGTGCACAAGGTGCGCGGCCCCTTGCATGGCATCCCCATCGTCTTGCGCGACAATATTGCCACCGGCGACCGCATGAAGACGCGCACCCAGGCGCCGTCGGCCACCAGCGCCAGTTGTGATTCATTTATTGCCGCCCGACTGCGCGCCGCTGGCGCCGTCATCATCGGCAAGAGCAATTTGCGCCAGTGGGCTGCCGTCAGCGTGCCGCATGCGAGTGCCAGCTGGGCCGGCCTGACGATACTGGCCGTGGACAACGAAACGCACGGCTCCATCGTCGCTCCCGCCTCCACCTGCGGCCTGGTCGCCATCCAGCCCACGGGCAGGGCCGCAGCCGGACAGGCCGGCGAAGCGGCCACGGCCGGGCCGATGGCGCCCAGCGTGCGTGAGGCGGCCTGGCTGCTGGCCGCCATGTCCGATGCGGGCAGGGTCGATGCGCCGGAACTCGATCCGCGCGGCTTGCACGGGCGCCGCCTTGGCGTGGCGCGCAGCCTGTTTGGCCACTGCGCCGAGACCGATGGTGTGATCGAGCAAGCCTTGCAGGTGCTGCGTGAACAGGGCGCGGCACTGCTGGAGCTGGCGGAACTGCCGTCCACGCCCGAGCCTGGCGCCATCGAAGCGCTGCTGCACGTGCATGCGCTCGATGCGCTGGTGGGGCCCACATGCCATGGCGTTTCGCTGGCGCATGCGCTGCAGCCGCATATCACGGTACCAGCCGGCACGGTGCGTGGCTTGCCGGCCGGCTTGTCCTTCATCGGTGCTGCCCACGGCGAAGCCCGGCTGATCAGCATGGCGTTCGCCTATGAGCAGGCGACCTTGCACCGGCGCACGCCGGCATTGCCGTCCAGTATCACCGAAGCGCTGCGCTGAGCATGCCGTGTTCCTTACTTTTAGCCCCCTCTGATATTTTATGCTTGCAACTTTGCTGCTGAGCGCGGCCGTGACTGCCGCCACCCCCGCTTTCGATGCCACGCAACTGTCCGGCAGCTGGTCCGACAGCTTCAATTCCAACAGCGTGTGCGATCCGTCGCGGCACCTTACGCGCATGCAGCTGTCTGATGATCATGCGCGGCTGGCGATCTTCAACGACCGCATGCGCAGTAGCAAGCTGGGCGAGGCCAACCATTTTGCCGCCACGGTGGTGGCGGAAACGGAGCGCAGCCTGACCATCCGCTATGACAATGAAAATCGTCTGGATGACCAAGGGAAACCGGTGGAATGGCAGTTGATTGTCGTTGCGCCCGGCGTGTACCGCTGGCGCCAGGCAGACTGGCCCGAAGGCAAGGTCAATGGCGTGGTGGGCATCCGCTGTTCGCCTTGATGCGTTTGCCTTGATGCCGTGCCAGGGAAGGGCATGTCATTCTGTTATGCTCTGTGCTGTATTGTTTTCCAGGAACTCGCATGCCTGTACGTTTATTCTCCTCCCTGGGCCTGGCTGCCGCCGTGGCGCTGGCCGTCATGCCGGCGCAGGCCCGCACGCCCAGGCTGTCGCTGGTCGAGCAGGCGCAAAGCTGCGATGGCGGCGCCAGCTGCCCGTATTTCGCCGACGTCTACAAGGCCGACTATGCCTTCCGCACCGCCTTCAAGGTGGCCATCAAAAAAGCCGGCCTGAAACGGCAGCGCTGGGTGCCGGATGGCGTGACCAGCCCGCTCAAGCCCGTCGAGATCGATGGCAAGGCCCGCCTGCTGAGCAGTGTCTGCGAACCGCACAATTGCGGCCACCGCTATTCCATCCTCTATGATCCGGCCACGCGCAGCATGACGGGCGTGTACCTGGGCAGCGACGCCAAAGGGGAAGCGCGCACCGTGTATTTCGGCGAACCCAGCATCGCCGAAGCCGACCTGCTGTACAAGAACTGATGGCCGCGCCCCTGCGCATTTCCAGCGGGCGCGACGAGCTGGACGTGGCCATGATCCACCGCTACCTGAGCGAGCAGTCGTACTGGAAGCGGGGCGTGGCGCTGGAGGTGGTGCGCAAGGGCATCGACAACGCGCTGTGTTTCGGTGGCTATGTGGAGGGTCAGCAAGTGGCGTTTGCCCGCGTCGTCACCGACTATACGGACTTTGCCTATCTGCGCGACGTGTTTGTGCTGCCCGCCTTCCAGGGGCGTGGCTACGGCCGGCAACTGGTGGCCGCCGTGCTTGGCGACGAGCGCCTGCGCGGCGTGGGCTGGATGCTGGCGACCGACGATGCACAGGGCTTGTACGCCAGCTTTGGTTTTGAGTCCCTGGCAACGCCAGAGAAATACATGCGCCGCCCGGCGCCATGATGATTATCAAATAAATAGTTTATTCCAAGAAAACCATTAATATTGTTTCATGAAATTAATGTTGCCTTGATAATGACAACATGCCATCATTCGCGCACTGTTGCGATTGCTCACGCGTCATCTCTGACGTTTCGGCTTGCCGTCGCCATCGGGCGAGGGCGCGCCGCATGAGCGGTCTGACGGGTCGTCCCTGGCACGTTTTTTCGACACTTTTAAGGAAATCATCATGAAACAATATGGCGCCGAGTTTCTCGGCACTTTCTGGCTGGTGCTGGGCGGTTGCGGCAGCGCCGTGCTGGCCGCCGGCTTCCCTGGCCTGGGCATCGGATTTGCCGGCGTGGCGCTGGCGTTTGGCTTGACGGTGCTGACGATGGCCTATGCCATCGGCCACATCTCGGGCTGCCACCTGAATCCCGCCGTCTCGATCGGCCTGTGGGCCGGCGGCCGCTTCCCCGCCAATCAATTGCTGCCGTACATCATCGCGCAAGTGCTGGGCGCCATCGTGGCAGGCGGCGTGCTGTACGTGATCGCCAGCGGCCAGGCCGGTTTCGATGTCAGCAAGGGTTTTGCCTCGAACGGCTACGGCGCCCATTCGCCGGGCGGCTACTCGATGCTGTCGGCGCTGGTCATTGAAATCGTGCTGACCATGTTCTTCCTGATCGTCATCCTGGGCGCCACGGACAAGCGCGCCCCGGCCGGCTTTGCCCCGCTGCCGATCGGTCTGGCGCTGACCCTGATCCACCTGATCAGCATTCCCGTCACCAATACCTCCGTCAATCCGGCCCGCAGCACGGGCGTTGCCCTGTACGTGGGCGACTGGGCCACCAGCCAGCTGTGGCTGTTCTGGCTGGCACCCATCATCGGCGCCCTGCTCGGAGCGATGGCCTACCGTCTGATTGCGGGCGAGAAGAAGTAAGTTTCTTGCTTTGAAGGCAACGGTTGGTCGGCCTGGCCCACAGGGCGCAAGCCGACGCTGCCGGCAGCTGCGCTTGTCGGCTTACGCACGGCCTTGCCGCGCCAAGCCGACCTACGGCGTGATCCGTCATTCTCGGCTGGCCCGGTGCACTGGCGTATTTGTAGGTCGGCTTAGCCCGCAGGGCGCAAGCCGACGATGCCGGCAGCACCCGCACCTGGGCTTATTCCGCGCCGCGCCACTCGCTCAGGTAGTGCTGCGGCGTGCGGCCCAGGATGCGGCGGAACATGGCGCTGAAGGCGCTGGGGCTGGCGTAGCCCAGCGCATAGGCGATGGCGGCCACGCCTTCGCCCCGGTCCAGGCGGCAAAAGGCCTCCGCCAAATGCACTTGCTGCAGCCATTGGCGGTAATGCAGTCCCGTTTCCCTGGGAAACAAGCGGATCAGGGTGCGCGCGCTGGCGCCCGCATCCTGGGCCCAGTCCTCGATGCTGCGCCGGCTGCCGGGTGCTGCCATGATGGCCGAACACACGGCCACCAGGCGCCGGTCGCGCGGCCAGGGGATGGCCAGCGGCACGGTATCGGCGGCGGCCAGTTCCGACAGGATCAGGTGGGCCAGCCAGTCGCCGCGTCCCGCCAGCGCATACTCGATCGGTTCGGCCAGCAGGGCCAGGATCAGCTCGCGCAACAGCCGGCTCACTTCCAGCACCTTGCAATCGGTGCCGAACTGGGCGGCGACCTGCGCATCGATGTACACGGTGCGCATGCTCAGTTCGCTGAGTATGTGTACCTCATGCACGATGCCCACAGGTATCAGCAGGGCGCGGCGGGGCGGCAAGATCCACACGCCATGCTCGGTACTCACGCGCATCACGCCCTGCGTCGCATACAGCAGCTGTGCCCGTACATGGCTGTGCGGCGCCGTATAGTCGGACGCCGCATATTGTTTGGACATGGCTGTCACGGGACGGGGCACATGCTGGTAGTCGTGCGAACTGGTGCTGCGGCTGAACGGCACGCCATCGGGATGGGTCTGGGCGGGGTGGTGGGTGTACATGTGTCTCTGCTGCTGCGTTGTCACCGGGTTGTCACTTGCGCGACGATTATTGGAAGTTAGTAGTCCGGTGGCCATACTATACTGCTTTCTTTGCGGGGCCGCCTGCCGGGCCCCATCATTGCGGAAGAACCATGCACACCACCACCACGTCTGCCGCCGCCATGCCGGCGGCCCCTACACACCAGAGTTCCCAACAACAATCCGGTCTGGCCATGCACATCCTGGGCGCCGTCGCCTTCGTGCATTTGCTCAATGACTTGATCCAGGCATTATTGCCGTCGATTTATCCGATGCTGAAAGCCGAGTTTTCACTCAGTTTTACCCAGGTCGGCCTCATTACCCTGACGTTCCAGTGCACGGCCTCGCTGCTGCAGCCGTGGATCGGCCTGTACACGGACCGCCGCCCGCTACCGTTCCTGCTGCCGGTGGGCATGTGCTTTACCCTGGCCGGCGTGCTGATGCTGGCCGTCGTCACGACTTTCCCGACCCTGCTGCTCGCTGCCGGGCTGATCGGCGTCGGTTCCTCGACTTTTCACCCGGAAGCGTCGCGCGTGGCGCGCATGGCGTCGGGCGGACGCTACGGTTTTGCCCAGTCGCTGTTCCAGGTGGGCGGCAATGTGGGCTCCGCCCTGGGGCCGCTGCTGGCGGCTGCCGTCATCGTCAAGCGTGGCCATGGCAATGTCGCCTGGTTCAGCCTGCTGGCCGTGCTGGCCATCGGCGTGCTGTACAAGGTCAGCCAGTGGTATAGCGGGCACCTGGCCAGTTTCAAGCCGAAGGCGGGCGGCCACGGGCCGAACTTGTCGCGCAACAAGGTGATGGGCGCCCTGGGCGTGCTGGCCCTGCTGGTGTTCTCGAAGTACATCTACATGGCCAGCCTGTCGAGCTACTACACGTTTTACCTGATGGACAAATTCCATTTGTTGCTCGGCGATGCCCAGCTCTACCTGTTCCTCTTCCTCGCCGCCGTGGCGGCCGGCACCTTCATGGGCGGCCCCATCGGCGACCGCATTGGCCGCAAGCGCGTGATCTGGATTTCCATCCTGGGCGCGGCGCCATTTACCCTGCTGCTGCCCTACGTCGACCTGTTCTGGACGGCCGTCTTGACGGTGATCATCGGCTTCGTGATTTCGTCCGCGTTTTCCGCCATCGTCGTCTTCGCGCAGGAACTGGTGCCGGGCAAGGTGGGCATGATCGCGGGGATTTTCTTTGGCCTGATGTTCGGCGTGTCCGGCATCGCGGCCGCCGCCATGGGCCACCTGGCCGACATTTCGGGCATCGCCTATGTGTATAAAATCTGCTCCTATTTGCCGCTGCTGGGCATCCTGACGGTGCTGCTGCCGCATATCGAACAGGCGAAAAAATAAGCCAGTGCCGCCGGCAGGCTTGACGGCCCGCCGGTGCGCATGCGATATTGCCCCCATGCTTACATCCATCCTCATTTCAGCCACTGTCACCGCCGCCACTGCCGCCGCGCTGTGTCCGTGTACCTGGCCCCGTGAGGATGCGGCCCGGCGCCGTTAAACTTTTTACTCCTCATTCGATGGCCACAGTGTTGAAAAACCTGTGGCCATTTTCTTTTTCCGCAACGCGCATGAAAGCCCCGCATGACACTTCATTTATACGACACGTATAGCCGCAGCCTGCGGCCCTTCGAACCCCTCGCCGCCGGCCAGGCAGGCCTGTACGCCTGCGGCCCCACCGTCTACGATTACGCGCACATCGGCAACCTGCGCACCTATCTGTTCGTCGACGGCTTGCGCCGCGCGCTCGAATTCAATGGCTTGCAGGTGCGCCACGTGATGAATATCACGGACGTCGGTCATTTGACGTCGGACGCCGACAGCGGCGACGACAAGATCGAGGCGCGCAGCGCCCGCAGCGGCAAGTCGGCCTGGGATATCGCTGCCGAATTTACGCGCGCGTTCGAAGGCGACCTGCGCGCGCTGAATATCCTGCCGCCCACCGTCTGGTGCCGCGCCACCGACCACATCGCCGAGCAGATTGCCTTCATCCTCGACCTGGAAGCGAAGGGCTATACCTACCGCACGGACGACGGCATCTATTTCGACACGACGCGCCAGGACAGCTATGGCAAACTGGCGCGCCTGAACCGCGACGGCCTGCAGGCGGGGAAAAGGGTGGGGCTGGGCGAGAAGCGCGACATCTGCGACTTCGCGCTGTGGAAGTTCAGCGGCGTGCCTGGCCAGCGGCAGATGGAGTGGGAAAGCCCCTGGGGCCTGGGTTTTCCCGGCTGGCATATCGAATGCTCGGCCATGGCGGAAAAGCACCTGGGCGCGTATTTCGACATCCATTGCGGCGGCGAAGACCACGTGGCCGTCCATCACAGCAATGAGATCGCCCAGACGGAGGCGCGCCACGGCACGCGCCTGGCCAACTTCTGGCTGCACGGCGCCTTTTTGAAAACGCAGGACGCGAAGATGTCGAAATCGTCGGGCGACTTTTTACGTTTGCACAGCCTGGTGGAGCAGGGCATCGATCCGCTGGCCTACCGCTACCTGTGCCTGGGCGCCCACTACCGCGGCAGCCTCAATTTTACGGACGAGGCTTTGCGCGCCGCCGCCAGCGGCCTGGCGCGCCTGCGCGTCACCGTCCATGGCCTTGGCGAAGCGCAGGGCGAGGCCGATCCTGATCCTGCGTGGCTGGCGCGCTTCGCGGCGCAGCTCAACGATGACCTGAACTTCCCGCGCGCCTTGGCTGTGGCCTGGGAGCTGCTGAAAAGCGCGCTGCCGGACGCTGTGAAAAAGGCCACGATGGCCCGCTTCGATGCGGCCCTGGGGCTGGACTTGCTGGCCTGGCGGGCGGCGCAGGTGGACGTGCCGCAGCCGGTGCAGGCGTGGATGGCACAACGGGCCATCGCCCGCGCGCAGCGCCAGTGGGCCGAGGCCGACCGCCTGCGCGCACTGGCGCGCGCGGCCGGCTATGACATCGACGATACGCCGCAGGGGCAACAGGCGCGGCGCTTGTGAAGATGTCCGGCATAATGGCCGCCTGATGAAACTGGAGATGCCGTGAAGCGCCATTTACTGCTATTGAGTTGTTGCCTTGCCTTGTCAAACGCCGCGCAGGCGGCCAGCGCCTGTCCCGGTTTTCCCGCGCTGGCCACCTCCGGCGACACGCTGCTGGCGCAAGTGCGCGCGCTGCCGCCCGTCGGCATCGAGCGGGAAGGGCAAGCGTGCGCGCCGGCCACCGTCATCGATTTCGCCTACAGCGGCGGGGTGCTGTGCAGTTTTGGCGCGGGCAAGGAAGCCGTGGAGGCGGCGACATCCGCCGTCACGCGGCTGGCCGATGGCGGCGAACTGGTCGAATACCTGTATCTGTTCCCGTATGCGCCGGCCACGCATGCGCGCCTGCTGGCGCTGCTGGGCGCGCGTTTTACGCCGGTCGACAAGGCCGCCTGGCCCGCCTTTCTGCAGAGGGCCAGGCCGGGCAAGGAAACCACGGCCCTGTTCACGCACGGCGGCTACTACATCTCGCTGGGCAAGCCCGCCGAAGGCGATCCGGCCGAATGGTATTCGAATGTGATCTTTGAAAAAATGGACCAGCCCGCGCTGGGCGTGCGCAAGGTGTGCAAGGATGCCGGCGATGCTTGAAGCGGCTGCCTTTCCGCCCGCATTGACGGACACCGTGGCACGCCTGCTGCCAGCGCTGTCCCTCGGTCAGCTGCATGCGCCATCGGCCCCGTTCGAGGTGCTGCAAAATGGCCGGCTGCTGCGCATTCCCGTGCGCACCCACTATGCGCGTGAACGGCTGCTGGCCTGTGCCGCGCTGCCCGGCGACGCTGGCGTCATCGCCCTGTGCCTGGGCACGCGCCACCATGACGGCCATCTGCGCGAAGCGTGTGCAAGGCAGCTGCTGCAGCAGGAACGGGCGTGGACGGTGCCCTTCATCGTGCACCTGTGCGGCGAATACGTGCTGGAGATTGTCGAAGTAATTGGCGCTGCGTTGCCGGCCTGGAATGCGCAGGCGCTGGCGCGCTATCTGCTGGAGAATCCTGGGTATGTGGAGACGCTGCAGCGGCGCGCCGTCAGCTACTGGAACTGCTACTACCGCGGGCGCTATCCCGTGTGGGAAGACTATCCGGCACGCAGGACCATGGCGGCCCTGCGCGCATTACAGCTTACGCCTCGATGAAGCGCATCTTGAAGCTGCGGCCCTTGATGTTGCCGAAGTCGCGGCCCAGCGGGTTGCCCGCGTTCAGGCGCTTGAAGGCCGCTTCGGCCACGGAGCGGTCGATGGCCACATAGGTCATGAACTCGAACACGTTGATCTTGCCTACTTGCTCTTTGGTCAGGCCGGCGTCGCCCGTCAGCGCACCGAGCAAATCGCCCGGGCGCAGCTTGTCCTTCTTGCCGCCCATGATGCACAAGGTGACCATCGGCGCCGGCAGGGCCTCGGCGCCATCGTCCTCGCCCAGTTCCTTCAAGTCATGCCATTCGACGGCGCTGTTCTGGTACTGCTCGATCAGCTTGACCCATTTTTTTTCGTTCGGCGCGCACAGCGACAGGGCCAGGCCCTTCTTGCTGCCACGGCCCGTGCGGCCGATGCGGTGGATATGCACTTCCGTGTCCTTCGAGACGTCGACGTTGATCACGGCGCCCAGGTCGGAAATATCCAGGCCGCGCGCGGCCACGTCGGTGGCCACCAGCACGGAGCAGCTGCGGTTGGCGAACAGCACCAGGATTTCATCGCGCTCGCGCTGTTCCAGCTCGCCGTACAGGGCCAGCGCGGAAAAGCCTTGCTGGCGCAGTTCCTCGGCCAGTTCGCGGCAATGCACCTTGGTATTGCAGAAGGCCAGGGTCGATTCCGGCTTGAAGTGTTTCAACAGCTTGCCGACGGCCGCATTGCGCTCGTCGAAGCCGATTTCATAGAAGCGCTGTTCGATCTTGTCGTTGTCATGCTGCGCTTCGACCGTCACTTCCAGCGGGTTGACAAGGAACGAGGCCGTGGCGCGGCGGATGTCTTCCGGGTAGGTGGCCGAGAACAGCAAGGTCTGGCGGCGTGCCGGACAGGCGCTGACGATGCCGGCGATTTCTTCATAAAAACCCATGTCCGTCATGCGGTCCGCTTCATCGAGCACCAGGGTCTGCACGTGGTTCAGGTTGATGGTGCCGCGGCCGATATGGTCGCGCAGCCGGCCCGGCGTGCCGACGACGATGTGCGCGCCGTGTTCCAGCGAGGCGATTTGCGGGCGCATCGGCGCGCCGCCCGTCAGCGTCAGGATCTTGATATTGCCGGCCGCGCGCGCCAGGCGGCGCAGCTCATTGGCCACCTGGTCGGCCAGCTCGCGCGTCGGGCACAGCACCAGGCCCTGCACGGCGAACCAGGCAGGATTGAGCTTGTGCAGGATGCCGATGCCGAAGGCGGCCGTCTTGCCGCTGCCCGTTTTCGCCTGGGCGATCAGGTCGCGGCCATCGAGTACCGCCGGCAGGCTTTGCGCCTGGATGGTGGTCATCTCGTGGTAGCCGAGCGAGTCCAGGTTGGCCAGAAAGGCGGGCGTCAGCGGCAGGCTGGAAAAAGCGGTAGTAGTGGCGTTCATAGGGCGGGACCGGGTAAAAAGCGGGTGGATGGGCACAGTCTACAGGCGATTTACGCCCTTGTGCGGATGGTGATGAAGCCGGCGGCAAACGGCCGCCCGCGTTGGGAAATCAGGTATCAGGTGCCCAGATGGGCAGGCCGGTGAGATCGAGGCCGGCGTCGCGCGTCCACACGGGCAAGCCCGTGGCATCGGTCGGCTCCAGCAATTCCAGCTGCACCTGTTTCAAGGCCACCTTGCGCACGCGCGCGCGGCGCTGCGGTTCCGGCGCCGGCTCTGGCGCGTCGTGCGCAGGCGGCGGGCCGAAACCGGGCAAGTCGATGGTGGCGTTGTCTTTTTTATCTCTCATTTGCTAACCTCTGTCCCTGGCCTGCGAAAGCCAGGGGGCGGGCAAGGTGCTGCCCGCCTATGTCTATACGCTTTAACTTCATCCACAAAACAAAAGCCCGGCTACTGGAGTCGGGCTCATTGTTGGGACAACCTGCAGGAAAACTTGTCCTGCGGATTTAAGTGCGGCACGCAGTGTATCACAGGCGTGCCGCATTGTGGGAAGGGCCGTTGTGCAATCAGCGGAAGCTCAGGGCGCCCGTCAGGTCGCCCGGCGGCAGCGCGCCGCGCGACGCGAACGCGTCATTGCGCACCTTCAGGCCTTCGAGCAGCGGCAGGTCGTGCAGGCGCGTGATCAGGCGCAGGATCGACGTCGTGTCATAAAAACTGTGGTCGACGGCGCCTTTCTTCGCGTATGGCGAGACGACGATGGCGGGAATGCGCGTACCCGGGCCCCAGCGGTCGCCTTTTGGCGGCGCCACGTGGTCCCACCAGCCGCCGTTTTCGTCGAAGGTGATCACCACGATCATGTCCTTCCACTGCGGCGAGGCCTTCAAGTGAGCGATGACGTTGGCCACGTGCTGGTCACCCGACTCGATGTCCGAGTAACCGGCGTGCAGGTTCAGGTTGCCCTGCGGCTTGTAGAAAGTCACGGCCGGCAGCTTGCCCGCCACGGCGGCGGCGAGGAATTTGTTCGAGATCGGGCTGTCGCCCGTGCCGCCGTCGCGCAGGTGCTCGGCGCGCGCCGCCGTGCCTGGGGCGAACTGCTTGAAGTAGTTCAGCGGCTGGTGGTGGAACTGGAAGTTCGGCTTGCTGCCGCCGCCCTTGTGGTCGAGTGCCGCTTGCCAGCCGCCGCCATACCAGGCCCAGCTCACGCCCTTGCGCGACAGCAGGTCGCCGATGGTGTCGTAGGTTTGCGGCGGCAGGGTATTCGCGTCGGCCGGATCGGCGTGCAGCGGGTCGCCGTCGTAGGCGGGACGGATGTAGCTGGGCTGGTACGGCGGCGCCATGGTGTTGACGGCATAGCCGTCCGGCGTGATGGCGCCGTCATTGACGTATTTCGGCTTGCCGTCCAGCGCGGACGCCGGGCACTCGGGCGAGATCGCCAGGCGCACGCCTTGCGGGCCGTCAGCCAGCACGGCGATCTTTTTCTTCGCCGCCGTTTCGGCGGCGTTGAAGTATTCGTTGGCGCGGCCAGTGACGAGGAACTGGTGGTTCATGTAGGAGCCGCCGAAGGCTGCCATGAAGAAGTTGTCGCACAGCGTGTACTGCTCTGCGATCTGCCACAGGTTCAGGTTTTTCGACGTTTCGCCGTAATGGCCCATCACCAGGCCGCCGCTGTCGGCCCACGCGGCGAAGCCGTCGTTCTTGCCGCCGTTGATCTGCATCTGGTTGTTATAGAAACGGTGCACCAGGTCGCGCGTGATGATGCTCTCGGGCAGCGGCTTGCCGGCCGCGTCGCTCAATTTGTAGGGCGCGTTGGGCAGGCCGGCAATCTGGTCTTCCTTGATCAGGTAATCGACGCCGCCGATATTCTGCTGGTTCGGCACCAGGCCGCCCCAGATCTTCGGCAGGGTGGCCAGCGGCTTGCCGTCGCGGTCCAGTTGCTGCGCCTGTTCCGCCGTGACGGCGGACAGCGGCGCGCTGGTGCCGGGGAAGTTGGCGAACAGGTTGTTGAAGCTGCGGTTTTCCAGGTAGATCACGACCACGTTCTTGACGTGCGCCTTGAGTTTCGCGTCGAGCGAGCCCTTGGCGATGGTCTTTTTTGCTGGCGCGGCATCGGCCAGCGCCGGCAGGCTGGCGGCCAGGCCGACTGCGGAAGCAGCCTGGAAAATGCGCCGGCGCGAGGGATTGGCGGGTTGGTCGGCCGGATCGGCTGGCAGGGCGGGGGCGAGGTCCTTCACACATTCTCCTTGGTGTCTCTGTGGCACGGGCCGTGGTCGCGGCCCGTGAAGCGGAAAATTGTATCACCGGCCTTTGGGTAGTGTGAAATATTCGGCCGCCGCCCCCGGCGCCATCAGCGCATCAGAACTGGTAGCGCACTTTCAACGCTACCTTGCGCGCCGGGCCATACATGCCCGAGTACCACCAGTCCGACACGGAAGCCGTGTACTGCTTGTCGAACAGGTTGGCCACGTTGACGGTGGCCGACAGCTTGTCGTTGATGTCGTAGCGCGCCATCAGGCTGGCCACCGAGTAGGCCTTCTGTTCCCAGTGCAGCGTGCTGTTGATCTGCCACGCGTCGATGTCCGAATACACGCGGCTTTGCCAGTTCACGCCGCCGCCCACCGTCAGGCGATGCAGGTCGCCAGGCAGGCGGTAGGTGGTCCACAGTTTCACCAGGTGGCGCGGGAAGGTGGTCTGGATCGCCTTGCCCTCCGCATTTTCCGTCTGGCTGTACGACCACGACGCCGAGACATTCCAGTTGGGCGTGAGGGCACCTGTCGCTTCCAGGTCGATGCCCTGGGTATCGGCGCCCTTGATGGTGCGGAAGGCCGGATCGTTGGAGCCGGGCAGGGTGTGGCCCGGATCCGTTTCGGCCAGGTTTTTCTGGCGGATCAGATACAGCGCGGCGGACGTGTTCAGGCGGCCGTCGAACCAGCCGCTCTTGATGCCCGCTTCATAGGTCTTGCCTTCGCGCGGTGCCAGCAGCTTGCCGTAGCGGTCTTGCGAGGCTTGGGGCTGGTAGATGGTGGAGTAGCTGGCGTAGGCGCTGTGCGTGGCGTCGATGTCGAACACCAGGCCGCCGTACGGCGTGAAGACGCTGCTGTCCGATGCCGGCGACGCGCTGTAAAACTGCACGCTGGGCGCGTCCGAAATGTAGTTCTCGCTGTAGCGCAGCACTTTGGCGCCAGCGATCAGCTTCAGGCGCTCGGACAGCGTGAAGCGGCTGGCCGCGTAGGCGCTGGCCTGGCGGCGCGTGCTGTCGTAGGTGACGAAAGTGTCGCCAAACACGGGCGCTGCCATGCGGTTCCAGTGGTACAGATTGACTGGCTGGCCCTGCATGTCCGCGTCGCGGCGGCCATCCGTGGTGCTTTTGAATTCGTTGTAGTCCATGCCCAGCACCAGTTCGTGCTGGCGGCCGAACGCGCTGAACGGTCCGCGCACATTGACGTCCACGCTGTTGACCCTGAGCTGGTAATCGCGGTAGTCGGCGCTCATGCGCAGGCCATCGCCCGTAAGCTGGTTGGGAAAGCCGCCGCTCACGTTGATGAACGCCGAGCGCTCTTCCTGCGAGGACTGCACGCGGTTGGCCGAGATTTTCAGCTTCCAGTCGTTCGCCAGCGCGTGTTCCAGGGTGGCGAAGAGGTCGGTGGAATTGCTGCCGAAGCGGTTCGAAGCGGCGGCCGGGCTGAAGGAGCGGGGCAGTTTCGTCATGACGCCATTGTCGTAGAACAGGGGGAAGCCCAGGTAGGACAGCGATCCCTTGGAGCGGTTGCGCTGGTGCGTCACGCCGGCCGTCAGTTTCGTGCCGCTGGCGAGATCGGCCTCGAGCACGCCGTAGATCACCTTCTTGTCGCGGCTGTAGTTGTCGACGATGCTGTCGCCTTCCTCGTACAGCGCCACCATGCGGCCACGCAGGCTGCCCGCCTCGTTGAGCGGGCCGGCGATGTCGGCCAGGCCGCGGCGTTCATCGCGCGAGCCCACTTCGCCTTCGACCGAGGCCTGGAACTGCGCCGTCGGCTTCTTGCGCACCATGTTGATGGCGCCCGAGGCGTCGCCCGCGCCCGTCATCAGGCCCGAGGCGCCGCGCAGCACTTCGATGCGGTCGTACAGCGCCATGTCGGCCAGGCTTTGCGACGGTATCGCGTTGAGGCCCAGGTTTTCAGAGTGAGTGCTGATGCCATCGAGCTGGTAGTTGGTGATGGCATAGCCGCGCGAGGTAAAGCCCGAGCGTTCGCTGCCCAGCGAGAACAGGGTGATGCCCGGCGTCTGCGCCATCACTTGCGCGATCGTCGTCAAGCCCTGGTCCTGCATGCGCTGCTGCGTGATGACGCTGACGGACTGCGGCGTTTCCTTCACGGACAGGCCCAGTGGGGTTGCCGTGGACACCGGCAGGGCGGAGACGTAGGCGCCCGAGCCTTCGGTGGCGTCCTGCTGCGCCTTGACCGATACTTCCGGCATCATCGACAGCGCTTCGCCGCCCGCTGCGGCGTCGGCCGCGCGCAGGGCATAGCTGCCGTTGGCGCTGCGCTCGGCCTTCAGGCCCGTGCCGCGCAGCACGCCGGCCAGCGCGGCCTGCACGTCATGGCGGCCAGAGAGTCCCGCCGTCGTCTTGCCGCGCGTCTGTTCCGGCGTGAAGCCCAGGATGACGCGGGACTGGCTGGCGACCTGGCGCAGCGCGGCAGCCAGGTCGCCGGCGGGCACCTGGAAGTCGTGGCTGGCCGCTTGCGCGGCGGAGCTTTCCTGCGCCAGTGCCGGTGCCGGCACGTTCAGCAGCAGGGCCGAGCCGAGGAAGACGAGGTGGATGGCATACGCCATGCGCTTGATGGGCGGCTTGGAATGATGAATGGCAGGAGACATGGTTACCTTGTGTTGTAGTCGTCAAAAGAACTTTGCATACACAGGTCACGCGAGAATCGAAAGCGGGTAAGTTTTTTTTGCGCCGGACGTCAAATAAATGCTCAGCGCCGCTGGCGCGCTTCCACCTGCACCCAGTAGCGCGTGCGCAGGCGCACGTCGACAGGCAGGGACTCGGGCAGTGCCAGCAGGACGGCTTGCGCATCGTCGAGCGGGAAGACGCCGGAGATGCGCAGGCCGGCGACGGCATCATCGCAGCCGAGGAAGCCGTGGCGGTAGCGGCTCAGTTCGTGCAGGAAGTCGCGCAGCGGCATGCCGTCGGCCAGCAGCAAGCCTTTGCGCCAGGCCCAGGTGTCGGGCGATGCGGCTTGCATGGACAGCACGCGCCGCGCATCCATGCTGGCGCTGCGGCCGGCGGGAATGACCACGCTGCCGTCGCCATGGCGCGGCATCAGCCGGACCGCGCCTTCCTCGACGGCGACCATGGTGTGGCGGTCGGCCTGGCGCACCGAATAGCGCGTGCCCAGTGCCTGGGCATGGCCATGGGCGGTTTCGACGAGGAAGGGGCGGTAGGGCAGGCCGGCTTCGCGCGCGGTGGCGATGAAGGCTTCGCCCTGCACCAGTTGCAGCAGGCGCTGCGTGCCGCTGAAGCGGACATTGACGGCGCTGGCGCTATTCAGATGCAGCCGGCTGCCGTCAGGCAGCGTCAGTTCGCGGCGCTGGCCCACGCCCGTGGAAATGTCGGCCAGTGCGGCGCGGGCGAAGCCGGGCACGTATTCCGAACGCGCGCCCAGCCAGCCCGTCAGGCCGATGGTGCCAGCCCACGCCAGCAACTGCAGGCTGCGGCGGCGCGAGGTATGCACGGCAAGGCGGGAACGCGGACCGGAACCTTGCTGCAGCGCCTGGCGGCCCGCCTGCGCATCGAGTTCGCGCAAGCCGCCGCTGGCGCTTTCGATGTGCGCCCAGGCACGCTCGTGGTCGGGGTGCGCCTGGCGCCAGTGCTGCCACGCGGTTTTGTCCGCCGGCGTGGCTACGCCGCTCATCAGGGTGGTCAGCCATTCGGCCGCCTGCATGGCGATGGCCAGGTCGATGGGCTGTCCCTGTGCGTAGACGGTGGCGCGGCCCATCTCAGGGGGCGGCAAAATCAGGCACGGCGAAAAAGCACAGCAAATTGGCCTTGCTCAGGTATTTTTTCACGGAATGCGTGGTGGTGCCCAGTTCCGCGG
>RCUS01000798.1_pt1 | contig 18846 bp, 13 predicted proteins | sample 2166221 | NCBI WGS metagenome assembly RCUS01 (sample SAMN09932758, study PRJNA488358) | compost metagenome | isolation source: compost soil in cyclohexanecarboxylic | place: Germany: Experimental Botanical Garden | reverse complement strand
AGCGTGCAGCGCGAAGTGGAAGTGCTGCACGACCAGCTGCTGGCCATGTTCGCGCGCAGCGCCGAAACGGGCCTGCGCCCGCGCGACGTGGTGGTGATGGTGCCGGACATCGACACCTTCACGGCCGCCATCCACGCCGTCTTCGGACAGTACCGCCGCAATGACGAGCGTTTCATTCCCTTCGAGATCGGCGACGTCAAGGACCGCAGCGTCAATCCGCTGCTCGTCGCGCTGGAATGGCTGCTGCAGCTGCCGCAGCAGCGCTGCCGCCAGAGCGAGGTGCGCGACCTGCTCGACGTGCCGGCGCTGGCGGCCCGCTTCGGCTTGCAGCCGGACGACCTGGCCACCCTGGGTGCCTGGATCGAGGGCGCCGGCGTGCGCTGGGGGCTGGACCAGGAACACCGCAGCGGCCTGGGTCTGGGCGCGGCAGGGGAACAGAATGCCTGGATCTTCGGCGTGCGGCGCATGCTGCTTGGCTACGCCAGCGGCAGCGGCGCCAGCTTCCACGGCATCGAGCCGTACGCGGAAGTGGGCGGCCTGGATGCGGCGCTGGCAGGCTCTTTGGCACAGCTGGTCGAAGCGCTGCTGCACTGGCGCACCGTGCTGGCCGGCACGCGCACGTCGGCCGACTGGGGCGCACAGGCGCGCGCGCTGCTGGCCGCCTTCTTTGATGCCGACGACGAGGGCGACCGCCTGACCCTGGCGCAGCTGGAAGGCGCCTTGCAGGGCTGGCTGGAAACGTGCGAACACGCGGGCTTTGTCGAGCAGGTGCCCTTGTCCGTGCTGCGCGTGGCGTGGCTGGGCGCACTGGACGAGCCGACCCTGAACCATCAATTCGTTTCCGGCGGCGTCACCTTCTGCACCCTGATGCCGATGCGCGCCGTGCCCTTCCGCGTCGTGTGCCTGCTGGGCATGAACGATGGCGATTTTCCGCGCCGCGCCCCGAAGGCCGATTTCGACTTGCTGGCGCTGCCCGGCATGGCGCGCCCCGGCGACCGTTCGCGCCGCGACGACGACCGCTACCTGATGCTCGAAGCGTTGCTGGCCGCGCGCGACAAGCTGTACGTAAGCTGGGTGGGGCGCAATGTGCGCGACAATTCCGAGCAGCCGCCGTCCGTGCTGGTGTCGCAGCTGCGCGACTATCTGGCCGCCGGCTGGTCGCTGGACCGGCATCTTGCAAGCCTGACGACCGAGCACGCGCTGCAGCCGTTCAGCCGCCGCTATTTCGAGGCGGGCGGCTTGCTGACGTATGCGCGCGAGTGGCGCGTGGCGCATGCCGATGCACAGACGCTTGAAGAACTGCCGCTGGGGCCTTATGAACTCGATCCCGGCACGCGCCTGAAGCTGGGCGAACTGGCCAGCTTCCTGCGCCAGCCCGTCAAGTATTTTTTCCGCCGCCGCCTCAGCGTGCACTTCGCCGATGCGGCCATGCTGGGCGAGGACGAGGAACCGTTTGGCCTGAACGCGCTTGAACGCTATCTGCTGGAAGACACCATGCTCGACGACGGCGGCGCCGTGGAAGCGCTGGACGATGTGCGCGCGAGCCTGGCCGCGCGCGCCGAGCGCCTGGCACGCGAAGGCGTGCTGCCGATCGGCCTGATCGGCCAGCAGGTGCAGGCGCAGCTGGTCGAAGCGCTGGTGCCCGTGCGCAGCGCGTGGCTGTCCTTGCGTGCCTCGTTCCCGCAGGCGGCCGACAAGCGCGCCATCAACCTGCCGTTTGGCGAAGTGCAGATCGATGACTGGCTCGACAGATTGTGCAGCAACGGGACGGACACGGCCTGGCTGATGCAGATTTCCTCGAAGGTGACGGACAAGGGCGGCCTGGCGCGCGGCGACAAGCTGATGCTGATGTGGCTGCGCCAGCTGGCTGCCGCCGCACTGGGCTTTCCCGTCACCGGCTACCTGGTGGCGCGCGACGCCATCGTCAGCATGGCGCCGCTCGACCCGGCCAGTTCGCGCGACGCGCTGGCCACCTTGCTGGCGCTGTGGCGCGAAGGCATGAACCACCCGCTGCCGACGGCCTGCAAGACGGGCCTGGCGCTGGTGCAGGGCGGCGATCCGCGCGCCATCTACGACGGCGGCTTTGACATCTCCGGCGAACGCGAGGAACTGTGCCTGGCCCGCCTGTGGCCCGAATTTTCCGCCCTGGCCGCGGACGAGGCGTGGCAGGACTGCACGCGCGAGCTGTATGGCCCGCTGGCCGACTGGCTGCAACAGCACATCACCATCGACCCGATCAGCGCGCCCAATGACGGCGCCGGAGAAGAACAATGACGAGCCATCTGCTCAACCCCCTGGCATTCCCGCTGCACGGCTCGCGCCTGATCGAGGCCTCGGCCGGCACCGGCAAGACCTGGACCATCGCCGCGCTGTACGTGCGCCTCGTGCTGGGTCACGGCGACGACGACAGCCGCTTTACGCGTCCGCTGCTGCCGGCCGACATCCTGGTGATGACGTTTACCCGCGCCGCCACGCGCGAATTGTCGAACCGCGTGCGCGAGCGCCTGATCGAGGCGGCCGCTTATTTTCGCCACGAATCCGGCGGCAGCGACCCGTTTCTCGACGCCTTGCTGGAATCCTATCCGGACGAGAGCGAACGGCAAAAGGCGGCGCACCGGCTGATGCTGGCCGCCGAGACGATGGATGAAGCGGCCATTTTCACCATCGACGCCTGGTGCCAGCGCATGTTGCGCGAACATGCGTTTGACAGCGGCAGCCTGTTCGACGAAGAGCTGGTCAGCGACGAGCAGGCGCTGTTCGAGGATGCGGCCCACGATTACTGGCGCCAGCAAGTCTATCCATTGTCGCCGCAGGCGCTCGACGTGCTGCTCGACTGCTGGCCCGACGTCGATGCGCTCAAGAAGGGCGTGCGCGAGCTGGCGCGCCGCGCCGGCAGCATGCAGCTGGCAGGCGATGAGCCGCTGTCGCTGATGATCGGGCGCGAGCAGCGGGCGCTGGCCGGCCAGCTGGCGACCCTGAAGGCGGGCTGGGTCGAGCGCGTGGACCGGATGGCCGCCTGGATCAACGAGCACCGCGCCGTCAATCCCAAGTGTTTTAACGGCGTCAAGATGAAGCCGGAGAACCTGGCCAAGTGGTTCGACGGCTTGCGCCGCTGGGCGCAAGACCCGCTGCTGCTGCAGCCGGCCATCACGGCCAAGGCGTGGGAGCGCTTGACGCCGTTCGGCATCGAGGATGCGTTTGCCAAGAGCTTCACGGCGCAAGTGCCCGAGTGCTTTGAACATACCGACGAACTGGGGCGGGCGCTGGCGGCCTTGACGCCGCTGGCGCACACCCTGCACCTGCATGCGGCGGCGGCCATCGCGCGGCGCATGGACCAGTTAAAACGCCAGTCGCGCCAGTTCGGCTTTGCCGACATGCTGCAGCGCCTGCACGATGCGCTGGCCGGCGAGAATGGCGCGGCCCTGCGCCAGCGCATCATCGACCAGTACCCGCTGGCCATGGTTGATGAATTCCAGGATACGGCCCCGGCGCAATACCAGATCTTCAATTCTCTGTACCGCATCGCCGACAACGACCCGGGGCTGGGCCTGTTTTTGATCGGCGACCCGAAACAGTCGATCTACGGCTTTCGCGGCGCCGACATCCAGAGCTACCTGGCGGCCCGGCGCGCCACCACGGGGCGCCACTACCAGCTGGGCACCAACTACCGTTCCACGGCGCCCCTGGTGGCGGCCGTCAACCAGCTGTTCCTGCATGCCGAGCGCGCCGAGGTGCCGCTGGGCGCCTTCCGCTACCGCAAACATGGCGAGAATCCGCTGCCCTTCGAGGCCGTCGACGCCAAGGGCCGCGCCGAGCACCTGGTGACGACGGATGGCGCCATGCCGGCCCTGCTGGCCGCCTGCGCCAGCGATGAAGGGCTGCGCGGCGACAGCTACCGCGAGTATTTTGCGCAGCACTGCGCCGAGCATATCGTCGCCATGCTGGGCGATGCGCAAGCGGGTTTTGCCGGCCCTGATGGTTTTGCGCGATTGCAGCCGGCCGATGTGGCCGTGCTGGTGCGCGACCGCAAGGAGGCGGCGGCCGTCCGCCGCGCGCTGGCGCGCCGCCGCGTCGCCAGCGTGTATTTGTCCGACAAGGATTCCGTCGTCGACAGCGAGGAAGCGGCCGACTTGCTGCGCTGGCTGGCGGCGCTGGCCAATCCGCTCGACGGCGCCCTGGCGCGCGCCGCGTTTGCCACGCGCACCATCGGCCTGTCGCTGGGCGAACTGGCGCGCCTGTCGAGCGACGAACTGGAGTGGGAACGCCGGGTGGAACAGCTGAAGGCCCTGCATCTGATCTGGCAGCGCCAGGGCGTGCTGGCCATGCTGCGCCGTTTCATCCACGAACTGCAATTGCCGGCCATGCTGCTGCAGCAGACGGGCGGCGAGCGGCGTTTGACGAACCTGCTGCACCTGGCCGAACTGCTGCAATCGGCCAGCCGCCAGCTCGATGGCGAACAGGCGCTGATACGCTGGCTGGCCGAGCAGGTCGCCGGCGAAGGCGAGAGCGGCGACGAGCGCGTGCTGCGCCTGGAAAGCGATGCGGAACTGGTGAAAGTCATCACCGTGCACAAGTCCAAGGGCCTGGAATACCCGCTCGTGTACCTGCCGTTCGCCGTCACGGCGCGCAAAGTGGATAAACGCAACCGCAGCTTCTTCGAGTATGCGGCGGAAAACGGCGAACGCCGGCTTGACCTGTCCTTGTCCGACGAGGCCATGGCGGCCGTGGAAGAGGCGCGCATCGAGGAAGATTTGCGCCTGCTATACGTGGCACTGACGCGCGCGCGCCACTTCTTGTGGCTGGGCGTGGCCGCGCTGGCGGCGCGCAAGGCGGGCGAAAACACCCTGCATGAATCGGCGCTCGGCTATTTGCTGACGGGCGGCGACAAGCTGCCGGCGGAGCATTTGCTGCTGCGCTGGCAGCAGGTGGCGGGCAGCTGTGACGCCATCCATGTCGGCAGCCTTGCGCAGCCCGATGCCTGCACGGTGCTCGACCGCATCGAGCTGCGTCCCGAGCTGCGTCCGGCGCCCGTGTTCGCGGGGGAGTTCGAGCGCGACTGGTCGGTGGGCAGTTTTACCTCGCTGACGCGGCAGATCGGCACCGTGGCCAGCGCCCACGTGCCGCAGCGGGCGCTGGAAGAAACCCTGCTGGAAGATGCTGCGGGCGGCGTGGCCGTGCCGGCGCCGACGGCCGACGCGCCGTGGCACCGCTTCCCGCGCGGCTCCGTGCCCGGCAATTTCCTGCACGAACAGCTTGAATGGATGGGCGGCGAAGGTTTTGACAGCGTCCACGATGAACATTTCGATACCCGCCTGGCCGCGCGCTGCGAGCGGGCTGGCTGGGGCCACCGCCAGGAAGACGCCATCGCCTGGCTGCGCGAGATCGCCATCACGCCGCTGCCGCTGCTGGACGCCTCGCTGTCGCAGCTCGACAGCACCCTGTCCGAGATGGAGTTCTGGTTCCCCAGCGAGCATCTGTCGACCGAGGCGCTGGATCAATTGTGCATGCGCCTGCTGCTCGATGGCGCCCCGCGTCCCGTGCTGCCACGGCGCCAGCTGCACGGCATGCTGAAAGGCTTTGCCGACCTGGTCATCGAAAGGGAAGGGCGCTACTGGGTGCTCGACTACAAATCGAATGCGCTGGGGCCCAATGACGCCGCCTACCATACCCAGGCGCTGGCGGCCGGCATGGCGCAGCACCGCTACGACATCCAGGGCGCCATCTACATGCTGGCCCTGCACCGTTTGCTGAAAAGCCGGCTTGGCGATGCGTATGAGCCGGCCGCGCACCTGGGCGGCGCCATTTTCCTGTTCCTGCGCGGGATCGCGAATGCGGACACGCACGGCTGCTACTGGCTGGCACCGCAGCTGGAACTGCTGGACGGCCTCGATCAACTGTTAGAAGAAACGGAACACCATGCAGCATAACGCGCAGTTCGATAACCTGCGGATGGATGCCTTGTTCAGCCATTTCGACGGCGTCGCCGAGGCGGGCCACCTGCGCCGCCTGAGCGCCGCCTTTGCGCGCTTCATCGCGAGCCTGGAGCCGGGCGCGCCCGCCGGACCCGATGCCGCCGCCGTGGGCGTGGCCTGCGTCGTGCTGTCCGAGCTGGAAGGGCGGGGGCACAGCTGTCTGATGCTGACTGAGCTGGCCGGCGAACCGTCGCAGCTGCTGGGCTGGAGCGAAGAACTGTGGCACGCCGTGCTGGCCGTCTCCGGCCCGCTGCCGGTATCGCTGGACGACTGGCGCGCGCTGCTGGCCGGCGCGCCGCAAGTATGGCAGGTGGGCGCGCCCGACGTGCGCCAGCCACTGGTGCTCGATGGCGACCGCCTGTATCTGCGCCGTTACTGGCGCGACGAGACCCTGGTCGGCGAAAAGATCGCCGCGCGCGCGCAGGATTTGACGAATCCGCCGCTGGCGCAGGTGCGGCTATGGCTCGATATCCTGTTCGACCAGCCCACGCAGAATGGCGGGCCGGACTGGCAAAAGGTGGCGTGCGCCATCGCCCTGCGCGGCAAGGTGGCCATCATCACGGGCGGCCCGGGCACGGGCAAGACCTACACGGTGGCCAGTCTGCTCACCTTGCTGTTTGCCGTCTCGCCGCAGCCGGAGCAGCTGCGCATCGCGCTGGCCGCGCCGACGGGCAAGGCGGCCGCGAGGCTGAAACAGTCGATCGACAAGGCCCTGCAAGGGTTGGCGGCCAAGGCGGGCGAGGCGCTGCCCCTGCTGGAACTGGCGCGCCGCATGGGCGCCGCGCGCACCCTGCATAGTTTGCTGGGCGCGCGGCCCGATACGCGCGCCTTTGCCCATCATGCTGGCAATCCGCTCGACGTCGACGTGCTGATCGTCGATGAAGCGTCGATGGTGCACCTGGAGATGATGGCCTCGGTGCTGGACGCCTTGCCGCCCGCGGCGATCCTGATCCTGCTGGGCGACAAGGACCAGCTGGCGTCGGTGGAAGCGGGCGCCGTGCTGGGCGACTTGTGCCACGACGCGCAGGCGGGCGGCTATACGCCCGCCACCATCGCGTATGCGCAGGCCGCCAGCGGCGTGGCCATTCCGCCCGCCTTTGCCGGTGCGGCCGGCGCGCTGGCGCAGCAGACGGTGATGCTGCGCCACAGCCACCGCTTCAGCGGCCCGATCGGCGAACTGGCGCTGGCCGTGAATGCGGGCAAGCCCGACATGGCCAGGGCCTGCTTCGCCGGCGACAGCGGCGGCCAGCTGGCGTGGAGCGTGACGGCGCAGCCGGACGAGGTGCTGCGCCTGGCCTTGCGCGGACGTGCCGATGCGCCGGGCGGCTATCAGCCCTACCTGGAACTGGTCAACGCCGGTGAAACCGGCTACGCGCAGCACGATGACTGGGTGCGCGCCGTGCTGCACCGATTCGAAGCGTTCCGCATCCTGTGCGCCGTGCGCGAAGGCGAGTGGGGCGTGGCGGGACTGAACACGGCCATCGAGCTGCGGCTGGAAAAGGAAGGCCTGATACGCCGCGGCGAGTGGTATGTGGGGCGTCCCGTGATGGTCACGCGCAATGACTATGGCACGGGCGTGTTCAATGGCGACATCGGCCTGACCCTGCGCGATCCGGCGCGGCCGGGTTCCCTGCGCGTGTACTTCCTGGAAGGCGAAAACGTGCGCAGCGTGCTGGCCACGCGCCTGCGCCACGTGGAGACGGCGTTCGCCATGACCGTGCATAAATCGCAGGGCTCGGAATTTCGCCACACGGTGCTGGTGCTGCCGCAGGAGGGCGGCGCCATGCTGGCGCGCGAACTGGTCTACACGGGCATCACGCGGGCGCGCGATTTCTTTACCCTCGTCTCGCCCACGCAGGCCGTGCTGTTCGACGCCATCCTGCGCCGCACGCAGCGCGCCAGCGGTTTGCGCGGGCTGATCGGCTAGTTCAGCACACTAGCGGCCCGCTTGCCGGCTGACTTTCCAGATCCACCAGACCAGCGCCGCCTGCAAGGGCAGGCGCGCCAGCAGCAACGCTTGCTGCCAGGCGGGATCGCCCGCCGCGCGCGCGTTCAGCAGCATCTGCACATTTGCCGGCAGCACGGCCAGCGACAGCGCGATCAGCCCCGGCCCGGCCAGGCGCCGCGTGCGCGCGGGCAGCAGGCCGATGCCGCCGGCCAGTTCGCAGGCGCCGCTCACATACACGAGCAGCAGCGGCGCGGGCAGCCAGGGCGGCATGATGGCGGCGTAGGCGGCGGGGAAAATAAAATGCAGCAGGCCGGCCACGCTGAAGAACAGGGCCAGGGCATAGCGTGACAGTGACAGCGGCAGTGGTGATGGGGGCCGGCGGTGCTGGCTGTGCTGCCTGCGCGGGCTGGTCATGTGGGAACGCGATCGCTCGCTGTGCATGTAAAAATTAAATATCCAGCAATATCCGCAGCTTGTCAATGCGCACCGCAGCGCCTGCCTTGTTGTGTTCTCATCGAATATTCCGAATATTTAATACTTCTGTTCCGATTTTTGTGTAAAACTGCGATATGCAAAATATTGACACGTGGCAATTCTTTCGCCTGCCACCGGCGTTGCTGGCATCGCCGTGCTCGCCGAGGTAAGCGCCGCGTGCCGACACCATCAAAATCGAAACCAGGAGTCCATCATGTTGTCTTCTCTTCGCACGCGGCTGGTGCTGATCTGCGTTGCCATCGTCGTGCTGTCCATGCTGGCCTTGTCGCTTGCCAATTACCTCACCACGCGCAACAGCATGCTGGCCTCGTCGGACCAGCAGATGCAGCAACTGCTGCAAAGCCAGTCCGCCGTGCTGGCGCAATGGGTCGACGGCAAGAAAAAGGTCATGGCGTCCGTCGTCATGTCGGCCGAGACGCCCGAGCCGCTGCGCGCCTTCCAGATCGCGGAAAAGGCCGGCGATTTCGCCGAAGTGTTCATCGGCTATGCCGACAAGCGCTCGGTGTTTACCAAGCCGGGGCGCCCGGCAGATTTCGATCCGACGGCGCGCGCCTGGTACAAGGACACCGTCAAGGCGGGCGTACCCATGCTGACGCCGCCGTATGTGGACGCGGCCAGCCACCAGCTGGTGGTGTCGTTCACGGCACCGGTGGGGCCGAAGGAAGCGCCGACCGGCGTGGCGGGCGCCGACGTGCTGCTCGATACGGTGATCGCCAACGTGGTGGCGATCAAGCCCACGCCGCACAGCTTTGCCTTCCTGATCGACCAGGCTGGCACCGTCATCGCGCATGCCAACAAGGACCTGAGCCTGCAGCCCGTGTCGAAGCTCGACGCCAGCCTGTCGGCCGCGCAGATCAACCGCCTGGAAAGCGCGCGCCAGAGCGAGGCCGTGCGCATCCATGAGCGCGACGGCATGCTGTATGTCACGCGCGTGGCCGGCACCGACTGGCTGCTGGCCGTGGTGCTGGATCAGAAGGAAGCCATGCAAGCCTTGCAGACCATGCTGACGACGGCGACCGTCACGGCCGTGCTGCTGACGGCGCTGGCGGCGGCGCTGTTGTCGCTGCTGGTGTTCAGGATGCTCAAGCGCCTGGAACTGGTGCGCGACGCGCTCGAGGATATCGCCTCGGGCGAGGGCGACCTGACGCGCCGCCTCGACTCTTCCGGCGTGGATGAACTGGCGCAGATTGCCGGCGCCTTCAACCGCTTCATCGACAAGATCGCCGCCGTGCTGGTGAAGATCCGCACGGCCAGCGAATCGGTGAAAGTCTCGTCGTCGGAAATCGCCGCCGGCAACCAGGACCTGTCGTCGCGCACGGAGCAGCAGGCCAGTTCGCTGGAAGAGACGGCCGCCTCGATGGAGGAGCTGACCAGCACCGTGAAACAGAATGCGGACAATGCGCGCCAGGCCAACCAGATGGCGGTGTCCGCGTCGGATGTCGCCAGCAAGGGCGGCATGGTGGTGGCGCAGGTGGTCGACACCATGGCCTCGATCAACGACTCGTCGAAGAAGATCGTCGACATCATCAGCGTGATCGACGGCATCGCCTTCCAGACGAATATCCTGGCGCTGAACGCGGCCGTGGAAGCGGCGCGCGCCGGCGAGCAAGGACGCGGCTTTGCCGTGGTGGCAACAGAGGTGCGCAGTCTGGCGCAGAGGTCAAGCCAAGCGGCGAAGGAAATCAAGCTGCTGATCGATGATTCGGTGGAGAAGGTCGACACGGGGGCGCGCCTGGTCGACGAGGCGGGCGCGACGATGCAGGAAATCGTCGACAGCGTGCGCCGCGTCACCGACATCATGGGAGAGATCACGTCCGCCAGCGTGGAGCAGAGTTCCGGCATCGAACAGGTGAACCAGGCCATCGCGCAAATGGACCAGGTGACGCAGCAGAATGCGGCCCTGGTGGAAGAGGCGGCGGCGGCCGCCGAAAGCCTGCAGGATCAGGCCAGCACCCTGTCGCAGGTGGTGGGCGTGTTCAAGCTCGATGACGGACAGGCGCCGGTGCCGCAACATGCACCCGTCAAGCCGGCGCGCCCGGCGTCCGCGCTGCGCATCGCCAGCCGCCCGGCAGCCAGGGCGGCCAGCCGCAAGCCGGCGCAGTCCGAGGAGTGGGAAACCTTTTAAGTGGTTTTAGGTGGTTTTAAGTGGTTGCAAGTGGTTTCAGGCGGCCTTGCCGGCATGCTGCCAGGCGCGCCTGGGCGCCAGGGTCGGCGCCATCTGTCTGGCCACCTCAAAAAAAGCATTGGTGGCAGGCGTGTTCTGGCGCCGGTCGCGCACGGCCAGGCCCACCTTGCGGCTGACGGGCGGGTTTAACGGCAGGGCCACCAGTTCCGGATACTGCTCGCGCAGGCGCTGCGGCAGCGCCAGTTCGGCAACGATGGACAGGCCGTCGCCGCGGCTGACCATGTCGAGGATGGTGATGACCTGGCTGATGCGGTAGGGCACGTGCGGCTGCAGGCCCGCGTTGGCAAACAGCGGCTCGATCAGGCAGGCGCAGCCCGCTTCCGACATGATGAACGGCCCTTCGCACAGCTGCGCCAGGGTGATGGCCGTTTCGCTGGCCAGCGGGTGGCCGCGCGGCACCAGCGCCATCATCTGGTCTTCCACCAGCGGCGCCGTGTCGAAACGCTCGTCGGGCAGCACGACGAAGCCGACATCGACCCTGCGCTCGCGTATCCACTGCACCACTTCATGGTCGGCGCCTTCGTCGATGCGCAGGTCGATGCCCGGATAGCGCAGGCGAAATTGCGCCGTGATCGCCGGCAGCAGGTTCAGGGACGACGTCGGGCCGAAGGAGCCGATGCGCAGGGTGCCCTGGCGCTGGCCCAGCACGTCGGCCGCTTCCTGGCGCATGGCTTCGGACAAGCCGAGGATTTCGCGCGCGCGCACCAGCAGCTGGCGGCCCACGTCCGTCAGTTCGGCCGAGGCCTGGTGGCGCACGATCAGGTCCACGCCCATTTCCTTTTCCAGCGCTTTCAATGCATGCGAGACGGCCGACTGGCTGATGCCCAGCTGCGCGGCGGCGGCGGAAAAGCCGTGCAGTTCGGCCACCAGGGTAAAAATTTCCAGTTGCGTGAAGGTCATGCTGTGGCTTTCCTGTCTTATGAGTATTTACTCATTATTTCATGAGTTGATATTAGTATTAATATATACGCACACCACCCGCCGCACAAGCGGCTTCACAGGAAACTCCCATGCGCTCTTCCGCCGTATCGCCGCCACTGCTTGCCGTGCAGTCGCCGCTCGTCTACATCAAACTGATCTTCGTCGCCCTGTTCTGGGGCGGCACTTTTATCGCCGGCCGCGTGCTGGCGCAGCAGATGCCGCCCATGACGGCCGCCAGCGGGCGCTTCGGCGTGGCCGTGCTGCTGCTTGTCGTGCTGGCCTGGAAGCTGGAAGGGGGCTTGCCGCGCCTGGACCGCAAGCAGCTGGCGACGACAGCCGCGCTGGGCCTGACGGGCATCTTCCTGTACAACCTGTGTTTCCTGGCTGCCCTGTCGCGCATGCCGGCGGGGCGCACGGCGCTGTTCGTTGCCCTGAATCCCATCGTCACGGCGCTGGCTTCGGCCCTGCTGTTCCGCGAGCGACTCGGTTCCTTCAAATGGCTGGGCATCATGCTGGCGTTTTGCGGCACGGCCATCGTCATCACGCGCGGCGACCTGGCCGGCGTGCTGCACGGTAACGGCGGCGGTATCGGCGCCGGCGAGCTCTTCATGTTTTGCGGTATTTCCAGCTGGGCCGCCTACACCCTCATCGGCAGAGTCGCGCTGAAGGGCCTGTCGCCCATCGCCGCCACCACCTACGCGTCGATGTGGGGCCTGGCCTTCCTGCTGGTGGGCGCGGCGGTGGAATTTTCCACGGTGCCATGGCGCAGCTTTGGCTGGCAAGTGTGGGCAGCCATCGGCTACCTGGGCGTGTTCGGCACGGTGATCGGCTTTGTCTGGTACTACGAGGGCGTCAAAGCGCTGGGTCCGTCGCGCACGGCCGTCTTCAACAACCTGGTGCCCGTGTTCGGCATCGTGCTGGCGGCGGTGCTGCTGGGCGAACCGGTGCTGGCCTCCATGCTGGTGGGCGGCGCGGTGACGATCGCCGGCGTCATCATGACCAACCGGCAAATCAAGGCTTAACCCTAAGCAAGGACTGGGGTCGGACATTAATGTCCGACCCGGCATTTCAAGGGTTAACTTATAGCTCAGCGGGCGCGGCGGCGCTTCGATGGTTTGGCGGGCGCCTTTTTATGCCGGCTGACGGACGCGCGCATCACCTTCGGCTCTTCGATGCCGTTCTCGGCCGCCAGCAGGCGGCGGATGTTGACGGCATCCATGGCGCGCACGGAATTGGCGCGCGCGTTGAGCAAGATCATGGTGGCGAACTTGCCGGCCGATTTGATGCGCATGATCAGGCAGCGGCCCGCTTCATTCGTGTAGCCGGTCTTCGACAGGCCGATATCCCAGCCCTTGGCACCCACCAGGCGGTTGGTGTTGTGGTATTCCACGTCGCGGCCCTTGATCTGGATCACGTCTTTCGAGTCGGTGGTGATGCGGCTGATTTCCGGATAGCGCGAGGCGGCCACGGCCATCTTGACCAGGTCCGCTGCAGTCGACTGGTTGTTGGGCGACAGGCCCGTCGGTTCTTCGATGACGGTCTGGCGCATGCCCAGGGCCTTGATCTTGGCGTTGACGGCCACGGCAAACGCGGTCGGGCCGCCAGGGAAGGTGCGCGCCAGCGAAGCGGCGGCGCGGTTGTCGGACGACATCAGCGCCAGTTGCAGCACGTCGTGGCGGCTCAGGGTGGCGCCCACGGGCACGCGCGACGTGCTGTGCTTGAGGGTATCGACGTCTTCACGGTCGATGCTGATTTCTTCTTCCATGTTCGCCTTGGAGTCGAGCACGACCATGGCTGTCATGAGTTTGGTCAGCGAGGCGATGGGCACCACCACGTTGGAATTCTTTTCAAGCAAGACTTTACCTGTGCCATCTTCGACCACCAGTATCGACTGGGAACCGAAAGGCACGGCGATGGCCGCTGTTGAAAGCGTCATCAGCACCGCGGCGAACATTTTTTTGAGCATGGGATTGTATGTGGGAAAGCAGTTTTGGGGCGCCATCGTGGGCGCTGCGCGCAAAGCCGGGAACCGCCGCGTGGGGACGCGGCATGTATCTCGGGGGCAATATTTGCCAAGCGTAGACAATACCATTAAAAATATTGCGATGTCTACGGCACACTGGCCGTGCAAGCCGCTTTGCGGCGCAAAAGGTGAAAAAAAGCGCGATATGGCATGTAACTATTGCTTGAGTGAAAATTGTCGCCGAATTATTGATTTCATTTAGGAAATCTAATATTCTTTCTGCAATCTTGCTGCCTGATGCACAATCCGCAGGCCGCCAGTCACCGGATGCCGGCTCTCTATTCGTCGCTGGTACCCGCAAAATCGTGCCTGGTCGCTAGCCCCTGTGCTGCCGGCCGCCGTGGCCCCACACTGCGTTCATGCATGATGAACTTGCCAAGGAGAATGCAACATGTGGGGAAAAATCAGCCAGTGGCACCAGCAAATGGACGACGACGCCATGCTGGTGCTGGAAACACCGGAGGCCGCCGATAGTTTGCCGGCCGGCATGCGGCGCTATGTCGGCACGCGCCTGGCAACCATGTCGCCCATCGAGCGCCAGCAATTCCGCGCCTTTCTCGTGAAATACCATGGCGTCCGCTTCTATGTCGCCGCCGCCAAGCTGCTGCTGCCGTTTACCGCGCTGGGAGCGTTGCAGCAACTGCTGTGGCCAGGCAAGCTGAGCTGGGCTGAATCGCTGGTGTTGAGCAACCTGATCGGCTTCTCGCTGGCCTGCGGCCTGATGGGCGTGTGGTTCAACTACCGCAAGCTGGTGGCCAACCGCTCCGTCAAGCCCCTGCTGCGCATCTTGCTGGCGTGCGTAGTCGGTTTGCTCTTCGGCATGGGGGCATCCGCCATCTTCAGCGACAAGCCCATGGTGGTCTCGCCGGAAAAGATCGCCGCCAACGTGGGCATCGCACTGCTGGTGGTGAGCCTGCTCTACATCGTGCCGCTGGGCATCGTCGCCATCTGGCGCAACCGCCAGTTCGAAACGATGAGCTTGCAGCTGCAGCAGGAGGCCGAGCGCGAGCGCCTGGCGCGCGAACTGAGCGAATCGCAGCTGCGCTTGCTGCGCGCGCAGATCGAGCCGCATTTCCTCTTCAATACCCTGGGCGCCGTGCAGCAGCTGGCCGAGCAGGGTGCGCCCCGCGCGGCGGCCCTGACGGCCGACCTGATCGCCTTTTTGCGCGCCAGCCTGGCCGAGATGCGCAGCGAGCAAGTGCCGCTGCAAAGCGAGTTCGACATGGTGGCCGCCTACCTGCGCGTGATGCAGGCGCGCATGGGGCAGCGCCTGCGCTTTCGCCTGGACTTGCCGGCGCCCCTGGCGCACGTCATGGTGCCCAGCATGATCGTGCTGACTTTGGCGGAAAACGCCATCAAGCACGGCATCGAGCCGGCCCTGCGCGGCGGCGACATCCATATTTCTGCCGAGCAAGTCGACGGCATGCTGCGCCTGCGCGTGCAGGATACGGGTGTCGGCCTGGGCGAAACCGTGGCCGGGACGCCCGTGCCTGCGCCCGGTGGCGGGCTGGGCCTGGAAAACGTGCGTAGCCGCTTGCAGCTGTCTGCGCAGCAGGGTGGCGGCGCGGCGGGCCGACTGGAATTGCGCGAAGGCGAGGAGGGCGGCGTGGTCGCCGACATCCTGCTGCCCCGATACACGGAAACGAAAAAGGAAGGCAAGGCATGAACACCACGGTAATGATCGCCGAAGACGAGCCGCTGATGCGCGAGCGCCTGCAAACCATGCTGGAACTGTGCTGGCCGGAAGCGCGCATCGTGCTGGTGGCGGAAAACGGCAACGATGCCTGGGATGGTTTCCTCGAGCACGAACCGGAAGTAGTTTTCCTCGATATCCGCATGCCGGGCCTGTCGGGCCTGGAAGTGGCCGAGCGCATCGGCAAGCGCGCCCACGTGGTGTTCGTCACGGCCTACGACCAGTACGCCGTCGATGCGTTTGACGCGGGCGCCGTCGACTACCTGCTGAAACCCGTGCAGGCCGAGCGGCTGCAGCGGGCGCTGGCCCGGCTGCGCGACAAGCTGGGGGCGCAGCCGGCCGACATGGCGAACCTGCTGCAGTCGCTGCGCGCCGCGCTGCCGGCGCCGCCACGCGAAAAACTCAAGTGGATCAAGGCCAGCGTGGGCAAGCAGATCCGCCTGATCGACATCGACGACGTGCTGTTCTTCCAGGCCGATACCAAGTACACGCGCGTGGTGCTGGCCGGCTCGGAAGCGCTGGTGCGCACGCCGCTGAAGGATTTGTTGGGCGGCCTCGATCCGGAACAGTTCTGGCAAATCCACCGCGGCACCATGGTCAGCGTGAAGGCCATCGAGGCGGCCGAGCGCATCGACGCCGAGCGCATGCAGGTGCTGGTACGGGGCAGCACGGAAAAGCTGCCCGTCAGCCGCACGTTTACTTATCTGTTCAGGGATTGATATGATGGCAATATTTCTTGCCACTTAATGGATCTCCCATGATTTTGCTACGCCGCTGTTTCGCTGCCGCTCTCCTCGCCATTCTTGCATGCACCGCCGCCACTGCGGCGGACAAGCCGGAAAAGGTGGTGTACCACCTCAATGACGCCAGCAATGCGGCGGCCGCCCTGCGCAATATCGGCAACCACCTTGATGCCAGTCCGCAGGCGACCATCGTGCTCGTGGCCCACGGCCCCGGCATCGATTTCCTGCTCGACGGCGCCATCGACAAGACGGGCACGCCCTACGACGTGGCCGTGCGCGCGCTGGCTAAACGGGGCGTGAGCTTTCGCGTCTGCAACAACACCTTGCAGGGACGCAATATCGACCGCCAGCGCGTGCTGCCGGAAGCCGTCATCGTGCCTTCGGGCGTGGCGGAACTGAGCCGGTTGCAGGCGCAGGAAGGCTACGTTTACATCAAGCCATAAGAGTAACGCCGCGCCGCTGCCGGATGGCAAGCGCGCGGCGTCGCGTGGAGTGAGGGCGCTTACTGGATCTTGGCGATCGACACTTCCGTCGACTTCACCAGGGCGATGACTTCGCTGCCCACCTTCAGGTCCAGGTCCTTGATCGAGCGCGAGGTGATCACCGAGGTGACGATGCCGTGCGGCGTTTCCACGTCCACTTCCGACACCACGGGGCCAAAGATGATTTCCTTGATCTTGCCGCGAAACTGGTTGCGTACATTCACTTCCGAGATAGCCATGATGTTTCCTTTGTGCCCGTAATACGCCGTGCGGCGCGACATGGCCAGAGTACGGCGCGCGCCCGCTTTTGACCACGAATCGATGCGCATATCGTTATGCGAAAAGCGCGCGCCGGCGCTGCCGCAAGCACATAATTCACCTATACTGGCTGACAACCACCGGAGGTGTGCCATGCATTCTTTCCTCTTGCCGCTATTGCTGCTGCCAGCGGCCGCCGCGCTGGCCGAACCGCTTGCCGCGCTGCAGCCGATGGCCTTCCTGGCAGGCCATTGCTGGAAGGGAGAATTTCCCGGTGGTCGGCAGACGGACGAGCACTGTTTCCAGTGACTGTATGACGGCAAGATGCTGCGCGACACGCACACGGTGCGCAGCCCCGGCAAGCCCGACTACGTGGGCGAAACCACGTATTACCACGACCGCGCCGCCGGCACGGTCGCCTTCCTGTATGTGGAAAACAGCGGCGGCTACAGCCGTGGCACGATGCTGCCCGCCGCCGGTAGCCTTGACTTTCCCGCCACGCACTATGTGGGCGCCGATGGCAAGGTGCTCACCTACCGCGTGCGCTGGACGCGCTCGGGCAGCGATGCCTATGAAGCGTTCAGCGAAATGCAGGCGGGCGAGCGCTGGTTGCCCCAATTTAAGTTATTGCTGCGTAAGCAGTAGGCTTGCCGCCGCTGGCGGGGAACTTCTGCCGCTTTCCTTGATCTGACACCAATGGTCCGTGTTTTTCTTGACAGGTGGCACGCTCATGCAGTGTGCCAGTGCCTGTGCCGGCGCCTGTGGCCCTGTCTATGGTGATGCTGCTGGTGCTGGCGGCCGCAGGCGTCGCGTCTGGGGTGTGCCGTGTGCCGCCAGCGTGGGCACGCCCGCATGACGGGCTTTTTTACGGTATGCACGATGGAAGAGGAAGGTGCTGATCCTGTCATAGCCGCTTTTTACCGGGCGGCACTGGAACCTGGCCAGTGGCACGCCGCCCTGCGCGCGTTCGCGCGGCTGGCCGGCGGCGATGTGGCCTGCTGTTTCCTGAAGGCCGAGGCGGGCCTGGCGCCGTCGCGCGCCCACATCTGCGGCCTGGATGAGCAAGCCTGGGAAGACGGTTACCGCCGCTATTACCATGCCATCGATCCAGGCTACACGGTGCTGAAGCAAGGCATGCCGGGCCGCATGTACCTGATGCAGGACTACATCAGCGCGCGGGCCGTGGCGCGCAGCGAATATTTCCAGGATTTTTACTTGCGCGCCGGCGTCCGTTATTCCTGCAGCGGCACCATCCGCGACGGCGGCGGACTGACCATCCTCTCCGCGCACCGGGCGGCGGGTCAGGGCCGCTATGACGGGCGCACGCGGCTGCAGCTGCAGCGCGTGCTGGAGCACTTGCCGAATGTGTTTCGCCTGCGCGATACGGCGCAGCAGGCCCAGGTGCACGGCGCCCTGGCCTGGGCTGCCCTCGACGAGTTGCCGCGTGCCATCTTGCTGGTCGATGCCTGCCTGCAGCTGGTCTTCATGAACCAGGCCGCGCAGCGCCTGCTGTGCGGACCGGCGCTGGCGCCTTCCCTGGCGCCGGCCACGGCGGCAATCGTCCTGCGTGGCGGCAAGGTGGGCGTGCGTGCCACCGCCGTGCAGCAGCGCCTGGTCCAGCGCGTGCGCCAGGTGTGCGCCGGCCAGGCGTGCGGCAACCCCGCGCCCCTCTACCTGGCCGACGGCGCCGGCCGGCCCACCCTGGAAATCGGCATCCTGCCCTTGCCCATCCCGCTGGGGCACGGCATGCGCGGCGACGGCGCGTGCATGGCCATGCTGTCGTTGCGGCCCCTGTTCCGCACGGCGGCGCAGCCGTGGCCGCAGGGCGCGGAGCGGCCTTGCGGCTTGACGGCGGCGCAGTGGGCGCTGGCGCAGGCACTGGCCGACGGCATGGAGCCGGCTGATTATGCACGCCGGCGGGGCATACGCATCAGCACGGTGCGCAGCCAGATCCAGGCCATCCTGGCCAAGACGGGGACGCGCCGCAGCAGCGAAATCGCCAGCCTGTTCAGCGCCCTGGAGTGGCGCGCGGGCGCGCCGCCATAAAAAAACCGGGACATGCCCCGGTTTTCCTGAAGGTCTGGCGTGCTTACTTTTGATAAATCTTGTCGAACTCGCCGCCATCG
>RCUS01000797.1_pt1 | contig 18856 bp, 20 predicted proteins | sample 2166221 | NCBI WGS metagenome assembly RCUS01 (sample SAMN09932758, study PRJNA488358) | compost metagenome | isolation source: compost soil in cyclohexanecarboxylic | place: Germany: Experimental Botanical Garden | reverse complement strand
GACGCGATTTAGTTAGCCAACATCTCGACTATATGATTTCTATCGGGCAGATGACCGAGCAAAAGAAAAACTATTTAAATCATATTATTTCAGAGTTACCCAATACCGAAGTCTCTGGCACAACCAAATTTAAATCGCCAGACTCAGTGAATTTGGAGTTTCAAACAGGTTTACGCCAAGGAACTTTATTGTTTGGGAGCTTGCGTTGGGTAAATTGGAGTGATTTGGCGCTACAACCTTACCGTTTTGGTGAAATTTCAAAAGTTATTGGGGGATTATCAACACCAAGCCGTTCAGAAGGGTTTAATTTGGTTCGTTATGATGATGACCAGTGGGCTTTAAATTTAGGGCTAGGGCAACGCTTTTCTCCTAAATGGTTAGGTTCTGTGTCAGTGGGGTGGGACTCTGGTGCAGGTGATAAAGTTTCAACGGGTGGCCCAACCAAGGGATATTACAACTTAGGAGTGGGAGCCCAATATAGTCCAACATCACAATACTTTATTTCTGGTGGTGTGAAATATTACTGGTTAGGCGATGCAAAAGCTCAGCTTGGCGCACAGGCAGGCAGTGACTATTATGTGGGTGAGTTTAAGGATAATCACTCTATAAGCTATGGCTTAAAAATAGGATATAAATTTTAAAATTAGATCATTAATTTATAAGGTTTTAATTACATGAATAAAATCATCAAAAACGGCATATTTTTAGGGTTATCGACTTTGATTGCAGGCTATGGAACTGTCCTTCATGCCGAAGTAAACCCATCTAATTTACCTACTGTCTCACAAAAAGCGTTAACGATTATTGATGGACAAACAGAATGGTTAAGTAAGGTTTATAAAGATATTCATGAGCACCCAGAATTGGGATTTATGGAAACCCGCACTTCTGCCATTGTTGCCAAAGAGCTTAAGTCATTAGGGTTTGATGTTAAAACCGGAATAGCAAAAACAGGCGTGGTCGGGATTTTAAAAAATGGGGCGGGACCAACGGTCATGTACCGTGCCGACATGGATGCCAATACGGTTCAAGAAGCGACTGGCTTACCTTATGCAAGTAAAGTGCGGGTAAAACTTGATGATGGAACCGAAACGCCTGTTGCACACATGTGTGGTCATGATGCGCATGTGACATGGATGCTCAGTATGGCAAAAACCATGGTAGCTCTAAAAAAGGAATGGAGCGGAACCATTATTTTAGTCGCACAACCTGCTGAAGAGCCTGTAACGGGTGCTAAAGCTATGGTGACGGATGGTTTATGGACAAAATATAATTTACCAAAACCCGATTATTTTTTTGCAGTTCATACCACACCAGCACCAGTTGGAACGATAATCAATGCACCGGGACCACGCATGGCGGGAACCGATCAACTTGATATTTTATTTAAAGGTGTTGGTGGGCATGGTTCACTCCCATATTTAACCAAGAACCCGATTAGCATGGCTGCAAATGCCATTACTCAATATCAAACTATTATGGGCAACGCAGTTAACACCCAGCAACCTGCCGCATTGTCTATTGGTTCAATTCAAGCCGGAAATTCGAATAACGTGATCCCTTCAACCGCGTTGGTCAAAATGAATATGCGTTGGTTTGATCCAAAAGTACGCGAAACGATGTTAAATAACATTAAGCTCATGAGTGAAGGCGCGGCTGAAATGCAGGGTATGAGTCAAGATCAATTGCCTACTTTAACGCTCAAAGGTTCGACCATGCCTGTAGTCAACGATAAAGAGTTCTCTGCGCGTTTAAATGGACCATTAAAAGCGTTATTAGGTGACAAACAAGTCTTAACTAATTTCCCACCGTTTATGGGGTCGGAAGATGTTCATCATCTCTTAGGTGATCAAAAAGACATTCCGTTTAACTTTATGTTCATTGGTGTGGCAGATCCGGTTGTGTTTGCAAACGCAGTAAAGCAAGGCAAACCCGCACCTTACATTCCGCATAGTCCGAACTATGTTGTAGATTTAAAAGCCTTGCCTGTCGGGGCTAAAGTCACCACAGTCTCTATGCTTGAACTGTTAAATAAAAAATAAAATGTTCATAAAAAAAGATGCATTCATGTGCATCTTTTTTTATCTAAAATTTTTAGAAATTTAAGAACAAGAGAGATGTTTTTCCCGATAGTGCAGCGGTGATAAATCTGTCCAGCGTCGAAAAGCACGGGTAAAACTACTCACATCGGTAAAGCCAAGAATATAGGCAATTTCGGTAATATTGTGGCTTGAGTTTTTGATATACGACAAAGCCAGTTCGTGGCGTGTATTGTCGAGTAGCTCGCTATAAGAGGTATTTTCTGCCGATAGCTTGCGTTGCAGACTGCGGATACTTAAGCCTAAACTTTTCGCAACGTCTTGCTGTTGAAAGTCACCTGTAGATAATTTTTCAATGAGTTTTACTTTCACACGAGCCAATATATTTTCTTTATCAAACCGTGCGAGATAACGATTAATAATCTCATCATATTCTTGGGTGAGGCTAGGATTCCCACCATCTAAAGGCTGCTCTATGGTGGCTGTATCAAACACAATCATGTCTTTGGGCGCATTAAACACAATCGGGGCTTTTAAAATGCTTTTAAAGTTTTCCAGATCTTCTGGTTCCGAGCGTCTTAGTTCAATGCGTAATGGCGAAAAAACAGAGCCTTGTAACGCGCGACTTGAACGAATAAAAACAGAGATAAAAGCATCGATAGATTCGGGTTGAACTTCGTCGGGAACATGAATAACGAAATAATGATTTTTTCCCTCGCCATAAAACTCGAGTTCAGGAATGTCGGTCACTATATGAAAGTAACGAATAATTCTTAAAAACATTTCTTTTAGTGTTGTGCTGGTAATGAGTGAATGGCCCAACACATGAAATGTATTTTGATTGACTTGGCTGGCAACTTTAAGGCCAAAGCATGAGTCTTCAGTCGCTTGAACGGCTAATTTCCATAAATTCGCAGTTTGTTTTAATGAATAGCGTGCATCTGGATCGTTTAGGGCCTGAACATCTAAACCTGCTTGTTTTAATAAAGGTTGACTATCCACACCTGCTTTCTCAAGCGCTTTTTGAATCGCTTTAACCCAGCTAGCCAGTGCCGTTGCTGTCTGTGGCATGTTATATCCTATAACTTGTGACTCATATTCCTCACCACATTATAAAAGATTTCAAAAATAAAAGATGTTTTGTTTGCCTCTACTTCTGACATTTTGGCATCCATAGCCAATAGATTGGCGTTTCGAGCTAAGCGTACAAAGGTAGATATAAATAAAGTAGGGACATGAGAAAACTGAGGAATAACGGATGACCTACATATATAAAAATCCTGCTGGAATGAGTGATAGCGAAAAAACGGAACACATTAAAAAAGTAGTCACAGCGGAAGGTGTGGCTTTACGCAAGCGCCATCCCATTTTGAACCATCAAAATGCAATAGGGGCGATGATTCTATTTATTTCCCTCGTTGGAATGATTGCTACGGCCGTACTCTATATCAATCATCAGCTTTCAGCGTGGTTCGCAATTCCAATTATTGCGTTTTTTGCATCTCTTACCCATGAGTTAGAACACGACCTCATTCACTGGATGTATTTTAGAAAAAAACCATGGGCACATCATTTAATGATGGGCTTAGTGTGGTTAGCTCGCCCAAGTACCATTAACCCATGGAAACGCCGTGAGCTTCATTTTAATCACCATAAAAATTCAGGCACTGAAGTTGATTTAGAAGAAAGAGCGCTCACCAATGGAGAGCAGTGGAGCATTCGTCGACTCATTGCGATTGGTGACAATGGTTTTGCAGTTTTGCTACGCATTATTGCTGCAAGCAATTGGACTGTTAGAAAAGTTATTTTTAAACGTGCGTTCTTAGCTTATTTCCCACTTGGAATTATTCATTGGTCTCTTTGGTATATCTTCTTAGGGTTCCATGCAGTAGATGCTGTTTCAAGTTGGGCAAATGCACCGATTGCTTGGTCAGCTACAACCCTAAATGTTATGAATGTGATTAATATTCTGACTGTGGTGTGGATTGCGCCAAATGTGCTGCGTACCTTCTGCCTGCACTTTGTGACAAGCAACATGCATTACTACGGTGATGTTGAATTAGGCAATGTGATTCAACAAACGCAAGTGTTAACACCGTGGTGGATGATGCCGTTCCAACTCTTTTGCTTTAACTTTGGTTCGACGCATGCCATCCATCATTTTGTGGTGAAAGAACCATTCTACATTCGACAAATGACTGCGCCCGTTGCCCATAAAGTTATGCGTGATATGGGAGTGCGGTTTAACGATGTCGGAACCTTTAAAAGAGCGAATCGTTGGAATGTAAATGATTTATCTGAATCGAATACTTAAAAAAGAGATTCATAACTCGCTTGAATGGACTGAGTTCTACAGATAGGGCTCAGTCCACACTCTACAGTTTCTTAAAAATGAAGTGGCTCTACTGAAACTGAGTAAAAAGCAGAATCACACCTAAAGCACATAAAATTGAACCAATCACCTTATTAATTTGCACTTGCTTAGCTAACATTTTTTGTCTTAACAGCATGGATGAAAACAGCACTGCGACAAGTGAAAACCATACAAAATGTGCAAATGACATAAAAAAGCCATAAGCCAAAAGAACAGTTTTAGGCGTGGTTAAACTCACAATTTGAGTATAGGTACTAATCACGAATAGCGTGGTTTTCGGGTTTAATGCATTGGTAAAGAAACCATATTTTATGGCTTGGAAAGTACCTATAGAAGTTAAGGTAGCAGTGTCTAAAACTAGTTTTTGAGTAAAAGTTTTATAGCCAATATAGATCAGGTAAATCGCACCAATATACTTAACAATATTCAAAATTTGCGGCGTATAAGTCATCACAAACGCAACAGCAATTAATGTATAGGTCACATGCACCAACACGCCAAGCGATATTCCGAGTGAAGTCAAAACACCTATTTTTCTGCCGTACAAATAACTATTTTTAGTGACAATCGCGAAGTCAGCACCGGGGCTAACCACCGCCAAAATCGTAATGAGAATAACCGCAATAAACTCTGCCATTATCTTGTACCCTCACTGAAAATGAGGGGATTGATCTGTACTTTTTGGAATGTATTGAAGAAGGTGAAAGCATTACTCAAAGCAGCTATTTTTTCAGAGTAAGAAGTCGCATCTATACGGCTATGAAGATAGATATAGATATTCAATATGTTTTTCATCATCTAAAATAGGGTTTAATAAAGATGATTTTTATTTTGAACAGAAACTTAAAAATAAAAATCGATAAAAACGACTAACCACTTATGAGTTTTTGGAATGATCGAAAGAATATCGCTGAATTCATTAAAATTTTTCTATTTTGTGGCGAAGTATGGCAGCGTCACTTTAGCTGCAAAGAAATTATTTGTGACGCAAAGTGCAGTCAGTAAACAGATTTATAATTTAGAGGAAGCTTTAAATACGGCTTTGTTCGATCGAAAAAATAAAACACTTGTGATAACTGAGCAGGGCGAAATTTTATTGAATTGTTGCCATCAGGTTTTCGGTCAACTTGATGAATGTTTAATAGAACTAAGCCAGCCTAAAACTCACAATAAACAACTGGTCTTGTCCTGTGAACCGACTATTTCCATGAAATGGCTCATTCCGCGTTTATCAAAATTTAAAAAGCTCGGTCATGATTTTGAGGTGGTGCTACTCACAGCAGGCGGTGTGGTCGACTTTGAAAAAGACAATATTGATATTGCAATTCGCAGAAATGATTTTGATTGGGGAGAGCATATCTATAGCGAAAAGATTGCAGATGAATACATCGCAATGATTCAAGCAACTACATCATCGGACACAAAAGACGTACTTATCTCGACCTCTAGACCGAATTTTTTCAAAAGCATTAGCCGCATTGCAGAGTTAAAGCAGAGTTTAAAAGGGTACGCTAAAGTCGAACTCGAACATTTTTATCTATGTTTAGAAGGCTGCTTAGCTGGACTCGGCGCAACGGTCATCTCAATTTATATGATTGAAAAAGAGCTTGAGTGGAACTTACTGCAAAAAAATTCACCTGTTGTACAAGACGGTTCAGCCTATTTTTTACTTTCTCATAGCGCTTTTGAGGAAGATTCACGCAAAACCATATTTCTAGAATGGCTAAAAACAGAGATGAGCGAGAGTCAACATAAATTGCTTTAGGCCTATCCATTTTTCCTAGTGTTTTTCTTGTTAAACTAATGATAATAATAATAAATATTTTGATTTATAAAGGTGCTAGGCGAGCGCCGTATATTGAATTTTTGCTGTCTAAAATTTCCTAAGATGAAAAATATTTAACTTCACACTTCTTTATTAAACCCTAAACATGAATTTCACTCAGTTTTGGATGAGACTAAATCATTTTTATTCATGTTGTGATTGCGGTATAAATCTATTCACGCTCTGAAGCGTTCTAGTAATTCACTTTTGATAAGACCATAAGGCACAAATCTGACAAGGCTGGAAAGTTTAAAAAGAGCTCGAAATATTTTTAAGTTTATCTCAGAAATTAGGGTACTGATCAAAATGAGTAAAGAATTTACATTTACGATTAAGAGTATTTGTTTCGATGAAAACTATCGTCCAGCAGACAATACGCGTATTACAACCAACTTTGCTAACTTGGCGAGAGGGATGAGCCGCCAAGAGAATCTGCGCAACACATTACAGATGATTGACAATCGTTTTAATACTTTAGCTCATTGGGACAACCCTAAAGGCGATCGCTATGCGGTTGAACTTGAAATCATTTCAGTTGAAATGAATGTTGATGCTGCAAGCCATAACAGTGCGCTTCCTTTAATCGAAATATTGAAAACCAATATTGTTGATAAAAAGACCAATGAACGCATTGAAGGCATTGTTGGCAATAATTTCTCATCATATGTACGTGACTATGACTTTAGTGTGCTCTTGCTAGACCACAATAAAAACCAGTCTACCTTTAGCACGCCAGAGAAATTTGGCGAATTGCACGGTAATTTGTTTAAGAGCTTTATTAACTCTGAGACTTACAGAGCAAACTTTAAAAAAGCGCCAGTGATTTGCTTAAGTGTTTCAACAACTAAAGTGTATCACCGCACTGAAAACGAACATCCAGTTTTGGGTGTTGAATACAAGCAAGAAGACTATTCATTAACTGATGAATATTTCCAAAAAATGGGCTTAAAAGTTCGCTATTTCATGCCGAAAAACAGTGCTGCACCTTTGGCGTTCTATTTTACTGGTGATTTGCTGAGTGATTACACCAACCTTGAGTTGATCAGCACCATCAGCACCATGGAATCGTTCCAAAAGATCTACCGCCCTGAAATTTACAATGCAAATTCAGTTGCTGGAAAATCTTATCAGCCAAGTTTGAAGAACGAAGATTACTCACTTACTCGAATTGTGTATGACCGAGAAGAACGTAGCCGTTTGGCTATTGAGCAGGGGAAGTTTGTTGAAGAGCAATTTATCAAACCATACCAAGCGATTCTTGAGCAGTGGTCTGCTAATTACGCTCCTAATTAATCAACATACGGGTCATTGATCATGAAAAAATTATTACCAACTTCAACTGCTGGCAGCTTACCAAAACCGTCTTGGCTTGCAGAACCTGAAAAGCTTTGGTCGCCTTGGAAACTCGAAAACGAAGGCCTGCTTGAAGGTAAAAAAGACGCGTTACGTTTGGCGTTGCACGAACAACAACTTGCTGGCATCGACATTGTGAGCGATGGCGAACAAACCCGCCAACACTTTGTGACCACATTTATTGAACACTTAAATGGCGTAGATTTTGAGAAGCGTGAAACCGTTCGTATTCGTGACCGTTACGATGCAAGCGTACCGTCTGTCGTGGGTGCTGTGTCTCGTCAAAAGCCTGTGTTTGTTGAAGATGCTAAGTTTTTACGTCAGCAAACCAATCAACCAATTAAGTGGGCATTACCTGGCCCAATGACTATGATTGATACGCTTTACGATGGTCACTACAAGAGCCGTGAAAAACTTGCTTGGGAATTTGCTAAAATTTTGAACCAAGAAGCGCGTGAGTTAGAAGCTGCTGGTGTAGACATCATTCAGTTTGACGAACCTGCATTTAACGTATTCTTTGACGAAGTAAATGACTGGGGTGTTGCGACTTTAGAGCGTGCAATTGAAGGTCTTAAGTGTGAAACTGCGGTCCACATTTGCTATGGTTACGGCATTAAAGCCAACACTGACTGGAAAAAGACTCTAGGTTCGGAATGGCGTCAATACGAAGAGGCTTTCCCGAAACTGCAAAAATCTAACATCGATATCATCTCGTTAGAATGTCACAACTCACATGTGCCTATCGATTTACTCGAACTCATTCGCGGTAAAAAAGTAATGGTTGGCGCGATTGATGTCGCATCTAACCAGATTGAAACACCAGAAGAAGTTGCCAACACACTACGTAAAGCGCTTCAGTTCGTAGATGCTGACAAGCTTTACCCTTGCACAAACTGTGGCATGGCACCTCTTTCTCGTGAAGTGGCACGTGGCAAGTTAAATGCCTTAAGTGCTGGTGCAGAAATCGTTCGTAGAGAACTTACGGGTTTTGAACTCTCTGCTTAATCTTTACCAATAAGTGGTATAAAGGGTTACTTTTTTGATGGCAGTTGATAATCAAACAAGTAACCCTCATTTTACTTACTACATGTCGTTCTACTCAGAATGCATGTCGATAAAGTACCTTCCTGATGGAGTTGGGCGGTATAGCAAACACTCAGGACAAGGTACGATTCAATTTAGGAATAATGTCATGGTTCAAGCAACAGACTTTAGAAATGCAATGTCTTTACTCACAAGTGCGGTTAGTGTTGTGACTACGGCAGGCATGTCTGGCCGTTTTGGATTTACTGCCTCTGCTGTTTGTAGTGTGACAGACACACCACCGACATTATTGGTGTGTATGAACCAATCTGCGAGCTCACATGCACATTTCCTAGATAACAAAATCTTAACTGTGAATGTTTTAGGCGCACACCACGAACATATTTCAAAAGCATTTTCATCTAAACTCACGCCAGAAGAACGCTTTAAACATGGCGCATGGATTGAGTTAGAAACAGGTTCACCTGTGTTAGATGATGCTTTGGTGAGTTTCGATTGCGAGATTGAACAAATTCAACAAGTCGGCACACACACTATTCTTATTTGTCCGATTGTTGCGATTAAACAAAGCGAGCATGACCAAAGTTTGGTTTATTTTAATCGTGCTTATCACCAAGTGGGGCAGACGGAGATTGTCTAAACCGACTTTCCGCTTTGTTCTGTCATATTAAAAGCTTAAATAAGAAATCAAGAAGCACGGATCGCTTCTCTCTAATTTTAAAAATACAATTAAATATAATATCTAAAATAATAATTAAGTTAATCTAATGAAAAATAATAATAAATTTAAATACTTGTCATAAAAGCTACATTGACACCCCTAAACTCTAAGATTATGCTTTGCGTGCTGGCCTACATTGCCAGCTGGCTTTGACAGGCTGAATGAAAGATCGCATCAGAGTTATTCCTTCTGAGGAATAGTCTTATGCGTAAACTCCTCGTCTCCTCCCGTAGCGGTAGGACGGGAGAGGGACACCTTCGGGTGTGCTGGTTATATCTTTCACCAGTCTGTCAACCCTTTCTCGTTCTGCCACCATAATTCCAAATGAATGCTTTGGCAGAACTCCCAAAATCAGGAGTTGGCTATGCACATCCATTATTTCTTGGCCCTCAGTGCCAAAAGCTATAACGACACAGCTTAAAAATTTAAAGCAGCTTGAACGCCATAAGGTTTTCAGGCTTTAAGTCATTACGGCTAAAAACTTATATCAACAATAAAACTTGAGATGTGCCAAGCACCGTCTTACGGCTTTGCTGTGCTTTTTTTCTCCCAGAAAGGGCACAGGCTTTTTATCTCATTTAGAAACAACAAGAATTTATAACGGTAAAACTATGCCAACTTTAGAAACGACTTCAAAAAAATTAAAAGTTATCCATAGCGCAGTAGATCTATTTAATCTCTATGGATTTCACAATACGGGCGTAGACCTGATTGCCAAAGAAACTAAAATTCCGAAAGCCACGCTTTATAACTACTTTCACTCAAAAGAACGACTTGTTGAAATGTGTATAAGCTTTCAAAAAAGCCGACTCAAAGAAGAAGTACTGGCAATTGTCTATTCACACCGCTACGCAAGCCAAACCGATAAACTCAAAGAAATTGTCCGTTTACATGTTGATGTAAATAGCCTTTACCACCTTTTGTTTAAGGCTATTTTTGAAATAAAACAGCTTTATCCAAGGGTTTACCGCATGGTGGTTGAATATCGAAAATGGCTACTTCGAGAGCTTTTTGATCTGGTCTTTAGTCTGGAAACCAATGCATTTAAACCCAATGCCAACATGGTTTTAAACTTAATTGATGGCTTGATGCTACAGGTTTTAAGCTCTAACAGTTTGGATGAAAGGGATGTGGTGTTGGAGAAGTTTTGGGGGAGGGTTTAGAAATAAGAAAATAGTATAGGGTGACTATACTTAAGGTTATTCAATAAAATTTTCTTTTCATGCTAATATTTACCCGCTAAGGGTGTATGAAATATGTTTATATATTATTTTATATGTTAATTTTAGAGCCATTATTTAGGTTGGGATATATTAATAATGAAATTATTTATAAAAATTATTTTATCCTTAGTGGCTGTTTTTCTTATTCTATTAGTTTTAACCTCATCTTTTAACCTACAATCAAAAGTTTTTAAACTACTTCATCCTGATTGGGTTGAATTAAAAGATTATAAAATTTTAGATTATAACGTTTATTGTAAAAGAAAATATTGGCGACGAGGAATGGAGAGAAGTGCTCGTGGAGATATAAGGTATCAATATACATATCAAAATAAAGTTTATAAATCAGAAGAAAAAGATTTTTTGGTTGTATATAGATTGATGATTTCGGAGAATTGTGATGAGATGAAAGAGCAAAACTTATCTATATTTAATGAGATAAAGAAAAATAATGAAATAAAAGTTTTTATTTCACCAGATACAAAAAAATCAAAAATATTAATAGCAAAAAAAGGTTTATCGTTTAGAAATTCTTGGATGATAAACCTTGTGTTAGAAATCCAATTAATAATTTTGGTCTTAAGTGGATTAATTATATATCTAGCTGTCACTTCTAAAAAATAATAGAGGGCTAATTTGTATGTTAATAGTATATAATTATCTGTCATTTGCTAAAAATTAATCTATTATAGTTTTGAGTTATGAATAAATTTTTCTATAGCGGTCTTTATCTTGTGTTGTTTTTATTTGTTGTAATATTTTTTTGCACGAGCATTCCTGCTGCTAAGTTAAAAGTTTTTAATGTAACTCATCCAAATTGGATACAGGTAGAAAAATTTCAGATCTTAAATTATGAAATTAAGTGCTCAAGTCCTTGGGGACGAGGCGGGGACAAAATGGCAAATCTAGCAGTTTCATATCAATATAATTATGGAAATAAAAGCTATCTTCAACAAGACCAAGTTTTTTATAGAATATATAAAACATATATTTTTGAACATTGTGATTCTTTTAAAGAAAAAAATAAACAGCTTTTTAATAGGGCTGTAAAAGATCAGACAATAAAATTATTCATAAATGAGAACTCTCCTAATAAAGCTAAGTTATTTCTTACGAATACAGAATTTAACTATAGATTATCTTGGTTAAGTATTTTTATCTCAGAAATACAAGGAATTCTATTGACTTTATTTGCAATTTTTACTCTTTATAGTATTTGTATTTTATTTTCAAGAAGATGATTTTGTAAGTGATTTGGATTTAAATAAGTTAAAAGAAGTTCAAAATAAATTTTATTTTCTGAGTTTTGGAAGTGTTGTTAATAAAAATAGGTTTAATATTCAGAATATACTGACTAGTAAACCTATTTTTAATAATAGTTTAATTTTATATTAAGAATAAATTATAAAATTAAAGGAGTTAAATTTCATTGTAATTTAATGAAATTGTTCTAAGGCTTCTTTTGCTGGCTCATATCCATTGTCGGCAGCTTTTTGGAACCAAAATTTAGCTTTTTCATAATCTGAGTAAACATTAGCATACATATAGGCGAGGTTGTTTTGAGCCTCAGGTACGCCTTTTTCTGCTACTTTTGTATATAACTCTAAAGCTTTTTCATTATCTTGTTTAACCAGACTGCCATCAGAATAAATATTTGCTAAATTATATTGAGCTTCAGAAAGATTTTGCTCTGCAGCTTTCTTATATAATTCTAGTGCTAAATTAATATCTTTTTTTATTCCATTCCCTGAAATATAAGCATTTGCTAAATTATATTGAGCTTTAGCATATCCTTGATCAGAAGATAATTTATAAAATTCTAAAGCTTTTGATCTATCTTTATTTACATAATAGCCATTATCGTACATCAAACCCAAATTATATTGAGCCTCTGGAAATTTGTTTTTAGCAGCTTTCTCATACCAATAGTAAGCTTTTTCGTCATTCTTTGGGGTGCCTATTCCTTTTGAATACATTCCTGCTAAATCATTTTGCGCAATAGGTAGGCCTTTTTCAGCTGCCATTTGGAAATAAGAAAAAGCTTTTTGATAGTCTTTAGGTACATCTTTACCTAAGAAATATCTACCACCTTGTTCATATAATTGACTTGCTTCATTTTGAGTTTTATTTTGTTGTGGAATCGGTTCTGAGCAGCCTGCACTACCTAATAAAAATATACTTATGAGGCTAGAAATCATTAAATACTTTAAATTCATAATATATCTCTGTGAAATTAATCTGCTCCAACTATATGCCATTCTACCATTGGATCTTTTTTTATAGCCTCTTGTCTCTCTCTCTCAGCCGCTTTTGTCTCAACTTGATCCAATATGTCTACTGCATCGAGAACGCCTTGAGCCGCCTCTATAGCAGTCTTTGTTTTTCCAACTGTATTTCCTAACTCATCTCCTTTGTCTTTTAACCAGTATTTCACACCTATGGCTGCACCAGCACAGGTGAGACCAACAACGGTAGCTTTTCTAGGATCTAACCGTTTTATTGCTACTTTTGCACATTTTCCAGCAGCAGCAAGTCCAGCTACTTCACCCGTTTTTTCTCCAGCTTTAGATAGCACTAATGTAGAAGATTTTGTTGCAAGGGCTTCAGGGTTTCTATCGACAATAGCTAATGCTAACTCTACTCCATCTCCAAAATTACCTGCTTTTGACCCTAATTTGTCAATCTTGGTTCCGAATTTTTTAGTATCGAATACTTTTGTATGCTGATTACCTTTAAAAATTCGTCCTGTCTGAGGATTTTCTTTATAAAATCGGAATTCCCTAGCTTTTTCTAACCTTTCTTTACTAAACAAAGGCGTATTTTTTGAGTGGATAAGACCCCATCTAAAATTGTAATTATCTACAACAGAAGTTCCATCTTTTAAATAACCTAATATATCTGAAGATTCTGAGGCTACATTAGCAGCTGTTTCGAGATGTTCTCTAGTAAACACTGAAACAGGCCTACCATTTTGGTTTACTTTCTGTTGTAAATCTTTCTGTTCATTTGCCATCTTTATCACTCACAATACTTTTTGAATATTCAATTATTTATGATAGTTACTTCTTAAATAATCGCCTTTCTCATCTGTTTCTTGTAATAAATCGATTTCTTTCAAAATTTTAGGGCTTACTAAAATTATCTCTCTTACTAAGTTATTTTCTATTCTTAGTATTGGTTTAAATTCATTAGTAATTAAACTTTTAACGGATAGGATTGGAAAGTCATCTTTAGGACATACAAATACGGCTTCACCATCATTATTTGTTCTACATTCCATAAGAGTTTTATTATTATCATTGCTTAAGTTAAATTCTAAATTTGGTATAGGATCTCCTATAAAATCTAGGAATTTAATATAAGTATTATCCTCAATAGTTCCACCAAAACGGCTAATATAGTAGTGCCATTCATCGCCACCAATCAGAACTTTAACTTTTTCCTGTTCCTGAGATCTGATACGTCCAGTTCTACCATACTGGTCAAGGAAGCCTGTTTTTACTTGTCCATTTGAATGTAAAACCGAATATTTAATATTTGATGTATCTGGAAATAGATTATAAACATCTAATTTATTACTAAAAGGAGATTGAACATTAGGGATTTCGGGTAAAGAATAATTAGCTTTTTCACCGCCTTTAAAAATGTGTTGTCCAGCTTTCGGCTCAAATTTTCCTGGTGTAATCAGAGTAATACCATCTTTATTAATAATAATTTGAGAACCACCAGCCATCAATAACCTCAATTTTTATAAAAAATATTCAGAACTTTGTATAGATATAGCCTAAAATAAATGCATATCAAATGTCTCGTTATTTTACGTAAAATATGACTTTCATCTTAGCTATTCAATTAAACGATAGCATTATCGTTGCAGCTGATAATAAAAGAGTAACTGTAAATGAAACCTTAGATATTGAACTTTCTACTACACATTGCTCGAAGTTATACGCTTGGGAGCAAGGCATTATTACTGGTACTGGAGAGGCATATGTTGTCCAGCAAGCAGTTGATATATTTAAGAATGTAGCGAATTCTAAATTAATAAGTTTACCTGAATGTCTAGATATCTCGAAGAGATTACGAATATTACAAATAGGTCAAAAATTTGATCAAGTTCAGAATGGTAAACTGCTTTGTTCTAGTTATAGTCAAAGAGGAGCACAGCTATACAAAATTGAATGCTTCGATAAAACATCTCCGCATACGATGACAAAAGTTTCTTCTATGGAGATTATTATTTGGTTATTTCACCCTAACGTAGACTTGATTGCAGATAATTTAAAGAGGCTCTATTCTGATCTCAGAGATTATTCTCTATTTTCAACACAAGTTGATTGGATCAATTATTATATCAATAGGCTTACACCAATTTATCAAAAACAAAGTGAAGTCGACCCATTTATGAGTCAAAGCTTTGATGTTTTTTTCCAAACAAAAGATGAGCATTTCTTTGGGCATATACCTAATACACAAAATATTCCTTTAAGTTTTCAACAAGTTTTTAAAAAGAATAGCTATATTAAATAGATATAAAAAAATCGAAATAAAGCTAGATTTTACGATGGCTATTACTTTGGGCATAACCACAAAATTACTGGCTTGAGGCATCACTGGTTTGATAAAAAGTTACACGTATTTTATAAAGAACTTTCATACTCCACATATCCATCTTCAATTGCGGGAATAATCTCTACAAACTCAAAGTAGGGCACCATACAAAACTCAGAGTCTCGAATCGCATCAATCACAAAATAATAATCTTGCAGAGATGTCGTCTAAAATACAGCAATATCACTGGCTTTAGTGCTAAACGCTTCAACGTCATACAACTGAACTTTTACAGTCGGGTACTTCTCAAAAATAGGCTCAAGCGTTTGGGCATTAAACTCAGCCCGTTTTTCACGAGGTAATGCTAGCTAAGCGGGCAGTGCTCTTAAATGAATAAAAAAAGTATAGGTTCATGGCATAATTTGAGACTATTTTAGAGGTGACTGTTCGCATTAAAATATTTATGAAATAGCTCTGCTCACAATATTGTTTAGATTATTTTAATATTTAAAATAGCTAATTAATAAATATTATTTTTAACTATTTTTGTTATTAAATTTGAATGGCTTTTAATTTAAATTTAATAATAATTTTATTGTTTTTTTTATTTGTAATTAATTTTGATAAACTATTTACTTGTGGTGGTGTTATGTTAATCTCATTATCGATTGTGAATAGAAAGTATTTTTTATACTAATCATAATGGTAAAGTTTAAAAACTTCTAATCATAATAAATATCTTACTAATTATTAAAAAGTATTACAGGAATCATATATGACAAACTTCGTTGATATTCTAAATGAAATGGAAGAGCACTACATAAATAATATTAATACTGGTATGTCAATACCATATTATCCTAATTTGGTTGAAGACTCTTTGGGCTTGGTAGAAGCAACAAATAAATACTGTGTTACTGATGTTAATAATGATGGTGAAGCGACAGATAATTCTTTTCAAAGTAAATTGAAGGCTTTAAAAAATAAAGCACAGGATACGTCTACTCATATTGCTTCCCTTATTGAAGAGGAACTAAAAAAATCGAGTAAGAAGTTGAAAGATAATAATTCTCCTACTGCAAAATCAGAATTTGATAATGAACTTGATAAGATTGGTGACTCTGCTATTGAGGACGCTACAAAAAATATTAAAAAAATTATAGCTAATGCAAAAGAGATTGGTAAAGCTTTTCCGGGAGCTCAAAATCTTATTCTAATTGCGGTACAACAAATTCATCAACTTATTAATGAATTGATTCTTAAAATAGTTGCTTATATTTCTGAGCTTGTTAAAAATATTATTAAATGGATAGAAAAGGCTTGGGAAGCTATTACTAAGGCTTTTAATGATATTAAGGTATGGATTTTACACTGGTTTTAAAATAGATAATTTCTACTTATATATAATATATTAATAATAAGGCCGTTACTTCTTAAGTAATGGTCTTATTTATTTGGTAGATTTTGATTTCTTTATAAATTTTTTAAGTAAATTAGATTGAGTAAGTTCTTCACAAAGTTTAGAAATTTAAAATCTCCCTTAGCTAATTAAAATTAATATGTACTGACTGTATATAATTAACTAGATTTACAAAAAAATTACAAAGAACTTTCATACTCCACATATCCATCTTCAATTGCAGGAATAATCTCTACAAACTCAAAGTAGGGCACTGTACAAAATTCAGAGTCTCGAATCGCATCAATCACAAAATAATAGTCTTGCAGAGATGTCGTCTCAAACACAGCAATATCACTGGCTTTAGCACTAAACGCTTCAATGTCATACCACCGAACTTTTACAGTCGGGTACTTCTCAAAAATAGGCTCAAGCTTTTGCTTACTAAACTCAGCCCGCTTTTCACGAGCTAAAGCTAACCAAGCGGGTAATGCTCTTAAATGAATAAAAAAAGTATAGGTTCTAGACATAACCACTCCATGACTGGGCCGAGTTGTAGTTCAACTGAAAAGACAGCATTTGCTTGTCATATCAACATGACTCAGTCAGTATATGAGTGATTACTCACATTAAATACTCGTATTTCGACCCATGTCAGAGACACTTCCAGACCCACGTAAACGCCCGCGCCAAGCACGCTCTGTGGCAACATTTGAAGCTATTTTAGAGGCGGCTGCTCGCATTTTAGAGTCTTCAGGCTTTGCTGGATTTAACACAAATGCAGTGGCTGAGCTTGCTGGAGTAAGCATTGGCAGCCTATATCAATACTTTCCGTCAAAAGATGCCCTAATTGTCGAGTTAATTCGACGTGAGCGAGCTGAGCTTTCAAATCGTATTGTTGAAGCCATACAGCAACACGACGCCGCAGACTTAAAGGAAAAACTAAAGCTCATCATACAGGCTGCTGTGCAACATCAATTGAGTCGTCCACAGTTGGCACGAACACTAGAATTTGCTTCTGAACTTATTGGAAAAGACGTTGAGGAAAGAGAGCTTCAACACGAACTTGAAACCATAATTTCTGATCTCTTTATACGTTCTGGTATTTCAGATGCACAGACAGCCGCACAAGATGTGATTGCTTTAAGTAAAGGTATGATTAACGCGTCAGGTATAGTAGGAGAAAGCGATTTAAATCATTTACAGCAGCGTGTTGAAAAAGCTGTATTTGGTTATTTGGATTTGAGCTAGCGGACATAAGCCAAGGTTACAGCGGCACAACCCATGTCATTATGAAGAAAGAGCATATAGATTTGATAAATTCTTTGGAAGATGCTTTTAGATACTCGAATTACTTAAGTGTATGTAGGATAGGGCAGTGAGTCATCTTAAGAAGGATTTAGATTAGAGTGGATATTTATCTGCTTTAGAATTAATAGAGATTACATGAAATTGTTGAGAGTTGATCAAAAAGTAATCCTGAAAGGTGACAAATCATTAAAACAGCCCAAGTACTATGAGTTGGGCTTTGGTTAAAAATAAAACTATGATTTATATTAGATAAAAAATACCTTTCACATAAGCTGTATTATGTTAATTTTAGAAAATATTAATAATTAATAGGTAGTACCTATGAGTGGTTTTTGGCGAATTTTTTGTATATTACATATATTTTTGGGCATAACTTCAATATTGTTTTTCTTTTTATTGGTATTTTATCCAATTATATTGGGCATAAATCTAGCTTTAAGTGGACTTGTTTATATAATTTTTATGTTTATAAAAAAATATAAAGTTAATGATTTTTTTAATACTATTTTATCTTTAACATTTGTAATTTCTTTAAGCTTTTTAGTAAGTCTTATTTTTTTGAGTTTGGAAAATGCTTTTGGAGTCATGGTATATACTTCAATTTATTTAGGGCTTCAATTTTTTTTAAAAGGATTGGTCGAAGACTAATTTTCAACTTTAAGTATTGATTATTTAACATAATGGGCGTTATCTGAAACCATGTTTAAAAAGATTTTTAAAATCAGAGTGTTAAAAATTTTTATCCACTACAAAAAAAGCAAAATTCCGATTTTGACACAAATCGGCTTTTTTGTGAGCAGATTTGATAGTTCTCGCCAATCATTTTAACTAAAAATCACTCTTTACAACTTGAGTGAGACATAACTCAGTTTAACTTAAAATTTCTTTTTGAATTCAAAATTAGAATAAAAGCTATTTTTATCACAACAGATATTCTTGTAGTTCATTTTCAATTGTTTCGCTAATCAACGTTGAATAGTCACTATCCTTAGTATCTAAATGACGCATTAACCACA
>RCUS01000796.1_pt1 | contig 18865 bp, 13 predicted proteins | sample 2166221 | NCBI WGS metagenome assembly RCUS01 (sample SAMN09932758, study PRJNA488358) | compost metagenome | isolation source: compost soil in cyclohexanecarboxylic | place: Germany: Experimental Botanical Garden | reverse complement strand
GTGTGGGCGCGGCGCGCTACTGGTTCATGATGAGCAACCACCACATCCTCATCGATGCCTGGTGCCGTTCGCTGCTGATGAACGATTTCTTCGAAATATACAGCGCCCTCGGCGAAGGCCGTGACGCGCAACTGGCTGTGCCGCCGCGTTATCGCGACTACATCGGCTGGCTGCAACGCCAGAGCCTGGCCGAAGCGCGGCAGTGGTGGAAAACCAACCTGCAAGGCTTCGAGCGGACGACGCCGATCCCGAGCGACCGGCCGTTCCTGCGTGAGCACGCTGGCGACAGCGGCGGCATGATCGTCGGCGACCGCTACACCCGACTCGACGCCCGCGACGGCGCACAACTGCGTGAACTGGCGCAGGCCCATCAGCTGACCATCAACACCTTCGCCCAAGCGGCGTGGGCCTTGGTGCTGCGCCGCTTGAGCGGTGATCGTGACGTGTTGTTCGGTGTCACGGTAGCCGGGCGACCAGTGGAAATGCCGGAGATGCAACGCACCGTCGGCCTGTTCATCAACAGCATCGCGCTGCGGGTGAAAATGCCGCAGGACGATCAGCGTTGCAGCGTGCGTCAGTGGCTCAGCGGCTTGCTCGACAACAACATGCAACTGCGCGAGTACGAATACCTGCCGCTAGTGAACATCCAGGAGCAGAGCGAATTGCCGAAGGGCCAGCCGCTGTTCGACAGCCTGTTCGTGTTCGAAAACGCCCCGGTGGAAACCTCGGTGCTGGACCGTGCGCAGAGCCTCAACGCGACCTCCGATTCCGGTCGTACCCACACCAACTTCCCGCTGACGGCCGTGTGCTATCCAGGCGATGACCTGGGCTTGCACCTGTCGTACGACCAGCGTTACTTCGACGAAAACACCGTCGAGCGCATGCTCGGTGAGTTCAAGCGCTTGTTGCTGGCGTTGGTCGAAGGGTTCCACGGTGACATGGCTGACTTGCCGTTGCTCGGTGCCGAGGAACAGGACTTCCTGATCCACGGTTGCAACCAGAGTGCACACGAATATCCGCTTGAGCAGAGCTATGTGGCCTTGTTTGAAGCGCAGGTCGCGGCGCATCCGCAGCGGATCGCTGCCAGTTGCCTCGATCAGCAGCACAGCTTTTCCGAGCTGAACCAGCGCAGTAACCGACTCGGTCACGCCTTGGTCGCTGCCGGGGTCGGGCGCGATCAGCCGGTGGCGTTGCTGGCTGAACGCAACCTCGATTTGCTTGGCATGATCATCGGCAGCTTCAAGGCCGGCGCAGGTTATCTGCCGCTGGACCCGGGCCTGCCGACTCAGCGCCTGAGCCGCATCATCGACCTGAGCCGTACGCCGTTGCTGGTCTGCACCGAGGCGTGTCGTGAACAAGCCGACGCGTTGCTGGAAGAGTTCGGCTGTGCCAATCGACCTAAGCTGCTGGTCTGGGAAGATGTGCAGGCGAGCGATGTTTCGGTGGCCAATCCGGGCATCTACAGCGGCCCGGACAACCTGGCCTACGTGATCTACACCTCCGGCTCCACCGGTTTGCCGAAGGGCGTAATGGTCGAACAGCGCGGCATGCTCAATAACCAGTTGAGCAAGGTGCCGTACCTGAACCTGAGCGAGTCCGACGTGATCGCGCAGACCGCTTCGCAAAGCTTCGACATCTCGGTCTGGCAGTTCCTCGCCGCACCGCTGTTCGGCGCGCGGGTCGACATCGTGCCGAACACCGTCGCTCACGATCCGCAAGGTTTGCTGGCACATGTTTCGGTTCAGGGCATCACCGTGCTGGAAAGCGTGCCGTCGCTGATCCAGGGCATGCTCGCCCAGGAGCGCATGAGCCTCGACGGCCTGCGCTGGATGCTGCCGACCGGTGAGGCGATGCCGCCGGAACTGGCGCATCAATGGCTGCTGCGTTATCCGGACATCGGCTTGGTGAACGCCTACGGTCCGGCGGAATGCTCGGATGACGTGGCGTTCTTCCGCGTCGACATGGCCTCGACTCGCGGCAGCTACTTGCCGATTGGTACGCCGACCGACAACAACCGTTTGTACCTGCTCGACGGCGCGCTGGAGTTGGTGCCGCTGGGCGCAGTAGGCGAGTTGTGCGTTGCCGGCACCGGGGTTGGGCGCGGTTACGTCAGCGACCCGTTGCGCACCGCCCAGGTGTTTGTGCCCAACCCGTTTGGCGCACCGGGCGATCGCCTGTATCGCACCGGCGACCTGGCCCGCCGTCGCAGTGACGGCGTGCTGGAATACGTCGGGCGTATCGACCATCAAGTGAAGATTCGCGGCTACCGCATCGAACTGGGGGAAATCGAAGCGCGCCTGCATGAACAACCGGAAGTCCGCGACGCGGCGGTCGGTGTGCAGGAAGGTGCGAACGGTAAACATCTGGTCGGCTATCTGGTGGCTGCGGATTCAGCGCTCAACCCAGCCGAGCGCCTGGAACGCATCAAACAACGCCTGCGCGCCGAACTGCCGGAGTACATGGTGCCGCTGCATTGGCTGTGGCTGGACAAGATGCCGCTCAACGCCAACGGCAAACTGGACCGCAAGGCCCTGCCGGCGCTGGAGATCGGCCAGTTGCAGAGCCAGGACTACGAAGCGCCGCGCAATGAGCTGGAGCAAACCCTGGCCGCGATCTGGGCCGAGGTGCTGAAGGTGGAGAAGGTTGGTGTGCGCGACAACTTCTTTGAATTGGGCGGGCATTCGCTGCTCGCCACGCAGATTGCCTCGCGGGTACAGAAAACCCTGCAACGGGATGTGCCGCTACGGGCGATGTTCGAGTGCAGCACGGTGGAAGAACTGGCCGGGTACATCGATGGGTTGGCGGCCAGCGACATCACCGAGGAGAAGGTGGATCGGTTGAATGATTTGATGGCTGAGCTGGAGGGGCTTTGATGCTCTAGCGTCTGTGGCGGCCTCATCGCTGGCAAGCCAGCTCCCACAGGGATTTATGGTGGTTACAGATTTTGTGTTCACCACCGACCACTGTGGGAGCGGGCTTGCCCGCGATGGCGTCAGATAGGCCACCATCAATGCTGAATGTGCGGAGGTTCAAATTATCGAATCGATATCGAAGGTTTTCGCCGCCATCAAGCTATCGATGTGTCTTGGTCTGGGAGCCATGGCCAGTTGCTCGGCGGCCTGGTTTTGCGGGTGTGCCTGCCAGCGTGTCAGGCACTGGGCCAGTTGTTCGGGTTGAGCGCACAGCGCGCCATAGACATCTTCTTGCGTGATGTGCCGATAACGCAGGTTCGCCAGTCGCGTGCGGGTGGTTTTGATCTTGTCGATTTCCTGCTCGAGGGCTGTGATGAAGTTTTCCTGGCTGCGCACGTAAGCATCCGGCCTGGCTAGCAAATCACGTCGCTTGTCGCGCAGATTTTGCGTGACGACGACCAGTGATCCTTCTACGAACTCAAACTCTCGGGGGGTGACCAGCGAACGGTTAGACTCCGATGCTTCTTGCCAACGGCGTAGCACGGCCCAGCACGCCGGGATGTAGGCGCCCATCATGAAGTGGTTCCCGACCTGGAATATCTGCGCCAGCAATGATGGACGGTTCGGCAGGCCGTTATGTTGCTGCAGCGCCAAGGTACACGCGGCATGCTGGTTAATGACGTCACAACCTGGTTCCCAGAGGATCGAGGACATTTCCCTACCGTTAAACTGCACAGGCATGAAGTGGCGCAAGGTGCCGTGGTGTTCATAAGGCTCGCCGCTCAAGTTGGTGATGCCCGCAACGAATACCGATACGCCGAGCGGAACGTTGGTGAAGGCCAGCGCAGCCCCGGCGCCGAACACATCGGCCTTGGTGTTCATCCAGGTGCCGGGCACGCTGGGCACCGGGTCGTTGTGGTTGACCATGCGGTAGTGCACCAGCGGTTCAGCGCTTTTGACGAAGTTGGCGTCACCGGCGCGGGGGGCGCCGTAGGTGTAGAGCTGGAGGGTGTAATTGAAACCTTCACGTCCACGCAGCATTTCCGCGAGCAACAGTGCAACGGCGCCGCCGAGGCTGTGACCGCAAATCAAGATTTTTTGGCCGGCGTAAAATTTTTCGAGGTACTTCAGTGCAAAGTCGTATGCCTTCAGTGCACTCTCGTAGAAGCCACGGTGCACCTTGCTGTCGGTGCCCTCAAAAGGAACTTGGTATGCATCGGCATCGCGCAGGCCATCGGGGATATATTCAGAAGTACCCCGCACAGCAATCAGGATCAGTTCGTCGTTGTGGGTGATGAAAGCCTGGGTATCGGTGGATTTCGCCCCGATTTTTCTGTCGTCGAGAAAATGAACCTTGGCCGGGTGTTCCTGTTCATCTTCCAGCTCGGGATTGTTGACGTCATAGAGAACCGGGTCGAACGGCACGATCTCCAGTCGTTTTGAATACGGCACATCTTCATACAGCGGGTAGTAAGGTTTGGCTTGCTTCGACTCGATCCGCCACAATTCATCGAACGTGGCCAAGGCTTCACCAAACCAATTTCCCACGCTCGGTTGCAGCGGGAAGCTCACGGTGGTCTCTTTCACGGGGGTTTCTTCTGGCTTTTGACCAAAAGGGCAGTAACTCAAGGTGGCCATCAATGCGAGTTGGTAGAGGTTCAGCGCGCAGAATTCGGGGCCGGTCGACAGCATTGGGCGCAAGGCCCGCAGCGGTCGCACTTCCAGCACGGTGTGCTGCTGCGGCAACAGTGCAAGGCCGAGCTTGCCATGTTCGCCCATGATTTTTGTCCGTCCCAGGCCATCCGGGCGACTGAGCTCTGGAGGTAAATGCGAAACATGCTTGACCAGATGACGCACTTCCACCTGGAGGAACTCATCGGCGCAGGCTTGGGCGGGGTTTTCCATGGTGCGGGTTGCGTCTGAGTTCAGATAGCGGGTTTGCTCGGCGCGTACCTGGAGTTCGGTGATTTTTAAGGGGTAGTGGGGTCTCGTCTGTAAGTCTTTATACAGCTGTTCTGTACCTTCGTACGTATCGTGGAAAACCAGCGCAATCGGCCCGGCAAAATGGTTGGTGACTGTTCCCGTGCCCGTGATATCGAGATAGCCGCTGTACTTCTGCCCCTCCGAATCGATCACCGTATAGACCAGTCCGGCATACGGTTCGCCAGAACCAGACTCGTCGACCAGTTGAAAGCTGCTCCACTTGCCTTGTACCGGGCATGACAGCACTCTGCTACCCAAACCTGATGACAACTCTTTATCCATTGACGTCATGTCCAAATCTCCTTATTCCGTGCAGCCGGGGTAAATGGTGCAGACGCGGCCATCCGGCATCTTGAAGTGGCTGAAATCCGTGTAATTGCCATTGCAATAGGCACGTTGGTCCTCAAAACCTTTGCCCATGCAGCGCTTCCAGCCCCCGGGCACTTCGACCCAGGTGTCTCCCCAGCCAGGCCGCTCTTCTTTAGCCAGCGTGATCTTCATTTTCACGACCTTACCCGGCAGTTGATCGAGGGTGTACGCCGAGAACGGACGACCCTTTCCCAAGTCGCCTTGTGCGTTGGTTTTTTTGCAGTCGAGTATTTTGACGATGCGCCGCGAGGCTCCCGCGGTGCGAAACAACCATTGGCACTCGCCGAAAAACGTACTTTCACCCGAGTCGCTGAAAGTGCGCTGGTACTGCGCCTCCAACTCATACCGAACGGCGACGTTGGCGTTGTCGCCGCCAAAATCTCCCCGGGTTTTGCCGTAGGAGGCATTGATCTCCAACTCAATGCGCCTGATTACCAAAGGGCAGCCGCTGACCGTTCTGTACAAGGCAACTTCGGATGTAGGTGCGTAGGATTCACGCCATTTCAAGTTATACCCAACCTCAGTGTTCCTCCCGCCGGGTACCGTGCAGGTTTCACCTTTGGCTGGCACATACACGGCAATGGCCTGATACGCGAAACCAAGCGGCAAATCCGCCGTGAAAGTGAAGGTATTCGGCTGGCTGGCGCAGCCGGCGGTCAGCGCGAAACAACCACTCAGAATTGTCGTGCGCAACGCAGAGGTGAATCGCAAGTGTGGGTTAGCGTCGAACATCCAATGTTCCTTGTCCGGTGACATGGCACAGACTCCGGGGCCCGGATGTGAAAGACCTTCCATGGCCAGATCACAACACGACGTGTCGGAGTCGTTTCCGTGCAACGTTAACAAGAGACTCAATGAATTGATGTCAGACGCTTCCCAAATTGCAGTCTGCTACTCGGATGTTATCGACGGAGTTCACTCGAGGAGGGCACTCCTGCACTCTGCTGCCCAAACCTGAGGACAACTCTTTATCCATTGACGTCATGTACAAATCTCCTTTTATTCCATGCAGCCTGGGTAAATGGTGCATTGGCGTCCGTCGGGCATTTGAAAGCCGCTGAAGTCTTTGTAGTTGCCGTAACAAAACGCGTACTGGTCTTCGAAGTTGTCGCCCATGCACCTCTTCCAGCCGTTAGGCACCTTGACCCAGGTGTCGCCAATGGCGGGGCGTTCCTCTTTAGCCAGCGTGATCTTCATTTTCACGACCTTGCCCGGCAGTTGATCGAGGGTGTACGCCGAGAACGGGCGACCCTTTCCCAAGTCGCCTTGCGCATTGGTTTTTTTGCAGTCGAGGATTTTTCTGAGGATGCGGGGCTTGCCCGAGGTGCGGAACCACCATTGGCACTCGCCGAAAAACATACTTTCACCCGAGTCGCTGAAAGTGCGCTGGTACTGCTCTTCCAACTCATCCCGAAAGGCAACATTGGCGCTGTCCGCGCTAAACTCTCTGCGGGTTTTGCCATAGCTCGCATTGATATCCAGCTCAATGCGCCGGATCACCAAGGGGCAGCCTTTGCGCGTGCGGCGGATGGTGATTTCGGCATCCGGCTCGTATTGCGTTCGCCATTCCCGATTGAACGTGGGCGCTATGTTGTCGCGGTTCTCAACGGTGCAGGTTTCACCCTTGGCGGGAACGTAGTAGACCGTTGCGACGTAAGCGAAACCGGGCGGTAAGTCCGCGGTGAAAGTGAAGGTATTCGGCTGGCTGGCGCAGCCGGCGACCAACACGATGCAGCCACCCAGGCCCGCGGCTCGCCAAACACCGTTCATCACGGCATCACCCCCCGCAGTACGTACACCCGCTCAAAATGTTCAGCCGGCGTTTCCCCGGCACGCACCTGCCAATGCGCTGCGAGGGTATAGGCCGGTGCCTGCAGACTCTGGACCAGCAGAAACTCCAATTGCTGCGGCTCATGCCAGCCCCATGCATCCGCTTGCGCCAGCCGATCGCGCAGCCAGACGTCCGGGTCGTGCAGTTCGGCGAGGTCGGCGTAGGCTTTTACATGCTCGGCCAGCAGGTAGCGATGGGCATTGATCCGCAGGATTTCGTTCGCCTGTGAAGGGTGAACCGGTGTGCGCAACCACAAGGGGTCGCTGGGCACGGGATAACTGTCGGGGGCAGGGTTGTTGGCAGTTTTCCAGTCTGCGCCATCCCAGTAGCAGACACTGACCGCCGGCCCGAGGTAGGGCGAATAAGTCTCGGCGGATAATTGTTCGAGGGCTCGGGCCAACACCCGATTGTCGTGAAAGCGATACAGCGCCTGGTGCGGGCGCGTACCGATGAGCAACCGTTCATGCCAGTGTTTGATCAGTTTGGGCAGGTCACCTTTTTGCAGGCTGGCCAGCCATCCCCAGTCGCGCTGCGGATGCTTGAGGAGTTGATCGATGCGACCGTCGCCGGGCTGGTCGAGGGTGAAGATGAACGGTCCGGCATCCGCCAGATCAGCGATGTCAGTACCCTCGTAGACACTCACGTATTGCTCGAATTGGCTGGAGCTCAATAGCAACTGGCGAATGTCGCGTTCATTTTCCGAGTCCAGTATCAAACACAACGAATGACCAGAACGTTGCTGATCAGACATCCAGTGGCGGGGAAACGAGTCGGTCATGCGATGGCTCCTTTGGGCAGGCAGATACCTTCGCGACAGGCTTCACAAATCGGGCAAAAGTCCGAAGCCATCATCTTGCTGGCCGTCATTAATGCGCTTTGGCTGGGTGCTAACAGGGGAGGCAGTTGCGGTGGCGCTGATAGCGCGTCAACCAGCCCGGGTGCCGATATGGCTGAGCCCGGCACCGGAGCGCCACCGATCTGTATATCGCTGCTGCTGAAAATACCGCCAAGGCCCATCACGATGTGCTGGCCTCCGATCCGCAAGCTGATGCTGGTGCCCGCCTCAAGAACCAGATGCTGACCCGCCTTGATGCAGACCTGCTCGCCCACATCGATGACCAGGGATTGATCGACGCGGGTGTGGCTGTTGCTGGCGATGTGTACCTTGCGATCGCCCCTGACGGTGCGGTGCTCTTGAGCCTCCAGCACCGTAACGCTGTTGCCCTTGACCGTTTCCCGACGCTCATTGCCCACTTCGAGGCGGCTGTCGTTTTCGATCTTCTGTTCCATGTCGCGTTGGGCGCGCAGGTAGATCAACTCCCGGCCGACGCGATCCTCAAGATGCAGTTCGTTGAAGCCTGTGCTGTTCGGTGAACTGCGGGATCGAAATACACTGCGGGTCTTGTGTTCCGGCAGTTCGTAGGCCGGCGGGTTGATGCTGTTGATCAGGCAGCCGCTGATCACGGGATGGTCGGGGTCACCCTCCAGGAAACTGACGAGCACTTCCATGCCCACTCTTGGCAGGGTGACGCTGCCATGGGCATTGCCCGCTGAACTGGAGGCCACCCGCAGCCAGCAACTGCTTTTATCGTCATGCCGGCCTTGGCGATCCCAGTGAAACTGCACCTTGACCCGACCGTATTGGTCGCAATAGATCTCCTCGCCTTTGGCACCGGTGACCGTGGCGGACTGACTACCGAGCATTCGAGGTTTTTCGTGGCGCAGGGGCGGGCGGTAAAAAACGTCCCAGGGCGTGGCGAGAAAGCGGTTGCGATAACCCTGAACAAAGTCATTTCCCAGGCCGGTTGTATCGTGGTCAGCGTTTTCTTCGAGTACGCCAGGTTGTCGGCCTTCATGGCTGATTTTTGTCAGTAGCCACAGATCATTCAATTCGCTGATCGGATGGTCGGATAGCTGTAGAAAATAACCGGCAACCAGGGCCGGTTGATCGCTTTCTCCCTCGGCCAGACGGTGATCGGCGCGGTGGCGTTCCAATGCTCGTTGACTCAGCAGTTTGCCGCGCTCGCCCTGGGTGAAACGGCCCGGGTAAACATAATCTTCCAGATTCGGCTCAGCGTAACCGGGCTTGGCTCGGTACTCGGATTCCAGCAATCTGCTGGCTTTTTTAAAGTCGTAATCGCGGTGTGTGGTGCGACTGGTTCGGGCGACCATTTGCAGCTTGAACTGCTTGATGACCGGCTCTTCGGCAACCATGCCGCTGTCTTGTCGATATGGCGTCGTGCCTTCAATCCGGGGGAATACTGACTGACTGTCGCCAAACACCAGCAGATGTTTTTCGCGGCTATGACAGAAGTGATAGTGCAGGCCTTCCTCTTCGCAGAGGCGCTGGATGAAGTGCAAATCCGACTCCCGGTATTGCACGCAGTATTCGCGAGGAGGATATGCCGAGACCAGATGAAACTCGTGAAACTCACGGTGCAGGCCGTGATCCTCCAGTACTTGCGCAATGATCTGCGGGACGGTCAGTTGTTGGAAAATGCGCTGGTTGGTTCGGTGCGCCAGATTGGTCAGCTGAGGTACCAGCGTCAGGCTGTAACGAGTCAGGCGTTTGCCGCCATCGCCACGGGCGACGCGACTGACTTGGCCGTGAATGCCATTGCCATGCTCGTTGAAGGCCAGGAAAGCCTGTTTATGCAGCAGGTTTTCCAGGTCCAGATCGGGTCGTTCGCTAACCAGTTCGATCTCGAAGGCGTAGGGTTCACTGATGTACTCGTTGCCTGTGAACTCAAGGACCTGAAAGTCGTGTTCATAGTCAGTGATGGTGAGGGTGAAACGGGTATCGGGGCGCGTATTGAACATTCATGACTCCTTGTCCTGCAACGTGGCACTGACTCCAAGGCGTAGTTCCAGCGCGTGCAAAAAAGTCTTCCTTGACCTGATTACACGCAATCGCCCTGAAGTCCGGTTCAGTGCAACGCTATCAAGGCTGCCGATGAATTGATGTCAGACGCTTCCCAAATGCTGTTACAAATCACCAACGAAAATCCGCGTCCCAGTGCGTCGCATCAAGGCCAAAGGCTGAAACGTTTGGATGATTGACGGCCAATGGCGCACGGCTCAGTCTTGGCATTCCAATTTTGGCGAGTAGACAGTCAATGCCCTTCGTAACGATAGATGGACAACCCCTCCACTACATCGACCAAGGCAGCGGCCCGGCCGTCCTGCTGGCCGGCAGTTACCTGTGGGACCAGGCCATGTGGGCGCCGCAGATTGCCGCGTTGTCGCAGCAGTACCGGGTGATCGCCCTGGACCTGTGGGGCCACGGTGAATCCGGGCCGTTGCCCGCAGGCACGACTTCGCTGGACGATGTGGCGCGTCAGGCCTTGGCGCTGCTTGATCATCTGGATATCGATCGGGTGACGCTGGTCGGGCTGTCGGTCGGCGGAATGTGGGGCGTGCGTCTGGCGTTGTCGGCACCGCAGCGGCTCAACGGGTTGGTGCTGATGGACACTTACGTCGGCGTCGAACCGGAGCCAACTCGCCAGTACTATTTCTCGTTGTTCGACATGATCGAGCAAACCGGTGTGATCGCGCCGCAGCTGCTGGACATCGTAGTGCCGATTTTCTTCCGTCCGGGTATCGACCCGCAGTCGGCGCTTTATCAGGACTTCCGCGCCAAGCTTGCTGCACTACCACCGGAGCGCTTGCGCGAAAGCATCGTGCCGATGGGGCGGATTACCTTTGGCCGGGATGATCTGTTGCCGCGATTGGGCGAGTTGGATGCGGCGAATACGCTGGTGGTGTGCGGTGATCAGGACAAGCCGCGGCCACCATCGGAGGCCCATGAAATGGCGGAGTTGATCGGTTGCGAGTGCGTGCTGGTGCCGGAGGCGGGGCATATTTCCAATCTGGAGAATCCGGGGTTTGTCACCGCCGAACTGCTGAGGTTTTTAGCCGAGAGAACTTAGTCGAAGCTACTGACGCCATCGCGAGCAAGCTCGCTCCCACAGGTAATCGCATATCCCTGTGGGAGCGAGCTTGCTCGCGATGAGGTCAATGAAATCACTTCGGCCCAAGAATCTTCGCCAACTTGTCCGGCGACGGCGCGCCTTGCTGCTGTTGCAGCTCACCCTTGCTGTCCATGTAGAAAATCGCCGGGGTGGCCTGCAATTCAAGGTCTTCCATCAACTGCATGTTGGCCGCGAGTTTCGCCTGGATCGCCGGCGGCACATCTTTCAAGGCCTTGAGCGAGCTGCCCTTGCCGGCCGCTTCATGGTCTTGCAGGGCTTTTTGCGGGTCTTTGGCGGCGAGCAGGGCGGCGGACTTGCCGGGGCTGTCTTCGCGGATGATGCCGACCATGATGTGGCGCAGTTGCACCTTGCCGGCCTTGACCCATGGCCGCGCCTGCTCCCAGAACATGTTGCAGTAAGGGCAGTTCGGATCGCTGAACATGTAGACGATGCGCGGTGCATCCTTGTTGCCGTCGGCGATCCAGTTGCTCGCTTCCATCTTGCCCCAGACTTCCTTGGCCATCGGCGCGTACACCAGTTTTTGCAACGGTGCGCTGCTCAGGTCGTTGCCTTCGGCATCGTACAGACTACCCAGCAGCACGTGCTTGCCGTCCGGCGTCAGGTACAGCGCCATGCCACGGTTCTGGTATTGCGCGGCGTAACCACGCAAGCCATCCGGGGCATCGAATTGACCGACGATCTTCGCGCCTTTGGCTTCGATCTTCTTGATCGCCTCGGGCAACTCTTCGGCCTGCACCGATGGCAGATGCAGCAGGGCGGCACCCAGGCTCAGGGTCAGCAGGTGGCGGAGGCGGGGCATGGCAGTTTCCTTGAAGAGGTGGCAGGTACGTTGTCGAAATTTTCCAGGGCTCGGGCCAGGCTGGCTTGCGACAGTTCGCCCAGATGGCTGCCCAGCAGGCGACCGTCGGGGCTATAGAACAGCGTAGTCGGCAATGCCATGGAACCGACGGCCTGGCCCAAACGACCACCGCCGTCGAACAGCACGTTGGACAGGCTCAGGCCCTGGGTTTCCAGAAACGTGGCGACGCTTTGCATGCTTTCGGCCTGATTGACGAACAGGAAGGTCAAATCGGGACGTTGTTGCTGGGCGTTTTCCAGCACCGGCATTTCCCGGCGACACGGCGGACACCAGGTGGCCCACAGATTGATCACCAGCGGGCCGCCCTTGTAGTCGGCCAGTTGCACGGTTTCACCGGCCGCATTGCGCAGGGTGATTTCCGGCAGGCGCGTGCCTTGCTCATAAATGCTCAGGGAGAACGTTGCCAGCAGCCAGAACGCCAGGCCGCTGGCCACGCCAAAGCCCAACGGACGACGCAGACCTGGGCGACGCCAGCCTCGGTACACGGTGGCGAGCACCAGCGCGATCACCCCCGGCCAGGCGAGGAAACCGCCGTCGCGCAGGTCGATGACCTGCCAGGGATCACTGCGATAGTGGCTCCAGTAAACCGCGACGAAACCGATCCGCGCCGCGAGCATGCCGATCAGGAACAGGCTGAACAGCACCGACTCGGGGTTTTCTCCCCCGCGCTTGGCCACCCGCCAACCGACGAACGTCGCCAGTGCCAATGCACTGATCAGCAGCAGGTGGTTAAGCGCGATGGCAAAGGTGCCGAGGGTAAAAGTCAGCATTAACGGGCGTCTCGGGTGGTGGTCCAGCGTTGCAGGAACGTGTCGGCATCGACCTCACCGGTGATGCGCTGGCTGCGACGCTCGACGCCGTCGGCACCGATCCACAACAGGCTCGGTGGCCCCGGCACTTTATAACGGCCGAGCAGTTCACGACTGGCGGCATTGTCGGCGGTGACGTCTAGTCGGAGCAAGCGCACATCGCTCAAGGCTTCGAGCACTTTGGTTTTGCCGAACACCTGTTTTTCCATGACCTTGCACGACACGCACCAGTCGGCGTAGTAGTCCAGCAGCACCCACTGGCCCTGAGCCTGTGCGGCGTCGAGTTCCCGTTGCAGTGCCTGCGGATCCTTGATGGTGATGAAGGCATCGTGGCCAACCGGCACGGCGGCCACAGCCTGGTTCGAGGCGCGGTAGACCTGCAATGGCTTGAACGGATCATCGCCGCCACCGGCTGCACCGATCACCAACAGGCCACCCCATAAACCGAGCAGTAACGAACTGGCGCCAAACAGGTGCGCGATACGGCCAAAACCTTCCGACTGTTTCCAGGCGCTGTAGGCCGCGATCAACAGCAGCGCACCGCACAAGCCGACCCACAGGGATTCGTCGAGCACCGGACGCAGCATCAACAATGCGGTGGCGAGGAACAGGAAGCCGAAAATGCCTTTGACCAGATTCATCCAGGCGCCAGGCTTGGGCATGAAGCGATTGCCGACGGTCACCAGCAACAGCAGCGGCACACCGATGCCGATGCCCATGGCGAACAGGATCAGCCCGCCATGCAACGCGTTACCACTCTGCGCGATGTAGAGCAGGGCGCCGGCCAGCGGCGCGGTCATGCACGGACCGACCAGCAAGCCGGACAAGGCGCCCAGCACACCCGCACCGATCAGGCTGCCGCCGCGCTGATTGCGCGAGACGTTTTCCAGGCGATCACGCACCGCCACCGGCAATTGCAGCTCGAAGAAGCCGAACATCGGCAACGCCAGCAGCACGAAAACTGCGGCGAAACTGCCCAGCAGCCAAGGGTTTTGCAACCAGGCTTGCAGGTTCGCCCCCAGGGAAGCCGCCAACACGCCCATCGCCGCATACACCAGCGCCATGCTCACCACGTAACTGCCGGCCAGCGCCAAACCGCGTTTGGGCGAAGCGCCGCTGCCGACAATCAATCCGGCCAGAATCGGCAACATCGGCAACGAGCAAGGTGTGAAGGCCAGCAACAGGCCAAGACCGAAGAACACCAACAAGCTCCAGCCCAGCGCACGTTGTTGCAGGTTGCTGGCCAGGGCTTGGTCGGGCGCTTCATTCGTCGTACCGGACGCAATGGCGCTGCCCAGATCTACGACTTTGGTTTGCGGTGGATAACACAAACCGGCGTCGGCACAGCCCTGATAACTCACGTTGACCTTACCGCTGGCGCCGGCGGGAATCTTCAGTTCCAGGCCTTGACGATAAACCTGCTGCTCACCGAAAAACTCGTCGCTGTGGGATTCGCCTTGCGGCAGCGCAGGGTGCTGATCGGCAGGCAAACCGTCGAATTTCAGCCGCTTCTGATACAGGTAATAGCCGTCGGCAATCTGCCAAAAGAGCTGGGTTTCTCCGGAATCCAGACGTTCAGAGGTGAAAACAAACGCTTTGTCGACGGGCAGAAAATCGGGTTTGGTCTCGAACGGATTGCTTCCGGCCTGGGTCAGGCTGGAGAACAGCAGGGCGACGAGTAGAAACAGCTGACGCATGGAAAAGCCTTATCCTTTGCAAGTGAGCTGCACAATGGGCGGCGGCGATTAACCGATGATTAACCGTGGCGGCCTTGTTGCAGTGACGCTTGCGGCATAATGTCGGCTTAATCGGTCAGCGGCCTAATCAGCATTATTTACACGAGGCTCTCCATGCACGTACTGGTTTGTGAAGACGATGAGTTGATCGCCAGCGGCATCGTCGCCGGCCTGACCGCTCAAGGTCTGACCGTGGAACATGTGGCCACGGCATCTGCTGCGCGGGCGATGCTCAAGGTGGCGGAGTTCGACGTCATGGTGCTCGACCTCGGCTTGCCCGACGAAGACGGTCTCAAGTTGTTGCAGCAATTGCGCCATAACGGTCTGGAACTGCCGGTGCTGATCCTCACGGCCCGGGACTCGGTGACCGACCGCGTCGACGGTTTGCAGGCCGGTGCCGACGACTACCTGCTCAAGCCTTTCGACCTGCGTGAACTGGCTGCGCGCCTGCACACCCTGCTGCGACGGGTGGCGGGGCGCAGTGTCAACCTGATCGAACATGGCGCTTTGACTTACGACCCGAGCAGTCGCGAAACCACGCTCGCCGGTCAGCCGGTCGACCTCTCGCGCCGCGAACAGTCGCTGCTACAAGCGCTGCTGCATAACCGTGGTCGGGTGTTGTCCACCGAGCAACTCAAGGACAGCGTCTACGGTTTCAACGACGAATTGGAGAGCAACGCCCTCAACGTCCACATCCATCACCTGCGGCGCAAACTCGGCAACGGCATTGTCGAGACCGTGCGCGGCCTGGGCTATCGCCTGGGGCCGGCTGATGGCGGAGAAAAATCGAAGTGATGAGTCTGCGTTTGCGCCTGAGTCTGACGCTCGGCGCCGCATTTGCCTTGATCTGGGCCCTGGCCGCGGCCTGGATGCTCAGCGATCTGCGCAATCAAATGATGTTTTCCCTCGACCAGCGCCTGGTGGCCTCGGCACGCATGGTCGCCGGCCTGATGGAGCAACTGCCGCCCGTGCCGAGCAAGGGCGAGGGCACCCACTTCAGTGCCGAACAGCTGAACATTCCGGGTGGCATGGCGTGCCAGGTCAGCTCGTTGCGCGGCGAAATCCTTGCCCGCAGTCACTCCGATCCGCAGCAGACCCTGGAGGCCGAGAAACTCGGGTTTCACGATCAGATGATCGACGGCGCGCCGTGGCGCAGTTTCACATTGGCCCGGGGCGATCTGCGCATCACCACCGCTGACCGGCAGATCGAGCGTGAGGCGTTGAACATGTCGATCCTGCTGGCCGCTTCGGTGCCGGTGGGTGTGGCATTGCTCGGTTGTCTGTGCCTGCTGTGGCTGGGGATTGGCCAGGGGCTGGCGCCGCTCAATCGCATGCGCGATGCCTTGATGCGTCGCAGTCCCGACTCGCTGGAGCCCTTGCAGGTTCAGCCGTTGCCCAGCGAACTGCAACCGTTGCTTGAAACGCAAAACCAGTTGTTCCAGCGCATCGGCAAGACCATCGAGCGCGAACGTCGGCTGACCGGTGACGCCGCCCACGAATTGCGCAGTCCGCTGACCGCAATCAAGACCCACCTGCAAGTGGCGCGCATGACCGATGGCGCGGCGCGGGATCAATCCCTTGCCCGGGCCGAAGAGGGCGCCGATCGCTTGCACCGGACCCTTGAGCAATTGCTGTTGCTGGCGCGAGTCGAGGGCAGTCTGTCGTTCGACGATGGCGTGCAATGCAGCGCTGAGCAAGTGGCGAAACTGGCGATTCAGGATACGGCCGGCGGTGATCGCCAGCGCATCAAGTTTCAACCGCCGGCCAAGGTGTCTCAGGCACCGGTCAAAATGCCCGCCGTGCTGTCGATTGCCGCGCTGCGCAACTTGCTGGATAACGCCTTGCGCCATACACCCGGCGAGGGTCTGGTGGAACTGAGCCTGCAAACTACCGGCAACCGCGTGCAGTTCGTGGTGCGCGATCACGGGCCGGGCATTGCCGAAGATGACCTGCAACATTTGACCCAACGCTTCTGGCGCAACGGCCAGAGCACCGGTTGTGGTCTCGGCTTGGCGATTGTCCAGGCCATCGTCCAGCGCTGTGGTTGCACGCTGCATTTCGACAGCCGGCCGGACGGGTTGCGGGTTGAACTGACAATGCCGTTGCAACCGGTCTGACCAACTCCCAAACCCCTACATGAAGCCAGATCGCACATCATCTGTAACTTCTCTCCATTGGCCGCCCGGACCGCCCACGACTATCGTTCCTCACACTCAACGGATTGAGGTGACCGCGTCATGGAAGCATCCGTACACACCTGCAAGGCAACCCCGGCCGACGCCGGCATCATCAGCCGCATCATCGAGCGCTCCATTCGCGTCGGCTGTGCGCTCGACCACCGCAACGATCCGCAAACCGTTGCTGCCTGGACCCACAACAACACCGTCGAACACATCCTGCCCTGGCTCAACGACCAACGGTTGTACCTCAACATCGCCCTGTTGCAGGACAAACCGGTGGGCGTCGCCATGGCTTCGGTCAGCGGCAAAGTGGCGTTCTGTTACGTGCAGCCGGAGTGGTTTCGCCGCGGTGCCGGGCAAGCGCTGGTGCATGATCTTGAAGGCTGGCTGATCAACCAGGGTTTGCGCCAGTCCCGACTCAACAGCACACGCACCGGTGAAGCCTTTTATCGGCGACTGGGTTATCGGGTGTGCGCAGAAACATTCGCGGTGGCGGGACTTCATGCCATCCCCATGTATAAAGCCTTGCCTGAGGTCTAAATCGCCGAGCCCCTGATGCGTTTCCAGAACAGGAAAACCTTATTGAGGGGTCGAGAGATGTCAGTCGCTACCAGCCTTATCGAAGATCAGCCGGCCCGGGTCGCGCCGACCGAGACGCTGTATCAGTTCAATGAATCGCCGTTGCTGGCCCGTCAGAGCCGGCAGGAATCCAATGCTCGCAGCTATCCGCGACGCATTCCCCTGGCGCTCAAGCGTGCCAAGGGCATTCATGTCGAAGACGTTGAAGGTCGCACGTTCATCGACTGCCTGGCCGGCGCCGGCACCCTGGCCCTGGGGCATAACCACCCGGTGGTGATCGAAGCCATTCAGCAGGTGCTGGCTGATGAATTGCCGCTGCATACCCTGGACCTGACGACGCCGGTCAAGGATCAGTTCGTCCAGGATCTGTTTGGCCTGTTGCCGCCAGCACTGGCCGCAGAAGCCAAGATCCAGTTCTGCGGCCCGACCGGCACCGACGCAGTGGAAGCCGCGCTGAAACTGGTGCGCACCGCCACCGGCCGCAGCACCGTGTTGTCGTTCCAGGGCGGTTATCACGGCATGAGCCAGGGCGCGCTCAGCCTGATGGGCAGCCTGGGGCCGAAAAAGCCCTTGGGCGCGTTGCTCAGCAGCGGCGTGCAGTTCATGCCGTACCCCTACGATTATCGTTGCCCGTTCGGATTGGGCGGCGCGCAAGGGGTCAAGGCCAACCTGAATTATCTGGAAAACCTGCTCAACGATCCCGAGGCCGGCGTGCAATTGCCGGCAGCGGTGATCGTGGAAGTGGTGCAGGGCGAAGGCGGGGTGATCCCGGCGGATCTGGACTGGTTGCGCGGTTTGCGCCGGATCACCGAAAAGGCCGGCGTGGCGCTGATCGTTGACGAGATCCAGAGCGGTTTCGCCCGCACCGGCAAGATGTTCGCCTTCGAGCACGCGGGGATCATTCCTGATGTGGTGGTGATGTCCAAGGCTATCGGCGGCAGCCTGCCGCTGGCGGTGGTGGTCTATCGCGACTGGCTCGACACCTGGCTGCCGGGCGCCCACGCCGGGACCTTCCGTGGCAACCAAATGGCCATGGCCGCCGGCTCGGCGGTGATGCGTTATCTGGTCGAGCACAAGGTGTGCGAACACGCCGCCGCCATGGGCGAGCGCTTGAGCGAACACTTGCGCATCCTGCAGCGGGATTTCCCGCAACTGGGCGACATTCGCGGTCGCGGTCTGATGCTCGGCGTCGAACTGGTCGACCCGACTGGTGCACTGGACGCTCAGGGTCATCCGCCAGTGTTTGCGCGTCTGGCGCCGCTGGTGCAGCGCGAATGCCTCAAGCGTGGCTTGATCCTGGAGCTCGGTGGCCGTCACGGCGCGGTGGTGCGTTTCCTGCCGCCACTGGTGATTACCGCCGCAGAAATCGACCGCGTCGCCGAGATTTTCGGCCGGGCGTTGGCCGCCGCGACCACCGGCCTGTAAATTTTCCAGGCCCCGGAACGTTCCTTCTACATAGCGGCTGCACGCAGCGTGCAGCCCACCCTACAGTGATGGAGAGACAGCATGACGTCAGTATTCGACCGCGAGGACATCCTCTTTCAGGTCGTGGTCAACCACGAAGAGCAATACTCGATCTGGCCCGACTACAAGGCCGTGCCGGAAGGCTGGCGCA
>RCUS01000795.1_pt1 | contig 18874 bp, 13 predicted proteins | sample 2166221 | NCBI WGS metagenome assembly RCUS01 (sample SAMN09932758, study PRJNA488358) | compost metagenome | isolation source: compost soil in cyclohexanecarboxylic | place: Germany: Experimental Botanical Garden | reverse complement strand
CCTCGACAGGGAAGCCCGGTAGCATGCCGTTGCATACGGTGGCGTGCTTCAAGGCGGACAAATTGCCACCCGCCAAGCATGGCGAGTTTGAACGGCAGTTGAAGGGGCAGCAGGATGGGTTGAACCGGCTGACGGTTGAGGAGTTTTTAGAAAACGTTGCTAACCCGATCAAGCGAGATCCGCGCGCAGCCAAACTGGCGAGAAGAAGGCTACAGCGTGACCTCGAAATTCGACTACACGAAGAACTACTGGAAACAATGAGCCCTCATGAAGCCAAAGTACTTGCGGCAAGAAAAGCCAAGGAGACGATGAGCACCTTGGCCGCGCTTCACAACCCGGATCTGATCGCAGGAGGCAAGGATGTGATTACCGATTTCGGCGACAGGCAAGTCAACTCCACAATTGGGCCACAGTGGAAATCAAAAGTCGATAGTCTTAAACGTGCCGCTGAAAACGCTCAGAGCTTTGGCAGAAAACCTATATTTCTGAATGTAAAGCTACACAAGTGCTAATGGAGAAATGCTATGGATGATGTGTATTCGATATTTTTGGAGTCCATAGGAGAGCCGATGTTTCGGCAGGAAGTCCCACCCACAAGCATTGATCGCTACCGAGACATACTGCCTGAGCAATTGCTTGAGCTCTGGGCAGAGCATGGTTGGTGCGGATATGGCGAAGGAATCTTCTGGCTGGTTAATCCTCAAGAGTACGAAGGCGTGCTCGCCAACTGGCTTGATAATTCGGAGCTCAAGGAAAGCGATACATACCATGTTATTGCACGTAGTGCCTTTGGCGACTTGTACCTATGGGGCAAGAGAACAGGGCCGTCCCTTTGCATCTTCAGCAATGTTTCTCGATACACACATGATCCGGCAGAGCGACTGCCACAGGCCATGAATCGAGCTTTCCAGGCTTTCCTCTTGTCACTTGACCGAGAATATCTTGACTTCGACGACCTATTTGAAGCAGCCAGAAAAAAATTAGGCAATCTTAACCACGACGAGATCTATGGTTTTACACCGACACTACTCTTCGGAGGAAAGCCTAATCTTGACCACATTGAAAAACTCAAAGCCACAGAGCATCTGACATTTCTATCTCAGGTTGAAAAACTACAACCCTATACGCTCTCGGACATTTAGCAATGGGCTCCCACGCAGCCAAACATCGATCCATGTAAACTTCCGCAAAGTCCAGGAACAATTCGAGCATTGGCCTCAGTGGAAAAGCAGCATAGACGGGTTCAGACGGGCCGCCGAAGAGATGGCTGGTACAGGTGGTGGCTCCGGCCTTTTGAATGTGAAACTGCACAAGTTCTGAAACATCTGGAGGTCATCGTATGGACGAAGCATTTTCCGTATTTATTGAGGAAGTCGGTGAACCTATGCATAGGCAGGAGGTGCCTGCATCGACCATTGACCGTCATCAAGGAAAGCTACCGGATAAACTTCTACAGTATTGGATCGAGCATGGCTGGTGTGGATATGGTGATGGTATTTTTTGGACCGTCGACCCCCAAGAGTATGAAGGCGTCGTTGCATCTTGGATTGACGGCACGTCCCTAGCCGAACACGACACCTACCATGTGATCGCGCGCGGGGCGTTTGGCGACCTCTACTTATACGGAGAGAGAACCGGTTTCTCACTATGTATCGCGAGCCATATCTCACACTATTGCGGCAACAACCGCCGAATAGCAAACATTGACAGGCACGTTCAATCTTTCTTTCTACAGGTTAAAAAGGACAGCAATGACTTCGAGGGTTTATTCGAACCGTCAAGAAACAATCTAGGCCTACTCAATCACGATGAAATGTATGGTTTCGTCCCCGCACTCGTCTTCGGCGGAAACGCAAGACTGGAGCGAATTGAAAAAGTCAAAACAATTGAACACTTGATTATGCTTTCACAAATTTCAGCACTCGAACCCTACAGCTTCTCCGACTTCTAAACACTTAAAAAAGGACTTAATCAAATGGACGTCATATTCAGCATCTTCCTCGAAACCTTCGGCGACCCCGTCGGCCACCAACCAGTACCGCCCTCTGCCCTCGATCATTACCAAGGCAAACTCCCCAACCGTCTCCTGGGATACTGGCAAGAGCACGGCTGGTGCGGCTACGGCGGTGGGCTGTTCTGGCTGGTAAACCCTCAGGATTACGAAGACGTAGTAGCGTATTGGCTGTCAGGCACGCACTTCGAAGCACGCGACACTTATCACCTCATCGCCCGTAGCGCTTTTGGCGACCTGTACCTGTGGGGCGAGAACACCGGCTCGGTGCTGACCATTGCGGCGTACCATTCCCGTTACCTCGATGGCGCCCACAGCTCAGGCGACGAAGAGCGGGACAACAAGATCCACGGCCTGCTCATGTGGCTGATGACCGAATGCATCTATTTCGACGACCTGTTCGAACCCGCCAGGGAACGGCTCGGCACGTTGGCCGCAGACGAAATGTATGGCTTTGTTCCTGCCTTGATGCTGGGAGGGTCAGACAGCCTCGAGCGGCTTGAAAAGCTCAAGGCGGTAGAGCATCTGGTACTGCTCGCCCAACTGAGCGAGCTTCAACCCTATGAGCTGGCTGACGAAGAAGATGAATAGGCCCAGACAAACGCGTTCACCGGTGCACCGCATCAGGCTTGTCGACATCCAGCAGCACACCGGTATCCGGCACTTCTACCCTGACACAACTCGCCGGGTTGGCCTTGACCACCGAACGCGCCCCTTCATCGCCTGTCAGGCACGCAAGCGCCGGCCAGAAATCGCGCCCGAACAGCACAGGGTGCCCTTGCTGCCCTTCATGGCAAGGCAACACGATGGTCGACGCACTGGCCCTGGAAGCCAGCCGGGCAAGGGTTGCCTGCTCCAGCCAGGGCATGTCACCCAACAGAATCGCTACTGCCTGCGCCTCACTGTCGGCCAGCGAGGCGGCGCCGGCCGCCAGGCTATGGCCCATGCCCAATGCGAAGTCCGGGCTGGAGATGACCCGGCACCCCGCAGGCAGCCCCAGATCCACGCCCCGCTCCCCCTCGCGCAACACCACCCGCACATCGTCGAACGCTGCACAGGCCCGCTCCACGCTGTGCACCAGCAAGCTGCGACCATCAACCAACAGCGCCCGACGCTTGTCAGCCCCGAAACGCACGCTGCTGCCAGCAGCCAATATCAGTGCAACCACACTCACAGCGCCACCCGCTCGATACCATTGCGCACGCGAAGGATATCGGCCAGCACCGCCAAAGCGATCTCGGCCGGGGTCTTGCTGCCCAGGTTGAGGCCGATCGGGGCGTGGATGCGGCCCAGTTCGATCTCGCCCAGGCCACCGATCCGCCGCAGGCGTTCACGGCGCTTGTCGGAGGTCACCCGGGAGCCCATCACACCGATATAGAACGCCTCGGTGCGCACCGCTTCGAGCATCGCCAGGTCATCGATCTTCGGGTCGTGGGTCAGCGCCACCACCGCGGTGTCGGCATGGCAACCGCCATGGGCGATGAACTCTGATGGCAGCTCACGGCGCACCTCGATGCCATCCAGCCGCACGCCGTCGAGCACTTCGTCACGCGGCTCGCAGAGGATGACTTCGAAGCCCATGCCCTTGCCGAACTCGGCACAGAAATGCGCGACGCTGGAGTACCCGGCCAACAGCAGACGCTGGGCGGCCCCCACACGCAAGCGTACACAGGCACTTTCACGCTGCACACGCGGCCCCTGGCTGTGGTCATCGGCAAGCAGGCGCCTGCCCTCGGGCAGGCTCACTTCACGCAGCACGCGGCGCTGGCCCTGCAATGCGCTTTCCAGCTCACGCAGGTGCGCCTGCACGTCACATTCGGCCGGCAGGTTCTCCACCAGCACTTCCAGCACGCCGCCACAGGGCAGGCGGATGCTCGAACGCGAGTCGCTGCCATCGCCATAACGCACGATGGCCACTGGCTCGGGAAACTCCCCCCGGCCCACGCGCTCGAGAAAGTCGTCTTCGACGCAGCCACCGGACAGCGAACCCAGCCACTGCCCGCTGGCGTTCACCGCCAGCAGCGAGCCCGGCGCACGGGGCGCCGAGCCATAGGTGGCGAGCACCGTGCACAACCACACCCGCTGGCCGCCGCACGACCACTGCAACGCCTGGCGGACCACCTGTAGATCGAGATGCTGCACCCTTTACTCCGCCTTCAGCTCGGCGAGCTGCTGTACGCTCAGGTCACCGGGCAATCCACCCCAGGCCTGGCGCAGGTAGTTGACCATATCCGCCACCTGCTGGTCATCGAGCTTGTCGGCAAAGCCCGGCATCGGCTGCATGCGCTCGAAGCCGGTGAACTGCTGCTCACGGATGCCTTCGAGGACCACCTTGACCAGGTTGCGCGAGTCGGCCTGGCGCAGCACCGTGTTGCCGCGCATGGCCACGGCAATGTGCGGCTTGCCCTCGCCGTCCACCCCATGGCAGCCGGCGCAGACATTCAGGTATTGCTGGCGGCCGCGCTTGGCGCTGTCGCTCATCTGCTCCAGCGCCACCGCCTGGATGGCCTTGGCCGGCGGTGGCTGGTCGCCCAGCAGGTAGGTGGCCATGGCCGCCAGGTCGGCATCCTCCAGGTGCTGGGTGCTGTGGTGCACCACTGGGAACATTTCGTTGAACATGCTGCCCTGGGCGCTGATGCCGTGCTTGAGGAAGGTGGTCAGGTCCGGCTGGGTCCAGCCGCGCTCGGCCAGGTCCTGGGCCAGCAGGCTCGGGGCCAGGTAGCCACCCAGCAGGCCGCCGCTCAGGCGCTGGTCCTGCTGCAACGCACCGATCGGGTTGCGCGGGGTATGGCACTCGCCGCAATGGCCCATGACTTCGACCATGTACTGCCCACGCTGCCAGGCCGGGCTTTTGCCCTCGGTCGGCTGCAACTGCACGCTTTTACCGTACAGCATGTTCCAGCCGCTCAGCCCCTGGCGCACGTTGAACGGAAAGCGCAACGCAGTCTGCGGTGCCGGGCGGTTGATTGGCGGCACGGTCATCAGGTAGGCGAGGATCGCGTCTGAATCTTCGCGCTTGATCAGGTGGTACGAGGTGTACGGCATCGCCGGGTAGAGGTTGGCGCCGTCCTTGCGCTTGCCCTCGGTTACCGCGGCAAAGAATTCGTCGGCGCTGTAGTTGCCGATGCCGTACTGCTTGTCCGGGGTGATGTTGCTGCCGTAAATGGTGCCGAACGGCGAATGGATCGGCAGGCCGCCAGCATACGGCGCGCCGCCTTCGGCGGTGTGGCAGGCCATGCAGTCGGCCGCGCGGGCCAGGTATTCACCGCGCTTGACCTGCGCCTGGTCGGCTGCCTGGGCAAGCGAGGTAAAGGCAAGGCCGAGAGCCAGCGCCAGTGCGCTACGAACAAGACCCATGCTCAACCCTCCTTGACCAGGCCGAGGTCGTTGAGCACCGTGCGGGTGGCGTCGTAGTAACGCACGTAGCCGGTGCAACGGCAGATGTGGTGGCCCAGGCTCGCCTCGATGCGGTCTTCCACCTCGCTCTTCTTCAACGGCTGGCGCTGGGCAGTTTCCACCAGCACCGTGGCGGCATTGACGAAGCCCGGCGCGCAGTAGCTGCACTGGAAGGCGAACAGGTCGACGAACTTCTGCTGGATCGGGTTCAGCGTGAGGTTGCCGGCCTCGTCCTGTCTGGCATGGCCCTCGATGGTGCGGACCTTCTTGCCCTCGAAGTAATGCGCGCCGGTAATGCAGGTGCGCACCTCCTCGCTGGTGCCGTCGGGGTTGTCGACGATCACCACGCAGGCGTGGCAGATGCCCTGGCCGCAGCCCAGGCGCGAGCCGGTGAGGTTCTGGTGTTCGTGCAGGTAGTCGATCATCGCCAGGTCGTCGGGGACCTCGACCGGGCCGACCGGTTGACCGTTGAGGGTCAGTTGCAGTGGACGGTTAGCCATTGAGGGCCTCCTTGATACGGGCTGGAGTGATGGGGAGATCGCGAACGCGCTTGCCGATGGCATGCGCGACGGCATTGCCGATGGCACCGACGACCGGGATCATCACCACCTCGGCGATGCCCTTGGACGGGTCGGTCGGTGACAGCGGCGGGAGGATTTCGCTGGTCTGCTGCCACACCGCCACATCGCGCGCATGCGGCAGGCGGTAGCGGTTGAAGTTCCAGTCGCCCTCCCCGGGCCCGCCCTCGTACAACGGCATTTCTTCGGTCAAGGCATGGCCGATGCCCATGGCGATACCGCCTTCGAGCTGGCCCTTGACCAGTTCCGGCACCAGCACCCGGCCGCACTCGACCCAGCTGTGGTGGTTGAGCACCTGCACTTCGTGAGTGCCCTTGTTCACCTTGACTTCGACAATGGTCGCCACCGGGCTGTAGTAGGTGACCATGGCGTTGTTCAGCTGGGTGTCGGGGTAGGCGGCGTTCTGCCGGTCGAGCAGGTGGTAGCCGTGGCTGCTCATCTGCGCCTTCTTGGCGTTCACCGCGCCATCGCCGTACTTCACCGCCACCGCGTCGAGCGGGAAGCGTTCGCGCACGCCGTCGATGACGAAGTCGGCCTCGGCCCAGCTCCAGCGGTTGAAACCGTGCACGCTGACGCCGGTGACCAGGCCCATGTCATGGGCCTTTTGTGCCAGCTGGGCGAACGGGATCGGTGACAGGCCGTTGCCGGTCAGCTCGCCGTTGACCCATACCGCATTCTCGCGGCGCACCACCAGCGGGTTGGCCTGGCCGCCGTACGGGCCCTGGCGCCAGATGGCCATGGCCGCCGGCCACAGACCGTGGTTGAACAGCACGCGTGCTGCTTCGCGGGTGGCATGGCTGAAGTAGAAGGCCGAGTTGGTCGCCGACGACGGCGAAGCAAGCTTGCCGACCCAGCGCGGGTTGCGCAGCGCGGCGTCCTGCTCGGGCTGGCTGATCAGGTACGGGTTGCCGCTGGTGGTCAGCTGCAGCTCCGGCCATTCGGTGACCGCGGTCTTCACCTCGTCGGCCGAGCGGCCAAGGAAATCGCTGACCACCAGGGCCTGGGAGGTGGACATGCCGGTACCCAGCTCGGTGCCGATGTGGCGCAGGCTGATGCGCCCGTCGCGGCTGAACTCGATGCTGGCCATGGGGGCTTCGGAGCCGGTGCCGAAGTCTTTCTGACAGATGGCAAAGCCCACACCATACCAGTGGTCCGGGTCCTTGGCGTCCATCTGCTGCTTGCGCGCGTCGCGGTTGCGCCACCAGTCGTGCACGGCGGCCTTGTCGAGAATCTCGTACAGGCGCAGGGCGCCGGCCGGGACCGCGCCCTGGGTGTTCTTCATGCCCGACTTCAGCGCGTTGGCGCGGCGCAGGTCGATGGCATCGACGCCCAGGCGCCCGGCGATCTCATCCACCATCATTTCGGTGGCGGCCATGGTCTGCAGGGTGCCGTAGCCGCGCATCGAGCCGGCCTCGACGCCACGGGAGTGATAGGCAGTGACCGACAAGTCGTTCTGCGGCATGTAGTAGATCGACTGCGCCGCCGTGGCCCCCACCGCTGCCACCGACGGGCTGTAGTTGATACGCCCGCCGCCGTCGCAGCTCATGTCGGCGCGGAAGATCTTGAAGCTGTTGTCCTTCTTGTCCACCGCCAACTGGTAGCGGATATCGAAGGCATGGCGCTTGATGCCGCTCTGGAACTGCTCGTAGCGGTCGTTGGCCAGGCGGATCGGCACACCGGCGCCATACAGCGCGGCCACGGCGGCGTAGAAGACGAAGATGTTATTGTCTTTCGAGCCGTAGCCCACGGTATAGCCCGGGTGCATGTTCAGCGTGTTCAGGGCGAAGCGCGACGGCTTGATCATGTGCACGCATTCCTGCGCCACTTCGAACGGGCACTGGGTGGCGACCACGAAGTGCAGCGTGCCGCTGGCCGGGTCGTACCAGCCGTTGCCGTTGTCCGGCTCCAGGGCGGCCGGCTCGATGGACGGCGTCTTGTAGCGCTCGTCGAACACCAGCCAGTCCTCGGGCGGGTTGTCCAGCTGCTCGGCCATGCGCTTGGCGTAGAACAACCCCTGCTCGGTCAGGTCGCCGTGCTGGTTGGGCTGCTTCGACCACACCGGCTTGCGGTTGAGAATGGTGGGGAACAGCATGGAGTTCTTCAGGCTGGAGAACTCATCGTCGTCGAACGGAGTGGCGCCACCCACCCGCACGAAGCGGAAGCTGCCATAAGGGTCGCGCTGGTACAGCGGCGCCTGGGCACCGTAGCGGATCGCCTGCTGATTGAACTGCAGCTTGCGCTTGGCCTGGCGGAAGCGCTCGAAGTCGTGCCAGATCAGGATCGCCACCGGGTGGCCGATGAACATCGGCACCTTGCCGGGCGGCAGCAGCGGGTCGGGCGAGTGGGCCTCGGGCCAGGCGATGCCGTCCTTTTCCAGGTCGGCCGCGGTAACGATGCGGTCCGGCTGCAGGTCGGCGCCAAGCAGGCTGAGGTCATGGCCGGCATAGATACGGTCGGCCTTGGTCGCCTTGAGCAGCAGCGCATGGCCCTGCTGCGCGGGCCAGCCGGGCATGTCCTTGGCGCGGATGTCGCGGGCGAACACCTTGTCGCCGCACACCTTGGACAAGGCGTCATTACGGAAACGCGCCTTGCCGTCATGGTTCATCCACTTCTGCGGCGAGGTGGTGACGCGTTCCTCCATCAGCGCGGCGAATGCCTGGCTGCCGAGCGGCGCCATGGTCACGCCGACACCAGCGATCAGGCCGCCTTGCAGGAAGGCGCGCCGGGAAATATCACGGTTGGACATGCTTGATCCTCTGGGCAGCAGGGGGACTGCCCTTTTTTTGATTCTGGTACTAGCCTGAAAAGCTGACCTGTACGTCAACTTTACAGCAATTGTGTTGGCGCAGGCAAAGTCAAGCCGACAATATGTCGCGACATGTCTGGGATCTGGGGCGGAATTTGCTCTGGGGCTGGTAGGTGTTCGTCTTAGGATCTCCCAGGCGCAGACAATGCCACGGCAAACACCTGCAAGCCCTGATGCGCCCCCGACCAAAAACCAGAGTTAACCTTGGGTTAATCGACCCAAGCCAGCATGACCCCTTTCAACGTACTGCCAAGGCGAAGACATGCGCGTCCTCCTGCTCTTCCTGACACTGCTGCTGGCCGGCCCGTTGCAGGCCAACCCGTTCGATGTCAAACCGGACTTCCTGCCGGTCAACCAGGCCTTCGTGCTCACCCACGACCGCCAGGCCGACGGCCAGATGCGCCTGTTCTTCCAGATCCAGCCTGGCTACTACCTGTATCAGAAACGCCTGAAGTTCGACGGCTTGCCTGCCGAACAGCACCCGCAACTGCCGGCCGCTCTCAACCACCACGACGAGTTCTTCGGCGACAGTGCGGTGTACCGCGACCAGCTCGAACTGCTGCTCCCGGCCGATGCCCGGGGCCAGCTGCGCCTGGGCTGGCAGGGCTGTGCCGACGCCGGCCTGTGCTACCCGCCGCAAACCACGTTGGTCGACCTGGGTGGCAGTGTGGCGCCGGTGGCCGAACAAGCCAGTGACCAGGCCCTGGCCAGCGACCTGCAACAAGGCCACCTGGCCTGGAGCCTGCTGGCGTTCTTCGGCCTGGGCCTGTTGCTGGCCTTTACCCCCTGCTCGCTGCCGATGCTGCCGATCCTCGCCGGGCTGGTAATGGGCAATGGCGCCAGTGCCCGGCGCGGCTGGATACTGGCCGGGGTCTATGTACTGAGCATGGCCCTGGTGTATGCCGCCCTGGGCGTGGTCGCCGCGCTGCTGGGTGCCAGCCTGCAGGCCTGGCTGCAGCAACCCTGGCTGCTGGGCAGCCTGGCGGGGCTGTTCGTGCTGCTGGCCCTGCCAATGTTCGGCGCCTTCGAACTGCAACTGCCCGCCGCCGTGCGTGACCGCCTCGACCGCGCCGGGCAAGGCACCCGTGGTGGCAACCTGTATGGCGCGGCGCTGCTGGGCGCGCTGTCCGGCCTGCTGATGGGCCCGTGCATGACCGCGCCGTTGGCCGGCGCGCTGCTGTACATCGCCCAGAGCGGCGACGTGCTGCAGGGGGCGCTGGTGCTGTTCAGCCTCGGCCTGGGCATGGGCGTGCCGCTGCTGTTGCTGGTAACCCTCGGCAACCGCTTCCTGCCCCGCCCGGGCGCCTGGATGAACCGGGTCAAGGGCGTGTTCGGCTTCGTGTTCCTGGGCATGGCGCTATACACCTTGCGCAGCCTGCTGCCCGCAGCATTGCTGCTGGCCCTGAGCGGCGCCTTGCTGATCGCCCTGGCCTGGGCTGCCTGGCCGGCCCTGCAGCGGTTGCCGGCGTTGCGCGCGTTGCCGCTGCTGGGTGCCCTGTGGGGCGGCCTGCTGCTGGTGGGTGCGGCGGCCGGTGGCGACGACCTCTGGCAGCCGCTGCGCCCGTTCGCTGGTGGCGGCGCTGCGCCGGCCACCGGCCAGCACACCGAGGACGCCTTCGTCACCGTCAGCCGCCCCGAAGAGCTGCAACGCGAACTGGATGCGGCCAAGGCCCGTGGCCAGTGGGTGATGCTCGACTACTATGCCGACTGGTGCGTGTCGTGCAAGGTCATGGAAAAACAGGTGTTCGCCCGCAGCGACGTGCAGGCCAACCTGGCCGGGGTGCACCTGTTGCGCCTGGACGTGACCGCCGACAGCCAGGCCAGCAAAGCCCTGCTGCAGCGCTACCAGGTACCCGGCCCGCCCAGCATCATCTGGATCGGCCCGGAAGGCGACGAACGCCGCGCGCGGCGCATCACCGGTGAAGTGGATGCCGCCGCGTTCCTGCAACACTGGACCCAGACCAGGAGCCAAGGCTGATGCTGACCGTAACCCTCGGGCCACTGACCATGGCCCTCAACCACCTGCTGATGCTCACCGCCCTGGTGATCGCCAGCGTGGTCGGCTGGTGGGTCGCCCGGCGTGGCGGCGAGAGCCCGGAATCGGCACTGTTCAACCTGTTCCTGATCGGCCTGCTGTGCGCACGCGCCGGCTTCGTGCTGGCCTATTGGCCGATGTACCAGGACGACCCGCTGCAGATCATCGATATCCGTGATGGCGGCTTCCTGTTCTGGTCGGGCCTTGCCGGCATCGTGCTCGGCGCCCTGTGGCAGGGCTGGCGCCATCCGGGCCTGCGCCGCCCGCTGGGCTGGGCGCTGTTCAGCGGCGCGCTGTTCTGGGGCCTGGCCAGCCTCGGTGGCCACCTGTACAGCAAGGGCACCGAACTGCCCGAGCTGAGCCTGCGCAAGGCCAACGGCCAATCCGTAGCGTTGCACAGCTACCGCGGCAAACCGCTGGTCATCAACATCTGGGCCACCTGGTGCCCACCCTGCCGACGCGAAATGCCGGTGCTGCAACAGGCGCAGAGCGCTTACCCGCACGTGACCTTCCTGTTCGTCAACCAGGGCGAGACCCCGGAAAACGTCAGCACCTTCCTCGCCACCACCGGCCTGAGCCTGACCCACGTGCTGTTCGACGGCACCGGCCTGCTGGCCCAGCGCGTCGGCTCCATGGCCCTGCCCACCACCCTGTTCTACGACGCCGACGGGCGCCTGGTCGGCAGCCATCTGGGCGAGCTGTCCCGGGCCAGCCTGCGCCACGCCCTGGAGCCTTTCGACCGGGCCACCGCGCCCGCCCCTGCCGCACAAGGAAACTGACATGCGACTGACTGCACTGCTGCCCCTGTCCCTGGCCCTGCTGGCTGCCCCCACCCTGCAGGCCGAAGAGCTGCCCAAGGCGATTGCGCAACTGCAAGCCAAGGGCGCCGTGATCAAAGGCAGCTTCGACGCCCCCAACGGCCTGCGCGGGTATGCCGCCGAGTACCAGAACAACGGCCTGGCGCTGTACCTCACCCCTGACGGCAAGCATGTACTGGTCGGCAGCCTGTTCGACGAACAGGGCAACGACCTCAGTGCCGAGCCGCTGAAAAAGCTGGTGTATGCGCCGATGAGCAAGGAAATCTGGGCGAAGATGGAGAAAACCTCCTGGATCGCCGACGGCAAGGACGATGCACCGCGCAAGGTGTACCTGTTCAGCGACCCCAACTGCCCGTACTGCAACATGTTCTGGGAGCAGGCGCGGCCGTGGGTGGAGTCGGGCAAGGTGCAGTTGCGCCATATCATGGTCGGCATCATCCGCGAGGACAGCCCGGGCAAGTCGGCGGCGCTGCTGGCGGCGAAAGACCCGGCCAAGGCACTGCACGAGCATGAAAAAGCGGGCAAGGCCAGCAAGTTGAAGGCACTGGAGCAGGTGCCGGAGGCGGTGCAGCAAAAGCTGGCGGCGAACATGGCGCTGATGGAAGAAATGGGCTTGCAGGCGACCCCGGCGATCTTCTATCAGGATGACCAGGGCAACCTGCAGAGCCAGCAAGGCGCGCCGCGGCCGGAGTTGCTTGGGAAGATTCTCGGCAAGCGCTGATGTGAAATCGCCGGGGCTGCCTTGCAGCCCATTCGCAGCACAAGGCTGCTCCTACAAGGTAGTGCACCTGCCATGAAGGCTGTGGCGGCCCTGTGGGAGCGGGCAAGCCCGCTCCCACAGGTACAGCGCCAAACCTCGAGAACAACGCCGTATCTGTAGGAGCGGCCTTGTGTCGCGAAAGGGCCGCATAGCGGCCCCAAAAATGCTGCATAAAAGCTGAAATTGCTGGGGCTGCTGTGCAGCCCTTTCGCGACACAAGGCCGCTCCTACAAGGGGCGACGCAGACCTCACTTGCTCTGGTCACAACCCCTCCAGCTCGTCCTTGAGCACATCGGCCCAGATGCCAGCCAATGGCCAAGTTTACATTTGGCAACACTAAGTTATACCACCCAAGGCGACAAACACTTTTCCGAACCGATCATCGGGAAACAACGCCCGGCAATAAAACATATAACAATCCCACAACAACTTCAGATCCACCCTACAAAAAACAGAAGTCTTTTTCACTCCCATGATCAGTGAACAGATCGCGATCAGACATACCCCTCAGATAGATCCCACAATACCAACTGCAATTCAAACAACCAGATTACACCCCCGCCAATACATCGCCTCCATCAAACTTGACGTACATGCAGCCTGAATATAAAACCCTTACCCCCTGCATTCGCGAAGACACTAAAGGCGAGAAAAATGAACAAAAAGCCATACCCCATAACGCGAACAAAACAGTTCCTCATGATCACCAAGGTGTTGATCCTGGAACACCTGCGAGAACCCACTGCGTTGCTGTGGACAGCGGCGGCGCCTTGCTTGATGTTCATACTACTGAGGCAAAGCCGTTCCCTTGCAGCGCCACCAGACTCTCTCTATATATCCTCTGCTGCGTGGTTCTACGCCTACATCGCAGCAAACGTTGCCTTCTTCGGCCTCGGTTTTTATCTAATCGGGCGACGAGAAAGTGGCTTCGTCCGGTCATTCATTTACCAACGCGAGGCAATTGCACTTTTCCTCACATCGCACGCCGTCAGCTACACATTGGTCAGTGTCGTGTACTCTAGCTTTTTCTACTTCATCTCCAAGCCTCTATACGGATCCTACTCGCTATCAGAACTCCTGTACCTTACAACCGCGTTCTATACGAGTTACCTGATATTCTCCTGCATCGGCTTGGCGATCGCAGCGATGCCCATCAAATTCAGCACAGCCGGGACGCTATTTTCGCTACTTTCATTCCTGATGTTACTTTCCGGTTATTTGGGCACCACACAAGACGAACTGACCCACTGGTCAACGTTGATCAACCCCTTGCACCTGAGCACAAGAATAATTACCGGAGAGATACCACTCACCATAAGTTTTCTGACAGCTTTTGCCATTTCAACAGCGGGACTCTATGCAACAGGAAAGCTATTCAGAATCCACCCCATATGGAGCCGCTATTAAAATGCATATTCTCACCATCAAAAACCTGGACTTCTCATACAACAGCAGCCCTCTATTACAGAACATCACGCTACAGTTGAAAAAAGGAGAGGCCGTAGGCGTACTGGGCAGTAACGGAGCAGGAAAGACCACGCTTTTCGACCTGATCTGCAACATCAGAAAACCAAGCAACGGCACAATCATAAATTCATCCAGACAGCAGGCTTATCTGACTCAAGTACTGACACCACCGCCCTTGCTCAGGATGAGCGAAGTCTACCAACTGATTACACATTTAAACTCCAGATCAGCACCGGATCACTGCGAGGTGCTTTCACGCCTCTCTGAATGGTCACCTTCCCTGTCGAAACGGTATGCTGAAATCTACAAGAAAAAGGCATCTACTTGCAGCTATGGCGAAGTCCGGAGTTTTGTCACACTGACGCTACTGCTCATGGGCAGCGACCTGATCATCCTCGACGAGCCTACTGCGGGAGTAGACCCAGAGTTCAGACACCACATATGGCTAGGTATAAAAAACGCGTGCAAAAACGGCGCTAGTGTTTTGATTTCATCTCACTATACCGAGGAAATTGCCACAAACTGCCATCGTTTCTACATGCTCGCTCATCAACACCTCGAGCCATTTGAGAATGCTCATGAGTTTCTCGCTCGCTACCATGCGAACTCTTATGATGAAGCATTCATCAATGCGTCGATGTCGCAGAAAAAAATCGGGGCCGCATCATGATGGCGAAGAACCATGGGAAAGATGGGCTTGCAGGTATGGCACCGGCTGCGCCGGTGTTCGCGGGCATGCCCGCTCCCACAGGTACAGCGCCAAACCTCGAGAACAACGCCGTATCTGTAGGAGCGGCCTTGTGTCGCGAAAGGGCCGCATAGCGGCCCCAGCAATTTCAACTTTTGTGCACCAATCCAGGGGCGGTGCAGGCCTCACCTGCTCAGGTCACAAGCCCTCCAGCTCAGCCATCAGGTCACTGAGCCGGTCGACCTTGTCGTCATCCAGCACACTGCCCTGCAGCCCCTGCACATACACCGCCAGTTCCTCCACCGTGCTGCACTCGAACATCGCCCGCAACGGCACGTTCAACTGCAACTGCTTCTGCACCCGCGAGGCGATCTGTGTGGCCAGCAGCGAATGCCCGCCCAGCTCGAAGAAGTTGTCGTGCACCCCGACCCGCTCGGCCTTGAGCACATCGGCCCAGATACCGGCCAGTACCTCTTCCAGCTCGTTGCGCGGCGCCTGGTAGGCCTGGCTGTGCTGGCCGCCGATGTCGATGGCCGGCAGGGCCTTGCGGTCGAGCTTGCCGTTGGCGTTGTGCGGCAGGCTGTCGAACCAGCCCCAGTGCAGTGGGACCATGTACTCCGGCAACTCGGCACGCAGGCGCTGCTTGAGCTGTTCCAGCAACGCAGCGTCGGCTGCAACGCCCTGATGCGCCACCAGGTAACCCACCAGGTGCTTGCCATTGACGCCCTCCTGCACGCCAACGGCAGCGTCGCGGATCTCCGGCTGTTCGTGCAGGCGGGCTTCGATTTCGCCCAGTTCGATGCGGTAGCCGCGAATCTTCACCTGATGGTCGATGCGCCCGACATACTCCAGCACCCCGTCCGGGCGCTGCCGCGCCAGGTCGCCGGTGCGGTACAGGCGTTCGCCCGGAGCACCATATGGATGGGGGATGAACGCCAGCGCCGTACGCACCGGGTCGCCGACATAGCCACGGCCCACGCCGGTGCCGGCCACGCACAACTCACCTGTCGCACCCAGCGGCACCAGCGTCTGGTCCTCGCCGAACAGATACAGGCGGTTGTTGTCGGTCGGCGTGCCGATCGGCAGGTAGCTGCCACGGGTCGAGGCGGCATCGACGCGGAAGAACGCCACGTCATCGGAGCACTCCGCCGGGCCGTAGGCGTTGACCAGGCCGATCTGCGGGTAGCGCTGCAGCCACTGCGCCGCCAGCTCCGGTGGCATGGCTTCGCCGGTCGGCAGCATCCAGCGCAGGCCATCGAGGGCCTGGTGGTCGTTGGCCAGCATGCCCTGGATCAGCGACGGCACGCTCTCCAGCACGGTGATGCCGGTGGCCTGCACATGCGCCAGCAGGCCCTGCGGGTCATGGGCGATGGCGTTCGGCACGATCTCCACCTTGGCGCCGAACAGCGGCGCGGCAAGGAACTGCCACACCGAAATGTCGAAGCTCTGCGAGGCCGTCTGGGCGATCACGTCCTGCTCGCCGAGCGCCAGGTACGGCACCTTGCTCAGCTGGTTGTTGAGCATGCCGCGCTGCTCGACCATCACCCCCTTCGGCAGGCCGGTGGAGCCTGAGGTGTAGATCACATAGGCGAGGTTATCCGGCCCGCTGTGAATGCCGGGATTGTGGCTGGCCACCGGGCTGGCCTGGATGTCTTCCCAGACCAGCAGCTGCGGCCGTGCCGCCACCGCAAGCTGGTCCAGCAACTGCCGCCCTTGCCCCGCACAGGCCGCGCTGCACACCAGCACGGGTGTGCGGCTGAGCTGGATGATGCTTTGCAGGCGCGCCGCCGGCAGGCCCGGGTCCAGTGGCAGGTAGCCGGCGCCAGCCTTGAAGCTGCCGACGATCATGCCCAGCAGCGGTAGCCCACGCTCGGCCAGCAGTGCCACCGGCTGGTCCACGTTCACACCCGCCGCGATCAAGGCATGGCCCAGGCGGTTGGCCGCCAGGTTCAAGCCGGCGTAGTCGTAGGACGCGTCCAGGCAGCGGGCCACGGTACGTTGCGGATGTGCGGCCACCTGCGCCTCGAACTGCGCGATGTAGCTGTCTTCCAGCGGATAGGCGCGCGCGGTACGGTTGCAGCCCTCCAGCAGGAAGCGCTGCTCTTCGGCACCCAGCAACGGCAGTGCGCTCATCTCCCCTTCAAAGCCTTGCACCAGCGCCAGCAGCAGGCGCTTGAACTCGGCCAGCAGGCGCTCGACGGTCGGGTAGTCGAAGTAGCGCTGGTCGAACGACAGGTGCAGGCCAAGGTCATCGCCCGGGTAGCACACCGCTGTGAGCGGGAAGTTGGTGTGGGTACGGCCCGAGTCGGAGCTGGCATTCAGGTGCTGGGCGTGGTCGAGCACGGCAGTTTCCACCGGCGCGTTCTCGAACACGAACAGGCTGTCGAACAGCGGCTGGCCCTTGGGCAGTTCGCTGCATTCCTGGATCGCCACCAGCGGCAGGTATTCATATTCGCGCAGCTCCATGTTGCGCTCCAGCAGGCCTTGCAACCACTGGCGCACACTGCAGCGCTCACCCGCCACCGGCAATTGCACGCGCAGGGCGACGCTGTTGATGAACAGGCCGACGGTACGCTGCATCTGCGGCATGCTCACCGGGCGCCCGGCCACGGTCACGCCAAAGGCCACGTCGCGGTCGCCGCTGTAGCGCGCCAGCACCAGGGCCCAGGCCGCCTGGGCGAAGGTGTTGACGGTGAGCTGGTGGGCCTGGGCCAGTTCACGCAGGCGCACGCCGTCGCTCACCGCCAGGCGCGTATAGCAGTCGCCGACGATCATGCCGCTACCGGCATGGTCGTGGCGCAGCGGGCGGTCGCTGGGGATGGTGGTGGCGCGTTCGAAGCCGGCCAGGTTGGCCTGCCACCAGGCTCGCGCGTCGTCCAGGCCCTGGCGTTGCAGCCAGCCGATGTAGTCGCGGTAGCGCGGTGGCACCGGCAAGCGGGCCTGGCGCCCCTCGCCGAGGGCCTGGTAGATCTCGAAGAAATCGTTCATCAACAGCGAACGGCACCAGGCATCGATGAGGATGTGGTGGTTGCTCATCATGAACCAGTAGCGCTCGTCGGCCACACGCACCAGGCGCAGGTGGAACGGCGCCTCGCTGAGCAGGGCGAAACCAGCCTCGCGTTCCTGCTTGTGCAGGGCCTGCAGGCGCTGCTCCTGGGCGTCGTCGTCGAGGCCACGCCAGTCCTGGTAGTCCACCGGCGTGTTGCCCGGCTTGTGGATGATCTGCAGCATCGCCTCGCCGGTGTTCCAGCTGAACGATGCGCGTAGCGCTTCGTGGCGCGCCACCACCGCCTGCCACGCCTGGGCGAAGCGTTCGGGGTCGAGCGCGCTGTTGATGCGGTAGCGGTCCTGCATGTAGTAGAGGCCAGTGCCCGGCTCCAGCAGGGTGTGCAGCAGCATGCCCTCCTGCATCGGCGTCAGCGGGTAGACGTCCTCGATCTGCGCGGCCGGTACCGGCAGCGCGTCGATCTGCGCCTGAGTCAGGTGCGCCAGCGGGAAGTCCGAGGGTGTGAAACTGCCGTTGCCATCAGCCAGGCAATGCTCGACCAGCGCCAGCAGCTCCTGGCGATAGGCTTCGGCCAGGCTGGCGATGGTCCGCTCGTCGTAGCGTTCGGCACTGAAGGTCCAGCGCAGTTGCAGGGCACCGCCATACACCTGGCCATCGACACTCAGCCAGTTGGGCAGCGGTGCATCGAGGTCGTGGGCCAGGCCGGCCGGGGCGTCCAGCGGCTGGAACAGGGCTGTGCTGTCGAACTGCTGGTCGAACTGGCCCAGGTAGTTGAAGGTGATGCGTGCCTGCGGCAGGGCCGCCATCTGCTCGCGCCCTGCCGTATCGGCCAGGTAGCGCAGCACGCCGTAACCCAGCCCTTTGTGCGGCACCTGGCGCAGCTGCTCCTTGATGCGCTTGATCGAGCCTGCCCGCGCCGCATCGTCCTCGCCTGGCAGCGGGCGCAGGCTCAGCGGGTAGGCGTTGGTGAACCAGCCGACGCTGCGGGTCAGGTCCATGTCTTCGAACAGCCCGTCACGGCCATGGCCTTCAAGCTGTACCAGCACTTCTTCATCGCCGCTCCAGCGGCACAGGGCACGCGCCAGCGCGGTCAGCAGCAGGTCGTTGACCTGGGTGTGATAGGCCGCCGGGGCCTGCTGCAGCAACTGCCGGGTCTGCGCCACATCCAGGCCGATGGCCAGGGTACGGGCGTGGCGGTGCAGGTTGCCGCCCTGCGGGTGATCGCATGGCAGTTCGCGGCGCACTCCGCCCAACTGGCCTTGCCACCAGCCCAGCTCGTCGCGCAGCGAATCGCTGCCGGCGTAGCTG
>RCUS01000794.1_pt1 | contig 18917 bp, 17 predicted proteins | sample 2166221 | NCBI WGS metagenome assembly RCUS01 (sample SAMN09932758, study PRJNA488358) | compost metagenome | isolation source: compost soil in cyclohexanecarboxylic | place: Germany: Experimental Botanical Garden | reverse complement strand
GAAGACAAGGCTCTTTCGGCAAACAAAAGGCAGTCCAAGGCTTGTTACAAGCCCGGAACTGCCCTTTTATTTTATAATTGCGGAGAAATTAGACCTTTGCCGATAACGTTCGCCGACACCGGCTTTTTGCCGATTTCTCTGGACCAGACGGATAATTGCCCCATATGGTGAATCTGGTGAGCAATCATATGGCGCATAACCTCGCCCCAGGTGTCCACCGCAACCGTTCCATCCGGCTGAGGATCATGAAACGGGCGGCTCTCCAGGCCGTCATTCCAGCCGTATACAAACGACTCGACCTCCGGACGAAACTCGCGGTCCAACTGACGGACCTTCTCCAGCGTGCTGTAGCCATCAAAGCTCTCCTGGAAATCCGGCTTGCCCTGCAGGACGCGAACCCAGCTCCACTCCACATCGACAACGTGAAAAAGAGTCTGAAGAATGCTTCCGACACCGCCTGTCCGGCGGCGAAGAAGCTCAGCTTCGGCAACCTCCTCGCACCACTGGTACCACTGCTCCCGGACCATCCAGTTATAACGAAACATGACTTCCATGTCTATCCCTCCGTGTTGTTCAGGCTTAGGCTTTGGCGGTGGCGTGATGGCGAATCCAGGACAGCGCGAGCGTTCCCTCGCCGGCATGAATGCCCGCGACCGGAATGAACGGCATAATCTCCGTCGCCATGCCCGGCGCCATCTCCCGGATCTCTTCATCAAGCCGCTGCGCCTCTTCGACGTTGCCTGCGTGCATGATGCAGACCTCCCGAATCAATGCGGCGTCTTTCTTTAAAATATCGAGGAGCCTGTTCTTCGCTTTCTTAAATGTGCGGATTTTCTCTTCCACAAACACTTTGCCGCCGTCAAACTTCAGGAGCAGATGAATGCGCAGCAGCTGCCCCAGCACAAGCTGGGGACCGGACACCCGTCCGCTGCGATGCAGCCGGGTCAAGCTGGACGGCAGCATATAGAATGACATATTGTGGATCAACTGCTCGATACGATCCTTAATCTCTTTGACATTCAGGCCCATTTGATGCCAATGCACACCGCTCGTGATCATTTCGCGCAGCGGGTAGGCACCGACCTTCGAGTCGATCCCCGTGACCGGAGCCTCCGCGATTTCAGCGGCCTGCATTGAAGTATTAAAGGTGCCGCTCAGCTCGGAGGAGCAGTGAATGGCGATGATTTGATCGTATTTATCCTTCAGCGATTCGTACAGCTCGATAAATTCTCCGATGGGAGGCTGCGAGCTGCCCGCCTGCTCATGACGACGCATCCGGTCATAGAACTGCTCTGCCGTAATATCGATATTCTCCTTGTAGCACTCGCCGCCGACAATCAGGCGCAGCGGGACTACATAGACATGATTGTCCTTGGCAAAATCGGGATGAAGCGTGCTGGTGCTGTCTGTTACCCAGGCGATGGATGTCATTCGTAACCTCACTTCTCTCTTCTTGGAGTCGGATCATGGCATGCACGAGAAGCCGGTGACAACAACAGGCACCAGAGTACGCGCTTACCTTATCCGCAGAAACCGCTTTAGCTGAGCCAAAACGAAAGGTGCGGATGCGGCCGTTCGGGGCGGTTCGTTAATGGCCGCCGGCCACCAGCTTCTGGTAGACGACGATGTCGAGCCACCGGCCGAACTTTTGGCCGATCTCCCGGTAATACGCGCTTTGCTCATATCCGTTTCGTTCAAAAAACTGCCGGCTCGGCCCATTCTCCGAGCAGATGGTGGCTACAAGGGAATGAAAGCCGTTCTCGGCGGCCTTCTGCTCGATAAATTGAAGGGCGGGGCGGCCGATTCGCCGCCCCGTCGCCTCCGGCTTCAGATACACGCTGATCTCCCCGGTGACGTCGTACGCCTGTTTGTTTTTGTGCCGGGTGATCAGAATATAGCCCTGCATTCTTTCGTCTTGCATGACCGCATAAGAGGCGAAACGCGAATCGCCGTGCAGGGTATTCCGCGTCATCTCCTCCACCGTCAAAGGCTCCGTATGAAAAGAGACAGTCGTATGCTTCACATAGTGATTGTAAATTTCGGTCGCCTCGGCCATATGTTCGGGGCCGATTGTGACAAAAGACAGTTCTTCGGATTCCATCCTCTAATCCTCCCAAATGGATGTTTCTAGCTGATCCATGAAGCGCCGCAATCCGGCAGCGGCTTTGAAGCTTAACGCTCCGTCCTCGAACATCCGCTGCACGCTGTCGCGCTGCTCCTGGAAAGCCTCCAGCTTCCCGAGAAACTTGCGGCTTTCCTCCAGTTCCGCCAGCCCTGCAGCCGGCACGCTCTCCAGGCGGTCGATCATCTGCCCGTACTTGGCCGCCACGATCTCGGAGTCTCCCCGGATCTCCGGGTCGTCCCCCCGCTTGACGGCATCAACCGCAGCCCGGCACATCTCGATCCGGGCGCGGCGCACACATTCGGCGGACGAAGCGATGGCGCCGCTGCCTTCTCCGGCGCCCTCTCCTTTGGCCTCCGGCGCCTTCGTGAACAGGCGTGCGAACATCCGGCCGAGCTCCCCAAGCGACTGCCGGAACTGCGAATCGGCATCCCGGGCCAGGAACGCTTCCTTCCGGTCCAGGAATTCGAGCATTGCCCGGCCGGTGTCGGCGGGAACGCTCCCCTCCTCCATCATCGCGAGGAGCTTGCTCCGCTCGGCCTGAAGTCCCGTCAGCTTCGCTTTGGCGCGCTGACGCGCGTGTTTCTCCGCCTCCGGGGAGAGAACCGGAAGCCCGCCGGACCCAAGCAGCCCGGCGTAGACGCTGGCCGCGTCGCCCTGCACTGACGGGACAGGCGTGCCGGACCCCTGCTCTCCAGCAGGTCCGCCGCTCATCGCGGGTGAAGGAGAATACGCGCCGTTCTCCAATGCGCCATTCTCAGCCACCGCAGCCCCGCTCAGCGCCGGGATGCCGGGACCGAGACTGCGGGCGGCCAGCCCAGCCATACCCGCTATCGCCGCCATTCCGGCTGCGGCAGCTGCGGCCGTACCACTCTCTTCCCCCTTGAGAATGGCAACGCATTTCTTCTTGATCTGCGAGCTGATTACCTGCTCGCTCTCCTCCTGTACTTCCTCCTCCTTGCCCGCCATCAGCGGAAGCGCAATGCTTGCGAGCAGCAGTGTCGCCAGGATGACACCTGCGGCGAGGAAGATAATGAGGTCGCGCTCGGGAAAGCGCGAGCCGTCATCCAGATAGAGCGGAATCGAGAAGGCGCCCGCCAAAGTCACGGCTCCCCGGACGCCAGATACGGAGAGAAGCGCGAGCCCCTTAAGTTGAGGCCGGCTTCGCTTGCCGTTCTTGGCGTTGTTCATGACGGCGAACACATATACCCACAAAAAGCGCAGCACGATCAGCAGCGCCGTAATCGCCAGCACATACAGGAGGACCGTCGTGTTGTCGAAGGCTTCATCCCGGAGAATAACCGATGCCACATCCGGCAGGGAAACGCCCAGAATGAGAAACACCAGGCCATTGAGAACAAACAGCAGCATGGACCAGATGCTGGCCGACACGAGCTGCAGCTTGTACTGCGGCGAGGTGGTACGGTCCTTCTCCACCGCATGCACGATTCCCCCGGCCACAACGGCCAAAATGCCCGAGACGCCGATTTCCTCGCTGACGAGATAGATCAGGAACGGGGTCAAAATCTGGAGAAGCACATGCATCGTGACATCCTCCATACCGAGACGCTGGAGCAATACGCTCAGGCGTATTAGCAGAAAAGACAGCACCGCTCCCGCCAGCAGCCCGCCGGCTGCGATGAGAATAAAACTCCCCACGGCATGAGAGAAGGAGAACACGCCGGTTACGGCAGCAGCCACGGCGAACTTGAACGCCACCAGGCCGGAGGCGTCGTTCATCAGGGACTCGCCCTCAAGAAGCCGGTGCGTCCCCTTGGGAAGATGCACCCTGCCGGCCAAGGCGCTTACCGCCACCGCATCGGTCGGAGACAGGATAGCCGCAAGGGCGAAAGCCGCCGCAAGCGGAATGGACGGGATCATCCAGTGAATCGCATAGCCCGCGACGACGACGGTCGCGAAGACAAGACCCAATGCCAGCAGCAGAATCTGGGCCCGCAGGTTCCACAGCTCGTCCCTGGGCGTCCTTCTGCCGTCATTGTACAGCAGCGGAGCGATGAAGAGCACGAAGAACAGCTCCGGCTCCAGCGACAGATGTATGCCCACCGGCGCCGCCGCTGCGAGCGCCCCGAGCCCGATCTGGATCAGCGGAACAGGCACAAAAGGAACGAATCGGTTGATAATCTTCGACAGACCGATCAGGACAAGAAGAAGCAGCACTGAGCTGAATAGTTCCACATCACCATCTCCATCTATAGATTGTTTATATTAATAATACACCAAGCTAATGTATCCAGAAAATCAGGCAAATTTATTCCTTGACAAAAATATTTATTCGTGTTATAATATATAATTTATCTATTGATTTAACCCTCCGATTTCGTTAAGATAAACTCTGCTTTTATCTTAACGTTTACGGGAGGATGTAGAATGAGAATTGCCGAAGGGCTGGAGATGCTGGAGATTGAAGCACAGATTATGGGCGGAAGCGAGCGGATTTATCCCGTGCTGATGTGGGACGACGAGCATGTCATGCTCGTCGATACCGGATATCCGGGCATAACAGAGACCTTCCAAGCGGAATTTGCCGAAGCAGGAGTGGCCTGGGACAGGCTGGATACCGTCCTGATTACCCATCAGGATCTGGACCACATCGGCGGTCTGCCCGCTATATTGGAGCAACGGCCTTCCATACGGGTGCTGGCCCATCCCCTGGAACGCCCCTATATCGAAGGCGAACGGATGCTGCTGAAGCATACGCCGGAAGCGATTGCGGCGGCGGAGGCCATGCTCCCTCCGAATGTGCCAGCGGAGTGGCGGCGGGCCTTCCTGCATGTGCTCTCCCATCCGCCGCGGGCCAGGGTTGATGCGGAGCTGACAGACGGCGAGGTTCTGCCGGTGGCCGGCGGCGTCACTGTGATCACGACTCCCGGGCACAGTCCCGGGCATGTTAGCCTGTACCACGGCGCGAGCGGAACGCTGGTCGCCGGCGACAGCCTGACCGTGAGGGACGGCGAGCTGCATGGCCCCGATCCGCGGGCCACACCGGACATGCCGGCGGCGCTGGCCAGCCTGCGGCGATATGCCGGACTGACCATCCATACGGTCATATGCTATCACGGCGGCCTCTACCGGGGAGAAGCCGGGAAGCGAATCGCCGAGCTGGCGGAGGGAGCCAGGTAGGGAATCGGCCACTAACAGCCGCACAACGCGAAGGACTCCCTCCGTATGAGTCGAGGTCGCCGAAGCGCTCCAGCCGATGCGAATACCAAACCAATGCCGACATCATATCAATGCCAAGGCAAAGTCAAACCAAAGCCAAACAGCCATTTCCCGGCAGTACCGGGAAATGGCTGCATTTTTTTAAAATCCGCAGATAAGTTAAGGTTGAATCTCCTGTCTGGCTTGGCGCCATTTGTCATTCCATTGATCGAATTCGCCCTGCAGATTCTTGGCGACCGCCAGCTTCTGCACGATATCCCCGCTCCATAAATCGAAGCCCGCTTTGGAAGCAATCGTATAAAAATCGCTGTCCAGCTCGATGTTCTCCATTAAAGCGGGTTTGGCGGCGAGGAACTCCTTCAGTTGAGGAAGGGACGGCTCTCTCGTCTTAACTGTCGGGATGAACCCGTTATCGTCGGCGTAGTCCGACTCCTCCAGCAGATATTTGAACCAGGCTTTGGCGGTCTTCATGTTCTTGCTGTTCTTGTTGATTACAAACCAGGCGTCGGAACTCATCAACGCGCTCAGTTTCCCGCTGTCCGATGCCGGAAACGGCATGAACCCGATGTCCTCCGATTTTACATTCGTGCCGGATGTGCTCAAGATCTGCGGAATGACCCAGTTCCCCAAATACATCATCGCCGCTTTTCCTTCGGCAAGCTCCTTCTTGGATTCCTCCCAATGGTTCGTATAGAGATCCGATTCCGTATAGCCCTTCTGGATCAGGTGCCGGATTATGCCGTAAGATTGTCCGACCGGATTGTCCTCCTGGAACGGGGAATCGGATGTGGTCATGAAATTCAGCGCCTTGGCATCTCCCTGAATGACGGGCGCCATATTGACGCCCCACTGCGGCAATGTCCAGCCCGATGCGTAATTCACGTATACCGGAATGATGCCGGCCTGCTTCAGCTTCTCACAAGCTTCATAGAAGGCGGTAAGCGTCGCCGGGAATTCCTTGATGCCCGCCTTCTCGAAAGCCGTCTTGTTATATACGAGTCCGAGTGCCGAGACACCGACCGTAGCCGCATAATGCTTATCCTCGAACGTCTTTCTATTATTATAATAGAGCTTGTCCGTCAGTCCCAAATCATCGATGGGCTCAAAATATTCGGGCAAATTCTTGTCTTCCAGATCTCCCGGAAGGAGCAGCACGTCTCCATAATCATTCGTCAGTATTTTGATCCGGATATCCGTATCATAATTCTTCATCACCGATACTTTCACATCCGTAACCGCCGGATATTTCTTCTTGAATCCTTCAATATAGCGGTCCATCATCCCGGAGTCCACCATTTCCTGCCGGTTCGTGATAAAAGTAATGCTGCCGCCGACTTCTGCCGAAGTCCCGGTTGTCTCCTGCTGCTTAGTTACGGTTGCCGTATTGCTATCACATCCGCTTATTGTCAATAATGCGGTCATCAGGATCGCTCCCCATGCATGCATCCGCTTCTTCCTCATTGCATATCCCCCTGTCTGTGTTCAAGCTGGACCAAATACGAAATCAAAGAGTCGTCAATCATGCGGTCACACCCGGAAGGACACCAGTGATTCCTTCAGGTAGACGGACAACTGATCCAGCTCTGCTGAGAGCTCTACAATGCGGGCGTTCATGCCCACCTGTTCCTCGCAGACCGTCGCCACCTGCTGGGAGGACGCGGCTGTCTGCTCCGACACGGAGCTTACATTCAGAATGGTCTCATTGAGTTTCCGCTGCACCCCGTTCAGCTCAGACACCGTATCGGCTACTTGAGCGGACCGGTTGTTGAGCTCCATCATTCGTTCCTTGACCTGCGACAGGATCGATGAGGTCTCTTTGACGGTCTCCGCCTGCGACTGATACAGCGGATACAGGCCGGTTAGGGTGTTGACGGTTGCGCCCACCTCTTCCTGGATTTTATGTGTAATGGTCCCGGCCACTTCAATCGACCGCCTGGTCTGCTCGGCCAGATGGCGAATCTCGTTCGCAACAACCTTGAACCCGTTGCCGGCAGCTCCGGCTCTAGCCGCCTCAATCGACGCGTTAAGCGACAGAATATTCGTCTGCTTCATAAGCGTGGACATCATTTGAAGAATGTCGTGAATCGAAGACACACTGTTCAGCAGTCCATCGGCTCTCTCCATCACTTCCTGGGTCATGAGCTCTGCGGTCTGCGTCTGCTCGCTAAGCTCTTGCATGTTCATATAGCCCTGATCGCTGATTCGTCCCGCTTCATTGGCGGATTCGCTCATGTCGCGGTTGGATTGAACGACCCGCTGCATATGACGGTCTATAAGCCCTGTCATCTCGCTTCCGTTCTCCGCTTCCTCGGCGAGCGCCGAAGAGCCCTGGGCAATGTACTCGGTCGTATTGGAGATTTCAGCGGCGGAATCGGATGACTGCCGGGAGGCCTCATTCAGCTTCACAGCGCTGAGCATCACATTATGTGCGGAATCACCGGTCTTCTTGACCAGAGATCCGATGCTGTCTACCATGCGGTTAAAGCTGTTGCCAAGCTGGCCAATCTCGTCCTGGCTATGTACGGGAACACGGACGGTTAGATCCCCCATCGAGGCTTCATTGAGCCTGTCTTTAAGCCGAACCAGAGGTTTGGCGAACAGCCGGACCATAATATAACCGAGAATAATGGCAATTACCGCAGAAGCGGCAAGCGCGATATAGACGAACACCAGAATCCGGTTGGCGAGGCTCAACAGATCGCGAATCGGCATCTGCCCGGTCAAATACCAACCTGTTACACTTGATTGGCTGTATATATTCAGATTATCTTGTCCCGCCGTGTCTTCCATTGTGAATGCTCCTTGCAAGGCGCTGTTACCGCCTTCAGCCTCCGGCAGCACAAAAGAAGTGGGTTTGCCGACTTCTTCAGCCAAGCTTGAATAGACCACCTGCCGGGTCTCAGGATCGAACACTGTTATATCGGGACTACTCTTGGAAGACATCAGCTTCACTTCACCAAGCGGTTTGGACAGGGCATCCGAGTTAATTTCCACAAGCACGATCGCGATTGGCCCCGAATAATCCCTCAGCACCCGGGCATGCCCGATGCTGGACTGTCCGGTTACGAATGTGGAGGAAGCAGGGAGCCAGATGGCTTCGCCTTTGGTCTTGGCCGCCTCCTTGAGCCAACTCTGCTTCGGAATAGAGCTTAAAGTTTTGTCAACAGACGATGCGACAGCCTTGCCATCCAGAGTGAACAGCGTCACTGAGCGAACCATCTCGTTGGAAGAAGCTGTATGCTGTAAGTAGGAGGTAATAGCCTTCTGCTGATCCAGATAATCCAGAGAGTTGGAGCCTGATGATACAAAAGCCCGCAGCTGGCCCAGAAAATCCGCATCGGCAATAAATTGCACCGAAAAATCGCGGTATCCGCCCAAAATCAGATCCACGTTCTTCCTGGTCTCATTCAATGTTTGTTCAGCGGAATCCGATACTTCTTCCACAATGGCATTTTTGGAAATCCGGTAAGCATTCCACCCCAAGACGCTGACAATGATAAATACCGATGTGAAAAAGAACAGGAACAGCTTGATCCCTATGCTCTTCCTGGGATTAAAGCGTCTAACTATGCTCGTCCATCCCTTTTTCGTTTCAATCATTCCCTCATGTCTCTTCATATTTGCCCCCCTTATTTTCTGTAAAACTCTGTGTTGTTTCTTTATCGGCTTCCAAGTATTCTGATTCAATAGTCCTATATTGTAAATTTCTAGTCCTCTGTTGCGTTTCTTTGCTCCATCAGTATTAGGACTGCGGCAGATGCACAAAAACACCGGGCGATCCATGGATTGCTCCATGGATCGCCCGGTGTTTGCGCAAATGTAATATGAACTGTCTGGCGAGCGGCCCGAACCCGTTCGGCAGCCGCTTCCTCATTCAAATGACTCGTTTACCGACGTCCCGTTCATCCGTGTTCAGCGTTCGGACCCGACAGTGAACCGTTCGCGAATATGTGCCGGACGCTCGATTTCGTCGACCACGGCAACCGCATAATCCTCATAGCTTACATAACTTTCTCCCTCGGAATTGAGCAGCAGCCGGTCCTTCCCCGTCTCGTAAGCGCCGGTCCGGCGTCCAAGGGCAAAATTAGCCGATGGACTGATAAACGTCCAATTCAGGCCCTCGGTTCCCCGCAGAATATCCAGATTCTTGGCCTGGTTCAGCGCTGTCGGCTTGACGAAATCCGGGAACCCGGGCGTATCAACTACACGGATTGTCTGTGCTTCGTCGGCATATAGACTTCCGGCTCCGCCTACCACGATTAGCCGGATATTCGGCGCATCCTTTAGCGCCCTGATCAGAACGTCGCCGGCCTCCACGTGAAGATGTTCCTGCCCCAGAGGCGCGCCAAAGGCGTTGACAACGGCATCAAATGGGGTGAGGTCTTCCGCGGTCAAGTCAAAAACGTCCTTCACGATAACCGCAGCCCCGCTGTCAGCGGCGCTGCCGGCTTTCCGGACAATAGCCGTCACGTCATGCCCCCGTTCCAATGCTTCCTTCACAATCCGGCTTCCTGCTTTACCATTCGCTCCGATTACCGCTATCTTCATAATTATTGTCGTCCCCTTTCTCGTACTTAAGCCTGCAAGCCTTCCGCTGCGACCAGTCTGATTCCGATATGCCACGGATCATGAACCCCTGGTTCTCCTTCAAATTCCGTGAGCCCGAAGCCGGCATCCTCAAGCCGCCGCAGCACCAGGCTGCGATCCTCTTCACTTGGAAGCTGGATCGTGAAATAATCGATGCCTGGCGCATTCGGCGATGCCGGCTTCGCTCCCTCTCCGGCCCATACGTTAAGACCGATATGATGATGGTATCCTCCCGCCGATACGAACAGCGCAGAGCCGCCGTACCGGGCGACAAGCTCGAACCCGAGAACTCCGCAGTAGAAGTCTTGGGCTTTCTTAAGATTGCCAACATGGAAATGCACATGCCCGATAACCGTCCCCGCCGGAAGACCGTTCCACTGGAGTCCCTCCGAATCGCTGAGCAATCCCTCCACGTCCACCGGGTCGGTGCCCATCACCACATGACCCTCCGGATCATACTGCCATGTATCGCGCGGGCGGTCCCGGTACAGCTCGATGCCGTTGTTGTCGGGGTCCTGAATATACAGCGCCTCGCTGACGAGATGATCGCCCTGGCCGATCTCGATTCCGGAAGCAATGAGATTGCGCAGCACCAGCCCAAGAGAGGGACGATCTGGCAGCAGTATGGCGAAATGATACAATCCCGCAGCCGAACGGCGGCGCTGTCCCTCGCCTTCCCCGACCTCCCGCAGGATCAGCAGCGGCGAGACGCCGTCCACCGTTAACTCGGCTCTTCCTTCCTCCCTCCGCAGCACCCTAAATCCGACCGTATCCTGATAAAAGGCCAATGAGCGCTCCAAATGGCTAACCCGGAGCTGCACCGCTCCCAGCTTCAGCCCCTTCGGCAAAACTTCCGTTGTATGCATTCCGCTTCCTCCTTCATGAATCGTTGTCATCATAGCTTCTCCAATTTGTATGCCGCATCATCATGTAACAAACGAAGTTACAAACTAACTATAATTAGTATAGCAGGTATCCTAAAGTTTGTATAGTCGATTTCTTTAAGCGATCCACTGCCTCTGGAGATTAGCATAAATGCGCAGCAAAAGACCCCTCCTTCAGCTTGAAGTGAGGGGTCAAAGTATATCTAAGACGCCTAGGGGTCAGCTAGTAGCCGGGTCGTATTCGACATCTGCTCGGGCTTACCGGCGACTACAGATGATCTGAATCGGGCTCAGCCTCCGGCAGCAGGCAGCATGGCTGGGAACCCGCCTCAAAATCTTACCTGTGCGGCATGCCTGCCGCCCCAATGGCCGCCAACTAAATAAAGCTGTCAGCCAGGCTGCGGAACACAAGCTGTTCTCTGAATTCTTCAAGAGTTAAAGAATCGGAGAGGTCTTCTTTTCTAACGATCACAACCTTCTGCTCATTCGCAGACAAGTGAAAATAGTTGTCGTCAAATATCGCATCGCTACCGTTCAGATCGAGTTCAATGAACATCGCAAAGGCTGTGGAGCCGACAATCAGCTCAAAATGCTCCTCTTCCTCTTTGACGCTAACAGACAATTTGGCGGGTTGAAGCTTGAAATGCTTGGCCGGTACAAAAATGGTCTTGCCCGCGCTAAGCGTATGCCCGTCCGATTCGAACGCATATTCCAGGTAGTGGGATCTCAGTTGATCGACCGAGCTCAGCACATCGCTGAAATCGAGCGTTTGGCAGGCGGCTGCGGACAGTCCGGCTGCTGTTGCCCCGATCTCTCCCGATTGAATGACAGAGGAGGCTGAATCGCGAAGCTTCCAGACCACCTTGCCCGCCACATCGGCCAGTGTTTCATTGTTAATATGCAGGGAAACCCGGCTTCCTTCTTCCTCCGCAGAGACCAGCACCGGGGAGTAGAAGCGTTTGGCCGCATAGTGCAGCGCCTTCCATCTTCCGTGATAATCGACGCTGGCCCATGAAGCGACCGGCCAGGAATCATTCAGCTGCCAATAGATGGCCCCCATGCATCTGCCCCGGTTCCGTCTCCAGTGCTCAACCCCGTAGCGGACGCCTTCCGCCTGAATGAGCTGAGACACATACAGGAAGGATTGAAAATCCTTTGGCATTTTAAAATACTGGGACACATAATGAATCATCGGCGACAGGCCGTCTTCATGCTTCTGGTGATTTTCCATTACGGCTGAGAAGACGTTCCGGTCTTCCGGAAGCGAGAAAGCTTCGACCGTCTTGATGGACGGGAAGGATTGCAGCCCGAATTCGGACATGAACCGCGGATACCGTTTGCGGAAATCGGTGAACGGCTCGCGCCCATGCCAAATGCTCCAATCATGCATATCCCCGAAGTCCTGGCTGTTCGGACGGTCAAATCCGCCGAAAGAAGAAGGGGAAGCGAGCCAGTAGAACGTTTCCGGGTCCACATTTTTCGCAATTTCCGGCATGACATATTCGAACTGTCTGATGTAATCCGCTTTGAGCTTGGGAGACTGGTTGATGTTCCATTCGACCCATGCCCACTCATTCTCATTGTTGCCGCACCACAGGCCCAGACTTGTGTGATGGCGGATCCGCTTCATATTTTGCGTAATTTCCTGAACGATGTTGTCTTTGAATTCATCCGTGAAGTCATAGACGGCACAGGCGAAGAGATGATCCTGCCAGACCAGAAGTCCGTACTCGTCGCACAGGTCATAGAAATAATCCTCCGGGTAGTAGCCCCCGCCCCATACGCGAATGCTGTTGAAGTTGGCTTTGACGCAGTCCTGGATAATCCGTTCCGTCTTCTCCCTCGTTCCTCTCGAGATAATGTTGTCCTCTGGTACGTAATTGCCGCCCATAGCGAAAATTTCAAGCCCGTTCACACAGTAAGCGAAGGATTTGCCCCATTCGTCTTTCTGCTGGTTGACCGTAACGGTGCGAAGCCCGATTCTAAACGCACGTTCATCCAGAATGGCGCCATCGCTGCAAATTTGAACCCGGATCTGATAAAGCGGCTGTTTCCCGAACCCGCTCGGCCACCACAACTGCGGCTCCGCGACATGGAGATCCAGATACCCGGTCGCTTCCGACATGGGGAACTGACACGAGGACAGGCGCGCACCATCCGGATCGGTCAATTCAAAACGCACCTCGACCGGGCTCTCCGGCTTGTACTCCAGCCCCACTTTTACATTCAGGTCTACACCCAGGTCCCCCTTATGCTGCTGTGTTACATAGACTTCATCAATGCGGGTATGGGACAGGGCAATCAGCTTCACCGGCCGCCAAATCCCCATGTCTGGCAGACTGGGGCCCCAATCCCACCCGAACATGAAGTGAGCTTTGCGCAAATAGGGAAATCCCGGAGAGCCATTGACGGACCAGATCGGCTGGGCTTTCGATTTCTCACGGATATACTTCAGCGGCGAACGAAAGATGACGCCAATAGTGTTCTCGCCCTCGCGGATGAATGGCTTAACGTCAAACTCATAGGTTCTGTGCATGTTATCCGTCCGGGCGATTTCCCGGCCGTTAACGTGAATTTCAGCCAGTGTATCAAGCCCCTCGAAGCGAAGAACGATCCGCTCTTCGGTCAGGAATTCGGCGCCAATCATAAAGCGCTTCTCATACTCGTAATCATACTCGGACAGCTTGACCGCTTCCTGGTCATTCTCCCGGTAGAAAGGATCTTCCATCTGTCCGGCGTTCAACAAATCACTATAGACCGACCCCGGAACGGAAGCTTCCGTCCACTCGCTCTGGTCAAGCCGCTTCATTGACCAGGCTCCGTTCAAATCCAAAATATTCATCTCGAATGTCACTCCTTGATCGCAATGTATCATTTTAACCTCTTTCAGCAACAGTCTATCAGAGAATCGTATGAAATACTTGTCTTGAACGCTCATATCTATTGTGTTATTTTAACATCAATACCGGATAAGAGAGGGTAGAACTATAATGGAAATCTACACATACACCGCTGCATCCCACATGGGTCCGAATACCGAATCCCATCTGTTCACCGTTCCTTCGCTCAGCTATGCCTCTCCCATCCACACCCATGATTTCTTTGAGCTGTTCCTGGTGACCCAGGGGAAAGCCCGCCATATCGTGAATGATGCTTGCCAGCCGGTAACCGTAGGCACGCTTGTCTTTATTCGTCCGGAAGATATTCATTATTATGAACGGGATGGAGACCATGACTGCGAATTCATAAATCTATGTTATACTCGGGAAGCGATGAATCATGTTTTTACTTTTCTGGAAAAAGCTATTGATCCCCAAAATCTGCTGGCCTCTGTGCTGCCCCCTGTTACCGTTCTTCCGGCGAGCGAGACGGAACGGCTGAAAGACCGTCTTGAACGGATTCGCCTTGTTCCGGACAAGCCGCAGGCTGCGGGACTGCTGCGGGCTATGCTGGCCGAGCTGCTCACGCTGTTCTTCTGGAAGCAGCAGCGTACGAGGGAAGATGCGATTCCGCCCTGGCTGGAAGATCTGCTGCTGCAAATGCAGCGGAAGGAGAATTTCGTCGAGGGGGTTCAGCGGATGTATGAGCTATCGGGACGCAGCCCCGGACACCTGAGCCGGGTATTCAGGTCTCTGCTTCACACTACGCCGGTTCTCTATATCAATCAGCTTCGGCTGGACTACGCCAAGTACATGCTGGCCACCACTGATCTCGGTATTATGGACATCGCGCTCTCAGCGGGATTTAATAACCTTAGCCATTACTATCATTTGTTTAAAAAAGAATATGGACTGACCCCGCTTGCTTACCGTTCTCTTCATCGTTAGGCTGTTAGGCTCTAATCCACACTATATAGCGAAAAAAATACAGCGAAAAAAAGCATCCGCTCCGTATGCCGGAATGGATGCTTCATGTTGATCTTCATACAGGAAGCTGCGACGAGATTTGGGCGAGCGTTACCTGCTGCAGCACATCCTCCATCGCTTGCTGGGCCATCAGGAACACCGGGATGATCGCCCCTGCTATATTTTTGCCAACCGGACATTCCGGGCTTGGGTGCTCGTGCACAGCGAACAGCGACCCTTCGCCAACGGCATCCACCGCCTGGTAAATTTCCAGCAGTGTTATCTGTTCCGCCGGCCTGGCCAGCTTCGCTCCCGCAATTCCCGGCTTCACTTCGATCAGTCCCGCTTTGCCGAGCATGCTGCTGATCCGGCGGATAACGACCGGATTGGTGCCGACGCTTCCGGCGATCCAGTCCGAGGTGTTCCGTCCTTCCCTGTTGGTGTCAATCAGGGCCAAGATGTGGATGGCGACCGCAAATCGGGTGCTGATATTCATAACAAACTTCTCCTTTGCCTAGTCAATCATTTGAAACCATCATAGTTACGTTAAGATTTGTTGTCAATCCCGGCGAGGATCGCAGCCGTCTGGGGTCCGTATTTGCGGGATAGACGCGATTTGCCGAGATTGGATTTCACAATCCGGGTAATGGCGGGATCATCAAGCGAAGCCAGCCGGGACAGCAGCTCAAAGCCCGCTCCCGGCTCGGCGGCTGCCATTACGCTCAGCGCATATTCCAGCCCCTTGCACAGTACGCGGAAGGGTTCCGATTTACGCTCCGGTCCGGCTACCTCCGCAATGCTCTCCGTTATTTCACCCGCCAGCTCCAGCGCATAGACCGCCGCCTCCCGGTCCTTAAGGAGCGGCGGATGGGCAAGAGCCGCAACGAACGCACGCTGCTCCAGCTGGCTCGCACCGCTCTTCCACTGCGCAAGCACATCGGCGAGCAGCCCGAAATCCGCCTCGCCGATGCGCTGAAGGCCCATGGCCGCCGCCTCCCGCGTTCTCCAGCGGGAATCATTCGCAGCAGCGCGAAGAATGGAGGCGATCTCCTGCCTCTGCCCTGAAGACGCGAAGCTGTAATGTGCGCCGAGCGCAAGACAGGCGCAGAACGGCAGGAATTCGCGCGGATCGCCGGTCCCAGCCTCCGTAGATGGCAGCCGCGCCCAATCGGTCAGCATGTCCCACCATTCGCCAGACATGCCGCTGTGAGCGAACCCCGACGCGAAGCGCCCCGCAAGCTCCAGGTTGCCTCTGGGGCCGGGCAGGCGGCTTTCAGCGGTCAGATAAGCCTCCAGCTTCTTCCGATCATCCGGCCCCGGGGACATCTCCGGCGTCATGAACTCTTCGCCAGACTTGCGCTCCGCCCGGCTCATTGTTCTCCTCCGGAGAGGACAATGTCTACTCCCTGCAACTCGTAAGGATAATCAATCTGCTTCTTCACAGTCCGGGCGGCCTCATCACCCGCGAGAAGGCCAACAACGTACAGCCCGAGATCGATCGAAGTCGAGACGCCCCCGCCCGTGATCACACGGCCGTCATGCACAATCCGGGCATTGCCGACTTCCCGGCAGTACGGCTCCAGCAGTTCGGCGGCGTTAGGATGGGTTGTCGCTTTCTTCCCCTCCAGCAGTCCCGCTGCTCCGAGAAGCAGCGATCCGGTGCAGACGGAGATGATCCATTTCGCCTCTCCGGCACCCTTCAGCCAGGTGATGAAGTCCTGATCATGGCGCAGATTCCGGGTGCCCCATCCGCCGGGCACAAAGACAAGATCATACCCCGACAGATCCGGAAGCACCCTGCCGGGCCTGATCTCAAGCCCCTGATCATCCTTGACCGAATCGGATGCCGCGCAGACATCCCATTTAAGTTCGGCATAGGGCTCGAAATGCCGCAAGCGGATGACAACATCATAGAAGCCCGCAAAGTCCAGAAAGGTAACTCCGTCAAATAACACGAACGCAATGTTCATCCCGAATAACTCCTTTGATATTTTTGGTGAAAAAATATACAAATGAGCATTTTGCATTTATCCAATAAAGCGATTCCAAAGCCAAGAATATATGGACCGTAACAATTGTATCTGCCTATATATTCCATCTGCGGTTATAATCGAATTATGCAAAATGCCGAAATAAGAGCCATGAACTCAATACTGGGTGTAAACGCACAAGGAGGCTTATGTATGGATAGTCTGGAGGAACTCCGGAACAAGCTTGAGGAGCATGAGGTGGAATATGAGATTCTCACCCACGAGCATACGGCCCGGACCGCTCAGGAAGGGGCGGCGATGTTGGGTATCGAACTGGGCCAGACGGCGCCGGCGCTTATTGTGAAGACGCCGGACGTTTATCTGGCGCTGATCGTCTCCGGCGAGCGCGGCCGGGTTAACCTGGAGGAGGCGGCAGCCCTGATCGGAGCGGCCTCGCTGCGGATGGCAAGTCCCCGGGAAGTGCTGGAAATTACGGGGTATGAGGTCGGCTCCGTTCCTTTTGTGCTGCAGCTGCCCTGCATCCTGGACCGCAAGCTGCTCCGTCATGATTACGTCTACGGCGGCACAGGCAAGGCGGGCACAACCCTCAAGCTGCACCCGCTCGCGCTGGAGACTCTTAACGAAGTGATCGCTTACCTCGATTAAGGCTTTGTCAGAATGATCGGCCGGCCTTTCGTTACAATAATCGTGTGCTCGAACTGGGCGACACGACTATTGTCCGGAACGGTCAGTGTCCATCCGTCGCTCTGCTGATCCACGTATTCCGCGCCGGTCGACAGGAACGGCTCGATTGTAATGACCTGATTCGGCTTCAATACCGTGGTCTCCCGCGGATTGAAGTACGGCAGAATTTCATGGGGCTTGTCGTGAAGGGATTTGCCAATGCCGTGGCTGCACAGATTGCGTACGACACGGTAGCCGCGCCGGCGGGCCTCCATCTCCATCGCCTTCCCGATTTCGTTCACGCGCATGCCCGCACGCAGATGGGAAATGACGGCAAGCATCGTCTCCTCAGTGCTTGAGCACAAATGCTGAAGCTTCTGATTGTATGGCGGAAGCTGAAACGACACCCCCGAATCTCCGAAGTAACCGTTCAGCTCAGCGGAGACATCGATATTGATCAAGTCACCGGCCCGGATCACTCTCGGTCCCGGAATGCCGTGCGCTACCTCTTCATTGACGCTGATGCAGGTGTCGCCCGGGAAATCATAAGTTTCCCTTGGAGCTGATTTGGCTCCGAAGCTGCGCAGAATATCCGCGCCGATCTGGTCAAGCTCCAGCGTCGTCATGCCGGGCTTGACGCTTTTTTTCATTTCGGCGATGGTGTGGCCGACCACTCTTCCCACCGCTTTTAGTCCTTCCAAATCCTGTTCTGTCTCGCTTATCATCGTGCTCATCCTTTCTACTCTGCTGCCGGCCGCAGCCGACTTACCGGACTCTCCCGGTGGCAATGGCAGCGGCATAATCATGTCTGCCGTTCTTCTCCGCCATACGGGCGGCCGACTGCCAGTCGTACGCAATTAGTCTATGCTCCGTCACCCAGCCCGCTTCCGGATTTCTCCGGACCAATACGTAACTGGCACTGGTTGTTCCCGATTCCATGACATGGGGGAACGGCAGCTCGTCCTCGTATGCGGGGAGTCCTACGCTTCCGGCGTTGACAACCCATCTACCGTCCGGCATGATAATCCTGCGGTAGACGTGGCTGTGTCCGCAGAACAAGCCCTGATCCCCAAAGGACACCAGCTCATTCTGAAGAGTCAGGCCGGTTTTGTACGAGACGCCGGCTTCGGTTACTTCCTCAAGAAGGTATGTCTTGTTGTCATTAGGGGTTCCGTGGCAGAACAGCAGCCCGTCTTGTCTCCACAAAGGCTGATGCCGCGTGATCCAGGCCTCCATTTCGGCATCAAGCAGCGGCTTGACATGCCTATAGGTCGGGGACTCCGAATGTTCTTCCAGCAGAGCTTCATCGCAATTCCCCATAATATGGACGGCACTGCCGAGCCCGGCAAGCAGCCGGTAGGTTCCGATCGGATCGATTGGCCCAAAGAGGCTGTCGCCAAGATTGATGACAAGCTCCGCCCCGCAAGCCTCCGCATCCTGAAGTACCGCCTTCAGAGCCGGCGAGTTGCTATGTATGTCGGAAATGACCGCAAGAGTACCGTTCAACAACCGATTCCCCCTCCCGTATACGTCACCTTTCATTATAACAGTCTATTCCGTCAAAATCGAAACCACTTATGCAAGGATAAACGCCTGACGGCGTCCTTTAGACGCCATGCGTTTACCGAGAAATAGAAGACCTATT
>RCUS01000793.1_pt1 | contig 18963 bp, 22 predicted proteins | sample 2166221 | NCBI WGS metagenome assembly RCUS01 (sample SAMN09932758, study PRJNA488358) | compost metagenome | isolation source: compost soil in cyclohexanecarboxylic | place: Germany: Experimental Botanical Garden | reverse complement strand
AGTGGGGCGCATTATAAGGGGATTCGAAACCCCGTCAACCCTTAATTTCAATAAATGAAAAAATAGACAGCACGTTTTAATAGATCCATATCTTGCAGGCCACCCCGCCGATTGCGCACTATAGTGCTCACCCGCACCCGCTCAAGGATCGTCGCGCAGAAATGAACAGCCAACCCCGCAGCCTGGCCGCCACACTCTTCCCTATCGGCCTGCTGCTCATCGCCATGGCCTCGATACAATCCGGCGCCTCATTGGCCAAGAGCATGTTCCCACTCATCGGCGCCCAAGGGACCACGACACTGCGCCTGATTTTCGCCAGCATCATCATGCTATTGATACTGCGCCCGTGGCGCGTGCGCATGACCGCCAGCACCCTGCGCAATGTCGTCATTTATGGCATGGCACTGGGCGGTATGAACTTCCTCTTCTATATGTCACTCCAGACCGTGCCACTCGGTATCGCCGTGGCCCTCGAGTTCACCGGCCCGCTGGCAGTGGCAATCTTGTCCTCGCGGCGGGCGATCGACTTCATCTGGATAGCCCTCGCGATCGCTGGATTGCTGCTGCTGATCCCCGTGGGCGATAGCGGCCAGGCACTCGACTTGCTGGGTGCAGCCTATGCCTTAGGGGCAGGGGTCTGCTGGGCACTGTACATTCTCTTCGGCCAGCGCGCCGGGGCCGAGCATGGCATTCAGAGCGCCGCACTCGGCGTAGTGGTCGCTGCCCTGTTCGTTGCGCCCATCGGCATCGTCCACGCCGGCAGCGAACTGCTCAATCCTGCGCTGATCCCCCTCGCCCTGGGTGTCGCGGTGTTGTCGACCGCGCTCCCCTACAGCCTGGAAATGGTTGCCCTGACACGCCTGCCGGCGCGCACGTTCGGCACCCTGATGAGCATTGAACCCGCTTTCGGCGCCCTTTCCGGCTTACTGTTCCTGGGCGAGGTGCTGAGTCTTACGCAATGGCTGGCGATCCTTGCCATCATCATTGCCTCAGTGGGTGCCACAATGTCCATGCGCCGAGAAGCAGCCCCCGCCGTTGCGCTAGACTGATATGAGAAATATTTTCATTTGAGACCGGATTAACCATTGTGGCAGCCCGCCTGGCTGATTAAGCTGTCACAAAAACACCATCTTTAGGCTATCTACTGGTCCGCACACGGATGCGGGGGAAATCTTCAGGACGAACCGAAGCGATAACGACAGGGTCAGACAACTGATCAGCCCTGCAATTAAGGACAGGAATGAAACGTATTTTGCTCATCCTGGCCATCTTGGCTATTGCTGGATGTGCCGCCACGGCCAAGACTGAGGTCAAAAAGGGGAAAAAAGGCCTGCATATCAACTGCTCCGGCCTGTCCTCTTCGTGGGACAACTGCTATAGCAGGGCAGCAAGCTCCTGCAGCACACGCGGCTACAGAGTTATCGCGCGCTCTGGAGACACGGATGAAGAGCCAGGCGATTATCTTTTTGGCATCAATCCGGCGGGGTATACCAGCCGGAGCATGATCGTCATCTGCAAGTGATGATCAGCAGAAATAGGGCAGCCCACGTGCTGCCCTTTTTCATGGCCTATCCGCAATGGCAGCTAAAGCGCCGCAGTGCGGGCCTCCAACCATGCCAGGGCGTCACCTTGCAGTAAGGGCGCCAGGCGCTTGTGCACTGTCGCGTGATAGCTGTTCAACCAGTCCAGCTCCTCCTTGGCCAGCCGTTCGGGCAACAGGCATCGCGTGTCGATCGGGCAAAGTGTCAAGGTTTCGAAATCGAGGAAGTCTCCAAACACGCTTTCGCCTGCTTCTCGATTGACCACCAGGTTCTCGATACGCACTCCCCACGCGCCTGGGCGATAAGTACCCGGCTCGATCGAGCTGATCATCCCAGCCTGCATCGCCGTTTGCGGCGTGGCTGCTGCCTGATAGGCAATGACCTGCGGCCCCTCGTGCACATTCATGAAATAGCCGACCCCATGGCCTGTTCCGTGACCATAATCGACCTGATCCGCCCAGATTGGCGCTCGCGCGATGGCATCGAGTAGCGGCGACAGAATGCCCCTCGGAAACGTGGCGCGTGACAGCGCGATCACGCCCTTGAGTACGCGCGTGCAATCCTGCTTCTGTTCAAGGCTCGGATTGCCGACTGGCACCATCCGCGTGATGTCCGTCGTCCCGCCAAGGTATTGCCCACCCGAATCGATCAGCAACAGCCCATCCCCTTCAATGACGGCATGGGCGTGTTCGGTAGCACGGTAATGCGGCATCGCGCCGTTAGCGTTGAAGGCCGCAATGGTAGAGAAGCTCAACGAGACGAAATCGGGGCGTCGGGCTCGGGCAGCGCTCAGTTGCTCATCAACGGTCAGCTCGGTGATCACTTCCTTGCCCTGATGCGCTTCGAACCAGGCGAAAAACTCGCACAACGCCGCGCCGTCCTGTTCCATGACCTTGCGGATATGCACCAGGTCATCTTCCCCCTTGCGCGATTTGCTCAAGGTAGTCGGGTTGAGCCCCTCGACCAGCCCGACCCTCTCACCCACATACTTCAACAGGCCACAGGTCACCCGGGCAGGATCGATCAGCAATCGGCTGCCTGTAGGTATCGCGCCGAGGGCCTGGCCAATCTCGCTGTAATCGCGCACTTCGATGCCATCGACCGCCAACACCTGACGCAGATGCTCATCCACCTTGTCGCTACCGACGAACAACGTCGCCTGCTGGCCATTGATCAGCGCGAACGATACGAAGACCGGGTTGTAGGACACATCGCTGCCACGCAGATTGAATAACCAGGCGATGTCATCCAGCGTGGCAATGAAGTGCCAGTCGGCTGCCCTGTCCTGCATATCCCGGCGCAACCTGGCGAGTTTTTCAGCGCGATTGACCGTGGCATGCGGTAACAAGTGCTGATAGACCGGATTATCCGGCAGCGCTGGACGCCCCTCCCAGACCTTGTCGAGCAGATCCTGATCGGTGACCAGACGGATCTCGCGAGCCTTCAGCCGCTCACCCAGCTGACGTGCCGACGCCAGTGCCATGACCGCGCCATCAACCGCAACCGTACCTTTTACATCGACGTGCTCACCCAGCCACTCCAGCGCCCCGGGCTTGCCTGGCAGCAGCTTCATCAGTTCGATACCACTGCCTGCCAGCTCCTGCTCTGCCTGCTCCCAATAACGGCTGTCTACCCAAAGCCCGGCAAAGCTCGCACACACCACCAGCGTGCCCACCGAACCATGAAACCCCGATAGCCACTGACGCCCCTGCCAATGGCCGGGAAGGTACTCGGACAGGTGAGGATCGGCCGATGGCAGCAGTAGCGCATCGATGCCGCCTTCGGCCATCACCTTGCGCACGCGCGCCAGGCGCTCCGGCACACTTTGCTCAATCGTGGTCTGAACGTTCATGCGCTCTCCTGCGGATACATCTCGGTTAATCCAGACCGTCGATAATGGAACAGCCGCTCAGGCCCTGCAATCGCCGCGACCAACACACGGCATCCTCTGCCCATGACGCCCTGCGCATCCAGGACATTTCCTACAGCCAGCCCACAGCCTTCGATCATTTCCCGCTGAACTTCCCCAATCCCCAGGATTCACACACAGTACATTCATTGCAGACAGGCAAGATGACCATGCCCAGCGCCTGCGAGGCCAAGACCGCCGTCATGCTCCTCGACACCCGTGAGCACACGCCGGACCACGAGCATGCGGTGCACCTCAAGCTCGCCGCCGGCCTGGCACAGTTGCTCGGCTGCCCGCAGGGGCAACCCGACCGGCCGCCCTCAGCCAGCGACCACTACTATTACCTGCCCACCGAGACGCTGATCGACCCATCGCGATACGCGACGTTAGGCATCCGCAGCGAGCAGGACCTGTTCGGCGGACTGGTCAGCCACCCCTACATGGCGACCAAGGCGATCTCCCACCCGCTGCCGGCCAACGCCAGCTTTCCGCCAGGCTGGACTGACCAGTTTGCCCGGCAGGCCTGCGATGCATTGCTCAGGGGCTACACCGTGTTCAGTAAAGCCGATGCCAGCCGGGCCGCGCAGTTGTTGCTGCGTGAGGGTCCGCTGCGGGTCAAACCGGTGCTGGCCTGCGCCGGACGCGGGCAAACCGTCATCAGCCACGAGCATGAACTGCAACCTTTGCTGGAAGGCATGGACGACCAGGACCTGGCCCTGTGGGGGTTGGTCCTGGAGGAAGACCTGGACCAGGTGCAAACCTTCAGTGTCGGCCAAGTCCGCGTTGCCGGCATCACCTGCAGCTACCACGGCACCCAGCAATTGACGCATGACCATCAGGGCACAGAAGTCTACGGGGGGTCCGACCTCATCGTGGTGCGGGGTGATTACCAGGCCCTGCTGCAACTGCCACTGGAAGATCACCTGCGCCTGGCCATCAATCAGGCCATGGTGTACGAGCACGCAGCCGAACAGCACTTTCCCGGGTTCATGGCGTCGCGTCGCAACTACGACATCGCCCGCGGCGTCGACCCCAAGGGCCATCAGCGCAGTGGCGTACTCGAGCAATCGTGGCGCCTGGGTGGCGCCAGCAGCGCCGAGCTGCTGGCCCTGCAGGCCTTCGCCAGCGATCCGGCACTGCAAAGCGTGCATGCCAGCACCCATGAGGTGTTCGGCACCCCCGACCTGCCCACTGACGCCACCCTCTTCTATCAAGGAAACGACAGTGAACTCGGACAACTCAGCAAATTTGCGCGGATCCGCGAACATGACCATTCAGAGTGAGACCGTGGAACTGCAGGTCGAAAATGACAGCATTGTCGGCACCCTGGTCAGCCCCGGCAGCAAGATGCCGGGCATTCTGTTCGTGCATGGCTGGGGCGGCAGCCAGCAACGCGACCTGGCCCGCGCCAGGCATATCACAGGGCTTGGCTGCGTGTGCATGACCTTCGACCTGCGTGGCCATGAGAAAACCGAGAGCCAGCGCCTCACGGTTACCCGCGAACAGAACCTCAAAGACCTGCTGACCGCCTATGACCGCCTGGTCAGCCATCCCGCCGTCGACAGCAGCGCCATTGCCATCATCGGCAGCAGCTACGGCGGCTACCTGGCCACCCTGCTGACCCTGCAACGGCCGGTGAAGTGGCTGGCCCTGCGAGTACCGGCCATGTACTGGGACGACGAATGGGACATGCCCAAGCAGACCCTCGATCGGCAGCGCCTCAACGCCTACCGCCAGCGCCCGCTAGGCCCCGCCGACAACCGCGCGCTTGCGGCCTGCGCAGAGTTCGCTGGCGATGTGCTGCTGGTGGAATCCGAGCAGGACGACTACGTGCCCCACAGCACCTTGATGAGCTATCGCTCGGCATTCGTCAGCGCCCATTCGCTCACGCATCGGACCGTCGACGGCGCCGACCACGCACTGTCCAGCGAGGAGAGCCAGAAAGCCTACAGCTCGATCCTGGCCTCATGGGTCAGCGAGATGGTCATCGGGGCACGCCTGGATCGCTATCCCCACTATGCACCTTGGTACGCCTGAGGGTCTGCGACCTGGCAATGCAGGCCACCATCTGCGCCACGCACCAGGCTGCGTATTGTCTGATAGGCGGCAAAGTTGACGCCACGCGCCTGATACCGACACAACAGGTCGAGGAAAGGCTCTTCGACGAAGTACACCGCTGCCGCCGCCCACGCCTGACGTGAATGCCATTGCAGGTGCTGGAGTACACGACAGCCGTCGTCACTGGCCTGGATGCTGACGCTCTGCAGCCCTTCACAACTCGATGCCAGCGCTTCGCTGCGCAGCACCAGGGCATGCGCCAAGGCCTGCTGGCGAGCGGCAGGCACTTCATACTCGATCATCTGGGTAAACCACAGGGAATGGGGTTTCGCCATCATGGACCTTCTCCTTGCTGCAAACGCATGTGCGTGATGGCCAGCAGGGTAAAACCTCAAGTAAAGTCAAGGTCAAGCGGTTTTTCCGACTGCAGTCAGGAACCCCCTCAACCCGCTACGGCAAACCGCCGCCGATAATCGCTGGGGGTGAACCCGGTGATCCGTTGAAACACCTTGCGAAATGCCCCCGGATCCTGATAGCCCACGCCCCAGGCAATCTGTTCGACGCTGCGCCGGGTAAACTCCAGCAGCCGACACGCTCGCCCCACCCGCACCTGCTGGCAATACTCGGTAGGCCGCAAGCCCGTGGCCGCGCGAAACCGACGCAAGAAGGTACGCGCCTCAAGCCCGGCACAGGACGCCATGGCCGCCAGGTCGGCCTCTTGAGCTGCGCTACCTTGCAACCAATGCTGGACCTTCAGCACCGCTTCGTCGCCATGGTCCAGCCGTGGACTGAACACTGCTCCGGGGCTCGCTGACGCGACCGGCTCGACCGAGAGGTAACGCGCCGTCTCGTGCGCGACCGTAGCCCCCAGGAATCGCGCCAGCAGGCGCAGCCCCAGATCAGTCCAGGCCATCAACCCGGCCGACGTCAGGATGTCGCCATCGTCCAGCAGCGGCTGATGGGTCTCGCCCCGCACCTTGGGATACCACTGTGCAAGCGCCTCTGTGTAGTTCCAGTGAGTGCTGGCCGCCCGCCCATCCAGCAACCCGCTGGCGGCAATGAAGAACACGCCGATGCACACCGAAGCCAACACCGTGCCCTGCGCATGCCACTGACACAGGATCTCCCGGTGGAGCGCGAGCAATTCATGCGGCGGTGCCGACTCCAGACTCGGCGGGATGATCAATGCCCGCACATCATGCTCGGCACCTGGCAGGCTATCCTGAACAGCCAGCAACTGGCCGGCGTCGTTCGCTTGCCAATGACTGACGCGAATCTGTGGCAGTTCGACTGCACCCAGCTCGGCAGCGACGCGATTGGCTACCCGGAACAGATCGTTCAGGCCATGTACCGCCGCGCTTTGCGCGCCGGGATAAATGAGCACGCCAATCTCCAGAGTGCCGGGGTTGTCAGTTTTTGCCGTCATTGTGTCGATCGCGCCAATCCTCAGGTCCGAGCACAAAGCCTATAACTAACGTCATCCCACGACTACTGCCACAGGAGGCAGCATGAGCAAGCAGGCGCTGATCATCATCGATATCCAGAACGACTATTTCCCCGGCGGCAAATGGACGCTCGACGGCGCCGATCAAGCCGCCGACAACGCCGTCAGGCTGTTGCACGCTGCGCGAAAACGTGGCGATCTGGTAATCCATGTCAGGCATGAATTCGAGAGTGCCGACGCCCCGTTCTTCACCCCAGGTTCGCAAGGCGCGCAGATCCACGGCAAAGTGGCGCCCGCGCCGGGCGAGCCGGTGGTGCTCAAGCACAAGGTCAACTCCTTCCTGGGTACCCATCTCAAGGAAACCCTCGACCAGCACCAGATCGAGGCCCTGACCATTGCCGGCAGCATGAGCCACATGTGCATCGACGCCGCCGCCCGTGCCGCCGCCGACTTTGGCTACGTGGTCACGGTTGCCCACGATGCCTGCGCCACATTGCCGCTGGATTTCGCTGGCAGCAAGGTGCCGGCGGCCGAGGTTCACGCCTCGGCGATGGCCGCTCTGGCCTTTGCCTATGCCACGGTGGAAAGTACTGACAGCATCCTCGGTACTTCGCTGAAGGCCTAGATCACCACATTGCGCACGAATCGGGTGGGCACAGCGCCGTCATTGCGGTAGGCATAGCGGCAATTGCTGGGAAACACATGAAACTGGCCCACCTGCAGACAGTGCACGTGGTCCTCGATGAGCAAGGTCAATGCACCTTCAGCCACGTAGATCTGCTCGCTCCAGCCCTCGGCATCAGCCTCGCTGACATAGCATTCGCCCGGTGCCAGGGTCCACTCCCAGATCTCCACCTCGCGCCGGGCGCTGCTGCTGGCCAGCAGTACCGCCTTGCTCTGGGGATAGACACCGGCCCAGGCCAGCTCGTCGATACGACTGGGGTCACGTTGGTCGGGGGCCTGGATCAGGGTACTGAATGCCACCCCGAGTGCCTCGGCAATCAGGTCGAGGGTGGTCAGGCTGACGTTCTTCTCACCCGCCTCTATCGCCACCAGCATGCGTCGGCTCACGCCGGAACGCTCGGCCAGGGCGCTCTGACTCATGCCGGCGGCATTGCGCAGGCTGCGGACGTTGAGGCTGACATGCTGCAGCACCGATGCCCGGTGCGAGGATTCTTTGTGCACTATATTGCTCACAGGTGGAGGTTGCGCAGTATACTGCCCACTTTGCGGCGATTGTGCGCCGCCCCTTTCGAGTGCGCAAGCCATGAGCCAACCCAGCCGGCCACAGCCGTCCGTTTCCTTTCGCCTGAGCAAAGCCGAGCTGGTACTGGTGTTCATCACCATGCTGTGGGGCGCTACGTTCCTGTTGGTCCACAACGTGATGAGCGTGAGCGGCCCGATGTTCTTCGTCGGCCTGCGTTTCGCCGCTGCGACAATCTTCGTCGGTGTGGTCTCGGCGCGTGCGCTTTCCGGCCTGACCTTCACCGAGCTGAAAGCCGGTGTATTGATAGGCACCTCGATCATGCTGGGGTACGGTTTGCAGACCATGGGCCTGCAGACCATCAGCAGCAGCCAGTCGGCGTTCATCACGGCATTGTACGTGCCGTTCGTGCCGCTGCTGCAATGGTTGGTGCTCGGCCGCCGGCCCGGTCTTATGCCGAGTCTCGGTATCTGCCTGGCATTCGTGGGGTTGATGCTGCTGGCAGGGCCCGAGGGCGGCACATTGCACTTCAGCGATGGTGAGATCGTGACCCTGGTGAGCGCCGTGGCCATCGCCGCCGAGATCATCCTGATCAGCCGCTATGCCGGGCAGGTTGATGTACGCCGCGTCACCGTGGTGCAGCTGGCAACCGCTTCGCTGTTGGCGTTCCTGATGATCGTGCCGACGGGTGAACGGATTCCCGAGTTTTCCTGGCTGCTGCTGCTCAGCGCCGTGGGGCTTGGCGCCATGAGCGCAATCATCCAGGTGGCGATGAACTGGGCACAGAAGTCGGTATCGCCCACCCGCGCGACCCTGATCTATGCCGGTGAACCGGTGTGGGCCGGAATCGTCGGACGCATCGCCGGTGAGCGCTTGCCGGGCGTGGCGCTGATCGGTGGCTTGCTGATCGTGATCGCGGTGATTGTCAGCGAACTGAAGTTCAAACGGTCCGGTGCAGCCGCCGGAACTCGACAGGTGGCGGACGAGTGCGAAGGTGAAACGAGCCACAGATAGCGCCCAGAGCAGCTATGCTCTGTAAAAAACTGTTATAAAAAAACACCTTGTAACAGCGTATTTGTACGATTCTGCGACAGCTTGCGTGTTGGTGATCAACTGCTCGGCACGTATGATCCTAGGCAAACCTTTCCAGAATAGAACGCTATGTCCTTGATAGTGCTACTGCTTCTGCCGTTCGTGGGCAGCTGCCTGGCAGCTGTACTGCCGCACAACGCACGTAACGCCGAGTCCATACTCGCCGGGCTCGTGGCCCTGGTCGGCACCGTCCAGGTAGCACTGCTGTACCCTCAAGTCGCCCACGGCGGCGTGATCCGCGAAGAATTCCTCTGGTTGCCGAGCCTGGGCATGAACCTGGTGCTGCGCATGGACGGCTTCGCCTGGCTGTTCTCGCTGCTGGTGCTCGGCATCGGCTCGCTGGTGTCGCTGTATGCGCGCTACTACATGTCGCCGCAAGACCCGGTACCGCGATTCTTCGCCTTCTTCCTGGCCTTCATGGGCGCCATGCTTGGCCTGGTGATCTCGGGCAACCTGATCCAGCTGGTGTTCTTCTGGGAACTGACCAGCCTGTTCTCGTTCCTGTTGATCGGCTACTGGCACCACCGCGCCGACGCCCGCCGCGGGGCCTACATGGCACTGATGGTCACCGGCGCGGGCGGCCTGTGTCTGCTGGTCGGTGCACTGCTGTTGGGGCATGTGGTCGGCAGCTTCGATCTGGACAAGGTCCTGGCCGCAGGCGACCTTATCCGCCAGCACGCCCTGTATCCGGTGCTGTTGCCGCTGATCCTCATCGGCGCCCTGAGCAAGAGCGCGCAGTTTCCTTTCCAGTTCTGGCTGCCGCACGCCATGGCGGCCCCCACACCGGTCTCGGCCTACCTGCACTCGGCAACCATGGTCAAGGCCGGGGTGTTCCTGCTGGCGCGTTTTTGGCCGGTACTCTCGGGCAGTGAGGAGTGGTTCTGGATCGTTGGCGGGGCAGGCGCACTGACGTTGCTGCTGGGCGCATTCGCGGCAATGTTCCAGAACGACCTCAAGGGCCTGCTGGCCTACTCGACCATCAGCCACTTGGGCCTGATTACCCTGCTATTGGGGCTGAACAGCCCGCTGGCGGCCGTGGCGGCGGTGTTTCACATCCTCAACCATGCCACCTTCAAGGCCTCGCTGTTCATGGCCGCCGGTATCATCGACCACGAAAGCGGCACCCGTGACATACGCCGCCTCAGCGGCCTCATCCGCCTCGTGCCCTACACCGCCACCCTGGCCATGGTCGCCAGTGCGTCGATGGCGGGCGTACCGCTGATGAACGGCTTCCTGTCCAAGGAAATGTTCTTCGCCGAAACCGTGTTCATCAGCTCCACCGCCTGGGTCGAGGCCACGCTGCCGGTGATTGCCACCCTGGCCGGTACCTTCAGCGTGGCCTACGCCCTGCGCTTCACTGTCGACGTGTTTTTCGGCCCCACCGCCCAAGACTTGCCGCACACACCGCATGAGCCCCCCCGCTGGATGCGCGCGCCCGTTGAATTGCTGGTGCTCACCTGCCTGGTGGTGGGCATCTTCCCTGCGCAGTCAGTCGGCCCGCTGCTGGCTGCCGCCGCGTTACCGGTGGTGGGGGGGACGCTGCCGGAATACAGCCTGGCCATCTGGCACGGCTGGAACGCACCGATGATCATGAGCCTGGTGGCCATGAGCGGCGGCATCGTGCTGTACCTGCTGTTGCGCAATCAGCTGCGTCGCGGCCGTTTCCCCTACCCGCCACTGATTGAGCGCTTCAACGGCAAACGCCTGTTCGAGCACGGACAAGTTCGCCTGATGCTGCTCGCGCGTCACCTGGAAGGATTGCTGACCACGCGACGCCTGCAGTCGCAACTGTTCATGCTGGTCCTCGCGGCCTTCCTCGCCGGGCTTACGCCCATGCTGTATAGCGGGCTGAGCTGGGGTGACCGGCCAAAAATTCCAGGTTCCGGCATATTCGTCGCCCTCTGGCTGATTGCAATCGCCTGTGCCATTGGCGCCGCCTACCAGGCCAAGTATCACCGACTGGCCGCGCTGATCATGGTCAGCGTGTGCGGCCTGATGACCTGTATCACCTTCGTCTGGTTCTCCGCACCTGACCTGGCCCTCACCCAGTTGGTGGTGGAAGTGGTCACCACCGTGCTGATCCTCCTTGGCCTGCGCTGGCTGCCTCGGCGTATCGAAGGCGTCTCGCCATTGCCCGGCAGCCTGGAGCGTGCTCGCCTGCGGCGCCTTCGCGACCTGTTGCTGGCGATTCTGGTTGGCGGCGGCATGGCTGTGCTGTCCTACGCCATGCTGACCCGACCGACGCCCAACGATATTTCCTCGTTCTACCTGAGCCGCGCGCTACCTCAGGGTGGCGGTACCAATGTGGTCAATGTGATGCTGGTCGACTTCCGTGGCTTCGACACCTTGGGCGAAATCACCGTCCTGGTGGCCGTAGCCGTGACCGTGTTCGCCCTGCTGCGGCGCTTCCGCCCGCCCAAGGAAAGCATGCAGTTGCCTGCCCAGCAGCGTCAGCTGGCGCCAGACGTGGTCACCGACCTGATCAATCCGCGCCATGCCACCGATACGGCACTGGGCTTCATGATGGTGCCAGCGGCGCTGGTGCGCCTGCTGCTGCCGATCGCGCTGCTGGTGTCGATGTACCTGTTCATGCGCGGCCACAACCAGCCAGGCGGTGGCTTCGTCGCCGGCCTGGTGATGTCGGTGGCGTTCATCCTCCAGTACATGGTGGCCGGCACCCAGTGGGTCGAAGCGCAGATGAGCCTTCGACCACTGCGCTGGATGGGCACGGGCCTGCTGTGCGCGACCCTGACCGGGGTCGGCGCCATGCTGCTGGGCTACCCGTTCCTGACCACGCACACCGCTCACCTGCACCTGCCATTGCTCGGCGATCTGCACGTGGCCAGCGCGCTGTTCTTCGATATCGGCGTGTACACCGTGGTGGTCGGTTCGACCCTGCTGATCCTCACCGCCCTGGCGCACCAGTCGGTGCGCGCCTACCGCCCGGGCAACCCGGCGAAAACCAGCCAAGCAGGAGCCGCCTGATGGAAGAAGTGATTGCAGTTGCCATCGGCGTGCTGGCCGCCTCGGGGGTGTGGCTGATCCTGCGCCCGCGAACCTACCAGGTGATCATGGGCCTGTGCCTGCTGTCGTACGGGGTCAACCTGTTCATCTTCAGCATGGGCAGCCTGTTCATCGGCAAGGAGCCAATCATCAAGGACGGCGTCACTCAGGACCTGCTCCACTACACCGACCCGCTGCCGCAGGCCCTGGTGCTGACCGCCATTGTCATCAGCTTCGCGATGACCGCTTTGTTCCTGGTAGTGCTCCTGGCCTCGCGGGGCCTGACCGGTACTGACCACGTGGACGGCCGGGAGCGTGACGAATGAGCGGTATGAGTCAACTGATCGTCGCCCCCATCCTGCTGCCATTGCTGACCGCAGCGGTGATGCTGCTGTTGGGCGAGAAGCATCGCCAGATCAAGGCACGCCTGAACCTGCTGTCGAGCTTCACCGGCCTGGCCATCGCCGTCAGCCTGCTGCTGTGGGTTCGAACCCAGGGCCAGGCGGAGTCGATTGGCGTCTATCTGCCAGGCAACTGGCCCGCGCCCTTCGGCATCGTGCTGGTGGTCGATCACCTGTCCGCGCTGCTACTGACCCTGACCGGCATCATCGGCGTCAGCGCCCTGCTCTTCGCTCGCGCCCGCTGGGACAGTGCCGGTGCAAGCTTCCATGCGCTGTTCCAGATCCAGCTGATGGGCCTTTACGGCGCCTTCCTGACCGCCGACCTGTTCAATCTATTCGTGTTCTTCGAGGTGCTGCTGGCCGCCTCCTATGGCCTGCTGCTGCATGGGTCGGGCCGGGCGCGAGTCAGGGCTGGCCTGCATTACATCGCCATCAACCTGTTTGCCTCATCGCTTTTCCTGGTGGGCGCGGCCATGCTCTATGGCGTGACAGGCACGCTGAACATGGCTGACCTGGCCTTGAAGATTCCGCTGGTACCCGAGGCTGACCGTGGCCTGCTGCACGCGGGCGCGGCGATCCTGGCCATGGCATTTCTGGTCAAGGCCGGCATCTGGCCGCTCAATTTCTGGCTGGTGCCCGCCTATTCGTCGGCCAGCGCGCCGGTTGCCGCACTGTTCGCCATCATGACCAAAGTGGGCCTGTATGCCGTACTGCGCCTGTGGACACTGCTGTTCTCGGGCCAGGCCGGGGCCTCTGCGCACTTCGGCGGACAGTGGCTGGTGTACGGGGGACTGGTTACCTTGGCGGTCGCGGCGGTGTCGATTCTCGCGGCCCAGCGCCTCGAGCGCCTGGCGGCATTGAGCATCCTGGTATCTGCCGGCACCCTGCTGGGCGCCGTCGGTTTCGCCCAGCCAGCACTGACCGGTGCTGCGCTGTTCTATCTGGTGAGCTCGACTTTGGCGCTGTGCGCACTGTTCCTGCTTGCCGAGCTGGTCGAACGCTCGCGCTCGGCCAACGAAGTACCGCTGGATGAAGAAGAAGATGTCATGCCCTCGCCGCTGGAGTCGCTGCATCCGCCCAAGGGCATCAACCTGGACGACGAGCAAAAGGTCGTGATCGGCCAGATCATTCCCTGGACCATGGCCTTCCTCGGCTTGAGCTTCATCGCCTGCGCCCTGCTGATCATCGGCATGCCGCCACTGTCGGGCTTCATCGGCAAGGTCAACCTGATCAACGCACTGTTCAACCCGCTCGGCCTCGGTGTTCCGACCGAGCAGCCGTTGACGCCGGCTGGCTGGGGCCTGGTGGCGCTGCTGATCCTCTCTGGCATGGCGTCGCTGATCGCGTTCGGCCGCGTCGGCATCCAACGTTTCTGGAAACCCGAGGAGCGCCCTTCGCCGCTACTGCGCCGCTACGAATGCTTGCCGATCGTCATCCTGCTCGGCCTGTGCATCATCCTCAGCCTCAAGGCCGAGCCGCTGCTGCGCTACACCCAGGACACCGCCGCCAGCCTGCAGGCCCCCGATAGCTACATCGAAGCGGTAATGGCCGCTCGGGCGATTCCCGGCCCGACCACCCTCGACGCACAGGTGCAGCCATGAGCCGACTGTTTCCCGCCCCGCTGCTGTCCGTCTCGCTGCTGCTGTTGTGGCTGCTGCTCAACGTGTCGATCAGCCCGGGCAATATCCTGCTTGGCACCGCACTGGGCATCCTCGCGCCACTGCTGATGGCCCCGCTGCGCCCCCAACACGCCCATGTGCGGCGACCACTGGTGGTCGCCAGGCTCATTGGCCGGGTAGGGCTCGACGTGATCAAGTCCAACGTGCTGGTGGCCTACGGGGTGCTCCGTGCAGGCTCGCAGCCACCGCGCTCGGCCTTCGTGCACATCCCACTGGCGTTGCGCGATGCCCATGGCCTGGCGGCGCTGTCGATGATCACCACGGTAGTGCCTGGCACGGTCTGGTCTGAACTGGCCCTGGACCGCAGCGTTCTATTGCTGCATGTCTTCGACCTGGAAGATGAAGCGGCTTTCATCGAACACTTCAAGGTCACTTACGAACGCCCGCTGATGGAGATTTTCGAATGACAGGCCTGCTTGCCAACGCAGTCCTCGCCAGCCTGTTCATCTTCGCCCTGGCCATGGCCCTGGCGCTGGTTCGGCTGTTTCGCGGCCCGTCAGCCCAGGACCGGGTCCTGGCGCTGGACTACCTGTATATCCTGGCCATGCTGACCATGCTGGTGCTGGGGATTCGCTATGCGAGTGACACCTACTTCGAAGGCGCGCTGCTGATTGCGCTGTTCGGCTTCGTCGGCTCGTTCGCCTTGGCCAAGTTCCTGTTGCGCGGTGAGGTGATCGAATGAACGAACCCCTTGTCTTGCCGTTCTGGCTGGAACTGGTCACCGCTGCCCTGCTGCTGACCGGCAGCCTGTTCGCCCTGATCGGCGCCGTGGGCCTGGTGCGCCTGAAGGACTACTTCCAGCGCATGCACCCGCCAGCGCTCGCTTCGACCATCGGCGCCTGGTGCGTCTCGCTGGCATCGATCATCTACTTCTCCTGGCTCAAGGATGCGCCGGTGCTGCACGCCTGGCTGATTCCCATCCTGCTGTCGATCACCGTGCCGGTGACGACCCTGCTGCTGGCCAGGGCCGCGCTGTTCCGCAAACGCATGTCGAAAGAACCGGTACCTGAAGAAGTCAGCAGCGGCAAGGACCGCGGCAACTGAACGACTGCAGCCTCAACCCTGGGTGAGGCGCTGCAACTCGCGTCGAACCATGGCGGCATAGGGTGGTGGGGTGAGCTGGTAGAGCTGGCCTGCCACCCACGTCAGCCATGCCCCGCGCAGCGCCTCGCGTCGAGCCAGCAAGCGCTCGGCCTCAGCCAGCGCATCGGCTTCATGTTGCAGGTGGAACTCGGCGCGCGTCGCAGGCGCCTCATCGCGGAAATTCACTCACTGGCCTTGAACGTGGTCAGCTCGCCCTTGCGCCATTTCGCCACCTTGCCGGTCACGGCCTTGAGCAACTTGCCCAGGCCTTCCTGCACCTGTTGCCGAGCCGCGAACACCAACATCACGCCCTGCCCTTCACGGAACACGATGCCGTCGCCTTCTGGCACCGAGACAAAGGCATAGTCGCCTACGCCGTAGACATTGAGCCTGATTTCGCGGAAGCGCATTTCCAGCTTTCCACCTTCACGGCTGGGCAGCACCGCGGCGCGAAAGTGATCACCTACTTTCAATTCAAGACGTTGCTTGTCATCGACTACCAATGCGCTTTCAGTATCGATCTCGGCCATGTAGAGGCCTTCGGGGTTCTGTTCGGTGACATAGACAAAACGTCCCTGGAACAGTTTGGCCAATTTGCCGCGCAAATCGCCAAGAGCAAACAAAGCGTGGGTATCAAGCGTGTTGACTGCCAATGAAGTGATCCTCAAACCGGTTACACCCCGCCCTCACCCACAGGCGGTGAGACGCGGCCATTTAAAATCGACAAACGAAAAGATTAATAAAACGATGCACGAAAATCTGTGCCAGCTCACGATACAGCTTGCGGGAATCGTAACCCTTGCGTGCCAGATCTGGCTTCAATACAGGCAATCGGCATCTTCCCCGTTTGGGAAGCGTAATGTCCGACAACACAATTGTCAGGAAAGATGCGATAGATACCGAAAGGCCCCTCGGCAGAACGGGCCCTGGAATCCATCAACGCATTACAGGGGAAGGAATATGCACGAAAACACCGAAATTCGTCGAGAGGTAAAGAACATTTCTTACTCGACAATCGTCAACAATCACCCCCGCTTCATTGTCATCCCTGCTGGCATCAAGTTCTTCCACATCACTGACAGCGCCACCGGCAGGGTCAAGGGTTTCCGCTGTCGACACCGGGATGCCTGCGAGCTGGCGCGCAGCCTGGAGTGAGCAACTTCAGGCCGCCTGGCCTTTCTCCAACTGTTGCAACCACGCTGCCTGGCACTCGAGCGCCTCCCCACGAGTCGCATAGGCTGTGCCACGGCGCTCACCATTGACCAATACCACCCAGCACACCCGCTTGCCTGACGCCTGCAACATGGCCGGGACACCCGAGCCAATCATCACCGCTACATCGACTTGGCTATTCATAATCCCCTCCGGAATTTAATTAGCAACCTAACGATGAAGCCATGATACGCCTCGACTTCCCAGGGAAAAAGCACTGAACCGTATAGCAGTATTACACCTGCAGCAATAAATACGGGGCCTGTACGCATACGGAAAAAGCCCCAGGGATCGCTCCGTGAGGCTCTACAGTCAACGCTGAATCAGATCTGACGCTGGTGGCGGTCGAGCTGCTCGTGACGTTCCTGCGCTTCGATGCAGTATTTGGTAGTCGGGCTGATCAGCAGGCGCTTCAAGCCAATGGGCTCTCCGCTGTCATCGCACCAGCCAAAGCTCTCGTCGGAGATACGGTCCAGGGCCATCTCCAACTGAGGCAACAAGCGCTGATCACGCTCAATGGCATTGACCAGCCAGCTACGCTCTTCCTCGACCGAAGCCACATCGGCAGGATCCGACGGGGTGTCCAGGCCTTCGATGGTGGCGCGGCTCAGCTCGATGCGTTCATGGGTTTCGACTTTCATCGCTTGCAGCAAGGCGGTGAAGAATGCCAGCTGTTCAGCGCTCATGTAGTCATCGGCCGACATGGCCAGCAACTGTTCCTTGGTCATCGATTTCTCTATGAAAAAATGTGCATTTGGGCGATTCATGTGCCGTCGATGCCTATGCATCGCCAGCGGAATTCTTCAAGCGCCAACCGGCACTCTTTTACAGGGGGCGGCAGTCTAAGGCGCCACGTCGCGTGGAGCAACTGCAATCATCGGGGAATTTGAGCGAAATGGCGCGGATTCCGCTGGTCGGCTGACCCGCAGGACGAAACTGCACTGTATCTATACGGAAATAGGCAGGGTCAAGGCGCTGCCTGGACAGCGCCAGTGACCGTCAACGGTCCTTGAACTGAGCCTCACGCTTGGCGATGAATGCCGTCATGCCTTCCTTCTGGTCTTCGGTAGCGAAGGCCGCATGGAACACGCGGCGTTCGAAGCGCACGCCTTCGCTGAGTGTCACTTCGAAGGCGCGATTGACGCTTTCCTTGACCATCATGCTCACCGGGATCGACTTGCTGGCGATGGTCGCGGCAACCTTCAAGGCCTCTTCAAGCAGTTCGGCCTGCGGCACCACACGGGCCACCAGGCCAGCGCGTTCGGCTTCCTCAGCGCCCATCAGGCGGCCAGTCAGGCACAGTTCCATGGCCTTGGCCTTACCCACCGCACGGGTCAGGCGCTGGGTGCCCCCCATACCCGGCAGGACACCCAGGTTGATTTCAGGCTGGCCGAACCTGGCGTTGTCACCCGCGAGGATGAAGTCGCACATCATCGCCAGCTCACAACCGCCGCCCAAGGCGAAACCGGACACCGCGGCAATGATCGGCTTGCGGCGGTTTGCAATGCGATCGGAGTCGCTGAACAGGTCGTCGACGTAGATCTGCGGGTACTTGAGGTCGGCCATTTCCTTGATATCGGCGCCCGCCGCGAAGGCTTTGGCCGAACCTGTAAGTACCACGCAGCCGATGTTCGGATCACGCTCGAGCTGGTCCAGGGCCTGGTTGATTTCGCTGACGATCTGCGCATTGAGCGCGTTCAACGCCTGAGGACGGTTGAGGGTGATCAGGCCGACCTTGCCGTGGATGTCCAACAGGATGGTTTCGAATGCCATGCAGACTGCTCCTTCAAAGATTGCGCGCAATGACCATGCGCTGAATATCGCTGGTGCCTTCGTAGATCTGACAGACCCGAACGTCGCGGTAGATCCGCTCCAGCGGGAAGTCGCTCAGATAGCCATATCCGCCGAGGGTCTGCAAGGCGTCCGAACAGACCTTTTCGGCCATTTCCGAGGCAAAAAGCTTGGCCATCGAGGCTTCCACCAGCGCCGGGCGGCCGGCATCGCGCAGGGCGGCGGCATGCAGCACCATCTGCCGGGCCACGGCGATGCGCGTGGCCATGTCGGCCAGGCGGAAGGCCACAGCCTGATGTTCGATCAACGGCTTGCCGAAACTTTGCCGCTCTTTGGCGTAGTCGCGGGCCACCTCGAAGGCCGCTCGGGCCATGCCGACCGACTGCGAAGCGATACCGATGCGTCCGCCTTCCAGGTTGGCCAGGGCAATCTTGTAGCCCTCGCCCTCCTCGCCCAGGCGATTGGCCACCGGCACCCGCACATTGTCGAAGACGATCTGGCAGGTATCGGAGGCGTGCTGGCCGAGCTTGTCCTCGACCCGCGCCA
>RCUS01000792.1_pt1 | contig 18966 bp, 18 predicted proteins | sample 2166221 | NCBI WGS metagenome assembly RCUS01 (sample SAMN09932758, study PRJNA488358) | compost metagenome | isolation source: compost soil in cyclohexanecarboxylic | place: Germany: Experimental Botanical Garden | reverse complement strand
TCCGCTGATCCGAATGAGCGACAATACAAGCTGCCTCGCAAGTATGACATCCGATACACTTGCCCGGATCAGCCAGCACAAAGCTGTTCATTTCGACTCCTCCTTAGGGCTTCTTGAGTTGAACTTCGTATGCAGCAGATGATGGGACACCTCGCCTAACGGCTCGCCCAAATAATCCTTATACAATTGGATAATGGCCGGATTCTCATGCGATTTGCGTATTTTCAGTGTGGAATCATGATTATAGATCGATGCTTTTCTGGCCGCATAAGCGGCCTTGCGATCTCGCTCCAGCAGCAGCTTCGGCTGGCCTCCGCCGCTGACGCAGCCTTCCGGACATGCCATTACCTCAATAAAATGATAAGGACATTCGCCTTTTGACACCTGCTCAAGAATGCCGTGGACATATTTAAGCCCTGCAACAATGGCGACTCTCAGTTCCAGATCCCCAAGCTGCACCGTCGCCGTACGGATTCCTTCAGCACCTCTGATAAATTCAAGCTGCAGATCAGGTAGGGCCTCATGCGTCACCAGCTCATATCCGGTACGGATTGCGGCTTCCATTACACCTCCTGTTGCCCCGAAGATCGTTCCCGCACCCGAATACAAGCCAAGCGGAGAATCGAACGGCTCGTCGGGCAGGCTGTTGAAGTCAATGCCTTTAGCCTTGATGAGCTGTGCCAGTTCTCTCGTCGTGATGACCAAATCAACCTCACGGTATCCGTCAACCGTCATCTCCTCCCGGCTTGATTCGAATTTCTTGCAGGTACAGGGCATGACCGCCACGCTGAATATATCACCCGGAGAGACGCCTTCGGCCTTGGCGCCATAGGTCTTGGCCAGCGCGCCGACCATCTGCATGGGGGACTTGCAGCTGGAGAGATGATGCAGGAGATGAGGCGCCGCTGTCTCAGCATGCTTCACCCAGGCCGGGCAGCAGGAGGTGAACATCGGCAGTGCCTCCCCGGACATCACCCGGCTGATCAGCTCGGTACCCTCCTCCATAATCGTAACGTCCGCTCCGAAATTGGTATCATAGATTCGGTCAAAGCCCACTCGTCTTAAGGCTGAGGCCATCTTGCCCGGCGTCAGCGTTCCAAACGGCATGCCGAACTCCTCCGCAAGCGACACACGGATGACGGGCGCGCACTGCACGATATTGAAGCGTTTTGGATCATCCAGCGCTTCGCGCAGCTCAAACGCATGCCCGGTTGAATACGCGGCGAATAAAGGCTCATGTACGCTTGGGAGCTGGCCTCTCTCCCGCAGCTTGTCGCTGCGTCTCGTTAACCTGGGATCGCCTTCCGCAGCATAAGCGCTGCATACCTGCACGCATTGTCCGCAAATGACGCAGCGCTGAGGATCAACCGATTGGGGACTTCTCCGTTCGCCTATAACAGCATCGACCGGGCATACAGTCGCGCAGCGTCTGCAGCCGGTGCACAGTTCCTGGTCGATATGAATGATCGGTTCGATAGATGATGGCATATTGGAATTACCCTTCTTTTCATCATGGATTGGTCACAGCCGCCGAACAGCCGCAAGCCTTGCGTTCATTTCCTTAACGGGAGTCATAAGCGTTAGCGCCTCTTCGGGACATACCGATACGCACCAGGGTGTTCTCTCTCCCGGCTCATCACCCGACTCTTCAAGCTCTTCAGAAGACGCTGCTCCTCGGCATAAATCACATTTATACGCAATGATTCTTGTCTTCCGCTCCAAAGTAGTGTCTTGGCGCTTTTTCAAATGCCGATTCTTGTACTCGGAGCCCCCGCTGTAAGCCCGGAACAGACTGATCGCGCCAAAAGGACAGGCAATCGCACATGATTTGCAGCCGATGCACCTGGCTTCGTCCACCTGAATCGCCCCGTCCTTCTGGCGGATCGCGCTTACCGGACACGCCTCCGCGCAAGGCGCATTCTCGCAATGCCTGCACTGAACCGGCATCATGAAGCTGTCTGTCCGGATTACATACAACCTCGGGATGACCGGCACACTTACTGTGCCAGCCGCAGCGCCAACCCCGTTCTCCCGGTTGTGGACGGCGAAGCAGGCGACTTCACAAGCTTTACAGCCAATACATTTCTCCGGATCGGCGAGTACGAATGAATTGGCCTGACCGTTATTCATGCGCTCCCGCTCCTGCCAGCATTTGCCGTCTTAGAGACTCGTACTGCTCCCGAATCTGAAGCTCGGCCTGCTGCTGGTCATGGATTCTCTCCAAGCGAATCGCGCAGTATTTGAACTCAGGCGTCTTCGATATCGGATCGAGGGCATCGACGGTCAGCTCATTGCAAGCACCAATCCAGAAGTGGTAGGTCATGTAAGTCGCGCCGGCCTTAACCCGTTCGCTGACTTGCGCTCTGGCCGTTATTTTTCCGCGGCGTGATATGACCTTAAGAAGATGACCGTCCTCAATCCCGTATTGCCGGGCGTCCTCAGGACTGATCTGAATAAACCCGGGTTCATCGGACAGCTGGCTTAATGCCCGGCAGTTCCCTGTCATCGTGCGGACGGAATAGTGCCCGACTTCGCGGACGGTAGAGAGAGTCAACGGATAATCCCGGTCAGGCTGCTCCAGCGGCGCTCTCCATTCGCAGGCGAACAGCCGGCCCTTGCCGTTCGGCGTCGAGAACCGGTTGCCCTCATACAAGTAGGGCGTTCCCGGATGATCCTCTGTCGGGCAGGGCCATTGAACGCTTCCCTGCTCCTCCATCTTTTTATAGCTGGCCCCGGCGAATTTCGGACATAGTCCTCTCATCTCATCCCAGATTTCCTCCGTCGACTTGTAGCTCATCGGATAGCCCATCGCGGTAGCAACCTCGCATATAATCTGCCAATCGGGTTTCGTTCCTTTCGGCGGCTCCACAGCTTTTCGGATACGTTGAAACCCGCGGTCTGCAGAGGAGTACACGCCGTCATGTTCACCCCAGGAGGTGGCCGGCAGAATGACATCCGCATGCAGCGCTGTTTTGTTCATGAAAATATCCTGCACGACGACGAACTCCATTTTATCCAGCGTCTCTCTCACTTCGGCCGCATTGGGATCGCTCTGCACCGGATCCTCGCCAAAAATGTAATAAGCTTTAACCTTATCTTCCTTAAGCACCAGATGCGGGATTTCCGTCAAATGATACCCCGTCTTGTCGGGCAGCTTGACTCCCCATGCTTTCTCAAACTTGGCGCGGGCTTTGGCGTCCGTGACCGGCTGGTAACCCGGATACACATTGGGCAGCGCCCCCATGTCGCAGGAGCCCTGCACGTTGTTCTGACCGCGGACCGGTCCAATGCCGACCGAGGGTCTTCCGAAGTTGCCTGTCAGGAGAGCTATCGAGGCCAGGCCCTTCACTACATCAACTGCCTGCGAGAACTGGCATACTCCCATGCCGTACAGAATCATCGCCTTCTTCGATCCGGCGTACTGCCGCATCGCCTTACGGATATCGGCGGCTTTAACCCCGGTGATGCTCTCCGCATATTCAGGCGTGTACATTCGCACATTTTCAATATATTCGGACAGACCTTCTACATGCTTGGCAACAAAATCCTTATCGTATAACTGCTCCTCGATCAGCACATGCCCAAAAGCATTGACAAGCGCCATATTCGTTCCGCCTTTAAGAGGTAGCCAGGTATCCGCAAGCCGCGCCGACTCCGTCTTCCGGGGATCGCATACGATGATTGTGGCGCCTTTCTGCTTCGCTTTTACGATTCTTCCGGCCACAATCGGATGGGTCACAGGAGCGTTGTATCCGAAAATAAGGAGCAGTTCGGCATCCTCAATCTCCGGAATCGAATTGGACATGGCACCGTCGCCAAGCGAATAGCTCAGCCCCGCCACAGAGGGGCCATGGCAGACTCTGGCACAGTGATCGATGTTGTTGGTGCCGACTGCGGCGCGCATGAACTTCTGCATCACATAATTGGCCTCATTCCCCGGTCCCCGCGCCGAACCCGTTCCCATGATGGCATCCGGGCCGTATTTCTCCTTGATCGCCAGCAGTCTATCGGCTGTATAGCGAATGGCTTCTTCCCAGGAGGCTTCCCGAAGCTCACCTTCTTTGCGGATCATGGGCTGTCTGAGTCGGGCCGTCAAAATCTTAGGATCATTCAAGAAGTCCCAGCCATAGTGGCCTTTCAGACATAAAGTACCTTCATTCGTTCTGCCATTCGCCGGCTCAGCGCCTACGACCTTTCCTTCCTCGACGATCAGGTTCAGATTGCAGCCGCTTCCGCAGTATGGACAGACGGTTAAGATTTTGTCTACCATTGATGGAATCATCCTTTCATCCCTTTGATCATTTACAAACACAATAAAAAAAGCCAATACACAGCTGAGCTCAGACCCAGTCCGTGTAATGGCTTATTAAAAAGCGAAGAAGCATATGATATGCTCTTTCTCTTCAATCAAACCGATGTATTCAGCTGCACCACAATTCGCCTGTCGGCCGGAGATAGGTTCAAGATCCTCCAGGTGTAGGTAAAAGCGCCGCCGAGCGCTTCCTTCAATTCGCTCATATACTCTTTCTCCAAGTGGGATTTCAGTATTTTCCAGTATTCAGCAACCAGCTTCTCCGCGCCTTCTTCCATTAAAATTTCGGATAAGTTCGAGAGAATCCCCTTGATTTCAACTGTTATAACCGGAGAATTCTCCAGCCTCACCTTCACGTTGTCGGGTCCTCTGCCTCTGTAATGCTTCACAATCTTCACAGCTAATCTTCTAATCTTCTCCTGGCATTCGAATTCCGACTCAGTCATTCAAACACCTCTGTTCATCCTATATTTTTTGGAATAAATAAGAATTAATTACATGTTAAACCCTTCCACTTTCCCTTGTCAAACGATAAAAATCCAGACTTCCGCCGAATGAGCGGTCTAATCTTCAAATATGGTAATTCCAAATTCAAGGGTATTATTTTGTTTTATTGTATTTTCTATAGAATCAGGATTAGAAGTCTAATTTTTTCTTCGAATTGAACCGATAAAAATAAAGTGGCTCTACAATTGCCACTTTATTTCTCTGTCTTTTTTACAGAAGTTACAAATTGGATTTGGAGAGGAGAAATTAGTTAATGGGTACTTTCAATCTCAGGACAGACAAAGCTGCACAATCCCTGCAAGTCAGTGTCGGAGGAACGTTCTCCAATGACGATGCCGGTCGCTTCATCAACGAATATAACAGTACGGTAGCCACATTCGATCCGAAACAGTATGAGATCGTGCTCGATTGCACGGGGCTGAATGTGTCTTCTCCCGATGTGCTGCCTATGCTGGAGCAATGCTTCATCCTGTACAAAGACTCGGGCTTCAAAAAAGTCATCTTCACGATCAAGTCCAATCCGATTCTCAAGATGCAGCTCGCCCGGGTCGCACGCTCAACGAAACTTGAGAACTACGAAATCCGGGAAGTTTAAGGAGGCGGGCCATGGATACGCCTATTTCCATTCTTCAAGCCGCATATTATCATCCCGATCAGGTTGTCCATAACGATTTCTATTTCGAGCATTTTGATCGCCAGGGCAAGGATATTCGCAACTTTCTGGCTGCAATGGGACGTGAAAATCGCTACGTAGCCGATCGCGCCGAGGAGAATGCTTTGACGATGGGCGTAAAGGCCGCAGAGAAAGCGCTGAAGGATGCCGGTCTATCCGGAGAGGATATCGACATGTTTGTGTTCGCTACACAGACACCGGAATACACCTACCCCACCAACGCGCTTTTGCTTCATAATCGGCTTAAAGGCAAGCATCGGGCTGTTACGATGGACTCGAACGCCAACTGCGCCGGTATGGTCACCGCTGTGGAGCAGAGCAGCCGCTATATGCGCAGCAATCCGCAAGTCCGATATGCCTTGATCGTTGGCTGCGATTTCAGCACGGTTAATTGCAACCCCGAAGATGAGATAACCTATGCCAACTTCGGTGATGCTGCTGCCGCTGTTATTCTGGAACGGGGCGGCCAGGGACAGGGCTTGATCGACTCCCTGTACTACACCGATTCGGACATCCACGAGAGTATCACTTTCCCGGCCTGCGGATTGTCGAATGTATACCGCTCAGACGTTCGACCGGAAGACATTTATATCCGCTGGCTTCCTTTTGACGGAACCGTCTGTGTGGACGCGGCGATCGAAGATATCAAGGATCTTGTAAGCCGGAACGGCCTGGAGCTTGACGACATCTCTGCGTTCTGCCTGTCCCAGTTCTCGCTGAAGAATATCGAACTGATCCGGAATGGACTCGGGCAGCCCGAGGAGAAATTCATCTATGTCGGAGACGAGTTCGGCTATACCGCAACCAGCAGCCCGTTCATCGCCTTCCAGCGCGGTGTAGAGCAGGGAAACATCAAGCGCGGCGACAATCTCATTTTTTGGTCGGTAGGCGCAGGCTGGCAAATTCCGACAATGCTGCTGCGCTATTAGACCCTGATCCGTCAAAAACATTTCATTTCTCAGCTATGCCGATCACGGCATAACGTCACAACGGGCTGACTCCCAAGTAGTGAACATACTACTTGGGAGTCAGCCCGTTTTAAGTTCTCTATTCCCCTGTCCTCACAACCCTTACAGCGTATGAAAAAGAGCGGCAAAGACTGATCTCTCGCCTGAAAGATCAATCCTTGCCGCCCCTGATCATGTCAATCACTCTATCTCAGACGCTGTCTTCGTTCAGGCGCTTAAGTGCGGCCGCAGCGGCCTGTTGCTCCGCTTCCTTCTTGGAACGGCCGCTTCCACGGCCGAGAAGGCGGCTGCTCATGCTGACCTCGGATACAAACTCACGCTCATGCGCCGGGCCCCGCTCCTCAACAATCCGGTATTCCAGAACTCCCATCCCGTGATGCTGGATCAGCTCCTGCAGCTCGGTCTTGAAATCATTTACGCCAAGCTGCAGCTTACCGTCGTTCTCCACAAGCGGCAGCACATACTCATCCAGAAACCGCCGGACAGCATCCAGGCCCTGATCCAGGTAAAGCGCTCCCACGAAGGATTCGAACACATCGGCCAGCAATGCCGGCCGGGTGCGTCCTCCTGTCAATTCCTCTCCTTTACCGAGCAGGACATAACGTCCGAAGTCCAGTTTCTCGGCGAACTTGACCAGCGATGGCTCGCAGACAATCGCCGCGCGCAGCTTGGTCAATTCGCCTTCCGGACGGTCCGGAAGGAGGTGGTACAAATATTCGGACACCGTCAGCTCCAGAACCGCGTCGCCCAGAAATTCAAGGCGCTCGTTGTCCTGGTGCTGATTGAAACGGTGTTCATTGACATAAGAGGCATGGGTAAACGCCTGCTTCAGCAGTTGAGAATCGTGGAATTGAATATGAAGTTGACTTTGTAGTTGCTTCAGGTCCCCATTCACCGCACGCTCTCCTTACTGGTTGTATTTTTTCAAGATAACGGTCGCGTTATGGCCTCCAAATCCGAAGGAGTTGGACATGACAATATTCAAATCCGCTTCACGCGGCGTATTCGGCACATAATCCAGATCGCATTCCGGGTCCTGGTTGTCCAGGTTAATGGTAGGCGCAATCTTGCCCTTGTTCAGGGAAAGCCCGCATATGATCGCTTCAACGCCGCCAGCAGCTCCAAGGAGATGCCCCGTCATCGACTTGGTGGAGCTTACCGCCACCTTGTACGCATGATCGCCCAGCGCCATCTTGATCGCGGTCGTCTCCGACTTGTCGCCTACCGGCGTCGATGTACCGTGCGCATTGATATAATCGATATCCTCAGGCGCAATGCCGGCATCACGGATCGCCATCTTCATGCAGCGTGCCGCACCATCCGGATCAGGCTCGGTCATATGATGCGCGTCGCCGCTCAGGCCGTAGCCGATAACTTCGGCATAGATCCTCGCTCCGCGCGCCTGGGCATGCTCCAGCGATTCCAGCACCAGAATGCCCGACCCTTCGCCCATGACAAATCCATCGCGGTCCGTGTCGAACGGCCGGCTCGCCTTCTCAGGCTCGTCGTTTCTTGTCGACATGGCTCTCATCGCACAGAAGCCCGCCATTCCTGTCGGACGGATGGTCGCTTCCGCACCGCCGCAGATCATCGCATCGGCATCGCCGCGCTGGATCATGCGCATCGAATCGCCGATGGCATGGCTGCCTGTAGCACAGGCCGTAACCTGAGTCGTGTTAGGACCCTTGGCGCCCAAGCTGATCGACAGCTGGCCCGAGCCCATATTGGCGATCATCATCGGGATGAAGAAAGGGCTGACGCGTTTGGGACCCTTCTCGAGCAGCAGATTATGCTGGTCTTCCCAAGTACCGAGACCGCCGATGCCGGAGCCAACTGATACCCCGATCCGTTCAGCCTCGATATTCTCGCCGATCTTCAGGCCGCTATCATCCAGCGCCTTCTGTCCCGCCGCCAGAGCGAACTGGACGAAACGGTCCATCTTGCGGGATTCCTTGCGCCCGAACAGCTCTTCGGGGTCAAAATCCTTGACCGACGCCGCGATCTGTGTCGGATATTCGCTTACATCGAAAGCTTCGACTTTGGAAACGCCGGATTTACCGCTCATCAGACTGTCCCAGAACGTCTCCAGATCTTTTCCAAGCGCAGTAATCACGCCCATACCGGTAACAACTACTCTATGACTCAAACGCACTCACCTCATCAGTTTGCTGTATAGCTGCAACTAAGTCAGCATTCAGGTTAATCACTCTATAAATCGCAAACGCCGCGAATATCGGCGGCGGTTGGTATATGCTCAGGAAATGCTCCCCGGAAGAGCCGAGGCTCAAGGATGCAATCGCCATAAAAATGAGGAGAAGTCCCGCCTTAAGCAGGTACGGGACTTTCAAGCAATGACTCTAGGTATGAGATTGTATGTAGTTTACAACTTCACCCACGGTCGTAATTTTCTCTGCGTCTTCATCAGAGATTTCCATATCGAATTCATCTTCCAATTCCATAACCAATTCTACAACGTCGAGAGAATCAGCTCCCAAATCGTCTTTGAAAGATGCTTCAAGTGTGACCTCGGCTTCGTCAGCGCCTAAGCGGTCGACGACAATGCGCTTTACACGCTCCAGTACATCGGACATCCGGTTCACCTCCTCTTAGGGTATTATACGAGAAATGACTACAAAATACCATAGAGCGAAAAAAACGCTTTACGGCGCGCTTTTGGCGCTCATTTCACCGTTTTCGGCCCCTATTCGCGGGGCCGGTTAATTGCTTACATGTACATGCCGCCATCCACATGCAGCGTCTGGCCCGTCATGTAAGCAGCTCCTTCGGACGCCAGGAACAGAACCGCGGACGCGATCTCCTCCGGCAGACCCAGGCGCGCCAGCGGAATGCCCTTCGCCAGGTCGGCGCGGACTTCCTCGGACAGAGCACGGGTCATATCGGTGTCGATGAAGCCCGGGGCGATGCAGTTCACCGTAATGCCACGTGAAGCAAGCTCACGGGCCGCCGATTTGGTCAGGCCGATAATTCCGGCCTTGGCGGCGGAATAATTCGCTTGGCCGGGATTACCGGTCACGCCAACTACGGAAGAAATATTGATGATCCGGCCATAGCGCTGCTTCATCATCGGACGGGTGACCGCCTTCAGGCAGTTGAACACGCCCTTCAGATTCGTCTCGATGACCTGATCGAACTCTTCTTCTTTCATCCGCATAATGAGATTGTCGCGGGTAATGCCTGCATTGTTGACCAGAATATCAACCTTGCCCCAGGCGCCGAGCACTTCCTTGACAAGGCCTTCGGCCTCTTCGGTGCTGCCGACATTGCCGCGCAGCGCGATGCCCTCCGAGCCAAGCTCTGCAATGCGGGCGACGGTGTCCCGCGCCGCTTCCTCGCTGCCGGAATAGTTCACGGCGACCTTGACGCCGTGCTCCGCCAGCGCGAGCGCAATGCTGCGTCCAATGCCGCGCGATGCGCCGGTAACAAGGGCTGTCTGGCCACGTAGTGCTGAGAACATGGATGAGTCCCCTTTCCTATTGGATCACATGTTGAACAACGTTACTTCGGGTGCTGAATCCCCAAGTAGTTAACCCAGCGCTTCGATGCTGGCTAGACTATTGATGCCGATTACCTTGACGTTCTTGTCGATCTTGCGGATCAGACCGGCCAGCACGCTGCCGGAACCGATCTCCACGAAAGTATCTACGCCTTCGGCGATCAGACGCTCAACGGAGTCCTGCCACAGCACCGGCGAGTATACCTGGCGCACCAGAAGCTGCCGGAGTTCCTCCGGATCGGTCACCGGAAGCGCTGTGACGTTCACAACGACCGGAACAGCCGGTGCCTTGAATTCGGTCTTCAGCAATTCGGCTTCCAGCCGCTCCGCCGCTTCCTTCATCATCGATGAATGGAAAGGTCCGCTTACTTCAAGCGGAATGGCCCGTTTCGCGCCGGCTTCCTTCGCACGCTGGACTACCGCGTTGACACCTGCCTGCGAACCCGAGACGACAATTTGTCCGGGGCAGTTGACATTGGCCAGCTCTACCGGACCGTCTGTCTCCGAGATGCTGGCGCACAGCGCGGCTAGATTGTCGCGCTCCGCGCCAAGAACGGCAGCCATGGCGCCTTGACCGTTCGGTACAGCCTCTTCCATGAAGCGGCCGCGAAGGCGGACCAGCTTGACGGCATCAGTGTAGGACAGCACACCTGCAGCAACAAGAGCACTGTACTCGCCCAGGCTGTGGCCTGCTACATAGTCGGCTTCAAGTCCTTTTCCTTTCAGCGCTTCAAGCAGTGCCGTGCTGGCCGTAAGAAGGGCCGGCTGGGTGTTGACCGTCATCTTGAGCTCGCTGTCCGGACCTTCAAACACAAGGCTGCTCAGCGCAAAGCCCAGCGCCTCGTCGCCTTGTTCAAATATCGCGCGGGAAGCGGGGATAGCGTCATACACATCCTTGGCCATGCCGACCGCCTGCGCTCCCTGACCGGGAAATACAAAAGCTGTTTTGCCCATTACTGAAATTCTCCCTTCAGCCTACCAGATCAATACGGAAGCGCCCCACGTCAGGCCGCCGCCGAAGCCGACCATCAGAACCGCGTCGCCTTCCTTCATCCGGCCTTCCTCAGCGGCTTCGACAAGCGCAAGCGGAATCGACGCTGCGGAGGTATTCGCGTATTTATCTACATTAATAACAACCTTCTCAGGCGGAAGCTCCAGCCGCTGCATGGCGGACTGGATGATGCGGATATTGGCCTGATGCGGGACAAAGAGATCGATACTCTCTTTGGTCAGACCCGCTTTCTCCAGCACCTTCTCGGTCGCCGTACCCATAACCCGAACCGCGAATTTGAATACCTCGCGTCCGTTCATGTAGATATAATGTTTCTTGCCTTCCACCGTCTCGGCCGAGGCCGGAAGACGCGAGCCGCCGCCTTCAAGCTTGAGAAGCGATCCGCCCGCGCCCTCCGCTCCGAGGTCAAACGACTTGAAGCCTCTTCCCTCCGGCACTTCGCCGAGGATGACGGCTCCGGCGCCGTCGCCGAAGAGCACGCAGGTGTTGCGGTCGGTGTAGTCGGTGATCCGCGACAGCGTATCCGCGCCGATAATCAGGGCGTTGTTATACATGCCGTTCTGGATGAATCCGACCGCAGTCGCCAGGCTGTATACAAAGCCCGAGCAGGCTGCCGACAGATCGAACGCCGCAGCGCCTTTAGCGCCAAGCTTGTCCTGAAGAATGCAGGCGGTTGAAGGAAACGTCGTATCCGGCGTAATCGTGGCCACGATAATCAGGTCCAAGTCCTCCGCCTTCATGCCCGCCGAGTCGAGGGCCCGGATCGCAGCCTGGTACGCAAGATCGGAGGTCGCTTCCTCCGGTGCAGCAATATGCCGTTCCCGGATGCCTGTGCGGCTTACAATCCACTCATCGTTCGTTTCTACTATTTTCTCAAGATCGCTGTTGGTCAAAATACGCTCCGGAACATATTTACCCGTTCCGATAATGCCGACCGGCCGTAAGCTGTTCATATTGGTCACTCACTTCCCGCTAATTTCCTTGGATATGCCGGGCACTAGACCCGAAGACAATGCAAGCCGCGCCTGACGGACCGCGTTCTTGATCGCATTGCCGTCAGACGAGCCGTGTCCTTTGACGACTAGGCCGCTTAATCCCAGCAGCGGAGCGCCGCCATGCTCCTTGTAATCCAGCTTGCCTTTGAGGCTGCGCAGCTCGGGCATCAGCATCGCAGCTGCCAGCTTCGTCTTAAGTGACTTGGAGAACTGCTCTTTCAGCAGCGAGAACATCGCCCCCGCCGTGCCCTCAAGCGTCTTCAGCAGAATATTGCCGGCAAAACCGTCGCACACCAGAACGTCGCAGTTTCCGGTCAGAACATCCCGGGCTTCCACATTCCCGACGAAGTTGATTCCGGGAAGCTGCTCCAGCAGAGGGAAAGCTTCCTTCGTCAGCTTGCTGCCTTTTCCGGCTTCCGTCCCGACGTTCAGCAGACCTACACGGGGGTTCGCCAAACCGTGCACCTTATTGCGGTAAATACTGCCCATCATGGCATACTGTACAAGATGCTGCGGTTCGGCGTCCATATTCGCGCCCAAGTCCAGCGCAAGCACACCGGCGTCATCCAGTGTGGGGATCATGGGCGCCAGAGCCGGGCGTTCGATTCCCTCCATTCTGCCAACGACCAGGAGACCGGTCGTCATCAGCGCGCCTGTGTTGCCCGCCGAGATCATCGCCTCGGCTTCGCCTTCCTTCACCATGCGGCCGGCGACGACCATTGACGAATCCTTCTTCCTTCTGACGGCCTTGACCGGCTCATCGTCAGGACCAATCACTTCACTGGCATGCCGGACCGTCACATTGGACGGCTTGTCCTTGAGAAGCGGCGCCAGCCTTGCTTCATCGCCTACAAGCACGATCTGCGTATCCTTCCATTCCGCGGCGGCGGATAAAGCGCCCTCTACATTGCTCTCCGGCGCATGATCCCCGCCCATGGCGTCAATGGCGATCTGCATGTCGGCTTCCTCCTTCGCTGTATTCTTCCCCAGCCGACCGGTATACGACAAAATGGCCCTGAAACACCATTTCCTCGCCTACATACGTATACACTTCGACCTCAGCTTTTCCCTTGCGCCCTGCCAATGATCGGACATAGGCTTTGGAAATGCATTTCTCTCCAAGACGGACCATTCGAACGAAGCGTATATCCGCCGACGCTGTAAGCGCAATTTCATCATTGATAACAGCGACCGCCAAGGAATTGGCCTGAGCGAACACGTAGTGGCCGCGGGCGATTCCGTTACGGGAGAAGACATGCTCCTCACGGATCTCGAATATGGATATCCCGCTCTTGTCAAGCTGAAGATCGACAATATCGCCTACCACCTCGTCGGCCGGCAGGGATCTTACTTGATCGTAGCTGTGCTCCGCCATCTGCTTCATGCGTTCTCTCAGTTCGGGAATGCCCAGCTCCATCCGGTCCAGCCGAATCGTCTGAATACTGACCTTCAGCTGCCGGGTTAACTCCCGGTCGGTCACAAAAGGATTATCGTCTATAATTTGCAGCAGCTGCCGCTGGCGTTCTTTCTTCGATATGCGTTCGATGGCGGCCACCTCCCGTCTTGTCCCGCGTTCGCCACGATCGGCTAAAAATTCGCGCCGGAAAACAGCCCGGCCGTATAATTTAGAACCTGGTACTAATATGTAGTATAAAGCATAGTCCCATAAAAAGAAAGAGCGACCTTTACAGCGCTCCATGACGCAGTTATGCTGCACGCATACAGCCTAGTCTCCTTTATCCTCACCGCGCCATTCCCTATTCATACTTCCTCTTCTCAAAATGCTCATGACTGCCGGAGCCTCATACCTCTTCTCCCGTCATTACTTCCCGGTTATCGGCACAAAAAAATAGCACCTCACCATAAGATGAAGTACTACTTTGTTTGGCAGATCGATTATTGCTTGATGATCTCTCTTGATTTGTACGTTCCGCATACTTTGCAAACGTGGTGAGCAAGCTTCAATTCACCGCATTGTTCACATTTCACCATGCCCGGGACAACCAGCTTAAAGTGCGTACGACGCTTGTCACGGCGTGTCTTGGACGTTCTACGTTGAGGTACTGCCATGTGTTCCACCTCCTTATTCAAGTCAACCCGCTCATCGGGCAGCTTCTTACTCATGCATTTCTCATTTAAAAAAATCCTTCAACCCGGCAAGACGCGGGTCGATCACGGTGTTGTCGCAACTGCAGGGGCCTTCATTCAAATTATGACCGCAAGTGGGACATAGTCCCTTGCAATCATCGGCGCAAAGCACGGACAGCGGAAGATGGAGCAAATAGTTCTCCTCGACATAAGGCTTCAAATCCACGGTCTCATCGGACACATAGATCAGATCCTCATCCTCGTCTTCATCCGGTACTGCCGGTTCCTTGCCCCATTTGAACGCTTCGGCAAAAGGAATATCCATATGGGTCTTGACTAAATTCAAGCAACGCGCACATAGCATGTCTGCATCCCCGCTCAGCTTACCCTCCACGGCCACGATATCCGTGCCCGCGGGCAGCGCATCGAGCTCGGCCGATAACGGCGATACGTTCAAAATATCCTTGCGCCCTTTAACGGCTTCGCTCACGTCCACAGTTTCATGGAAATGAAGCGGCCCGTCGGCATTTGCAATTTTGCGAAAGTGAAATTTCATGCATTATCACTCCAAACAAACAAAATTTATTATACCTACCATGTATGACCTTTGTCAACCATTTTCCCTTTATATTGCTGCTTAAGCAAGACTGAAATATGTTATAACTATAAACATCAGGATTTATAGCTATACCTATGAGAGAACGGAGTGAGCCTGGTTGCCGACAGTAGGAATTATTGCCGAGTACAACCCGTTGCATAACGGACATGTGCATCATTTTTTGGAAGCCAAGCGGCTGTCCGGCGCGGAGCGGGCCGTCGTCGTCATGAGCGGCCCATTCACCCAGCGCGGCGAGCCGGCGCTCATTAGCAAGCGCGCCCGTACGGAAATGGCGCTCATGATGGGCGCCGATCTCGTCCTTGAGCTGCCCGTAGGCTACGCGCTTCAGCCCGCCGAATGGTTCGCTTACGGCGCAGTGGCCCTCCTGGAAGCATCAGGCGTCGTGGACAGCCTGATCTTCGGCAGCGAGGCAGGCAGCCTAGACGAGCTGCTGCCGCTGTCCAGGCTGCTCGCTGATGAGAGCGGCAGCCTGAAAGCCGAGCTCCGGCGCCGCCTGGCGCTCGGCGAGCCCTTCCCCGCCGCCTACAGCGCGGCGGCGGCCCAGGCCTTCCGGCGCGAAGCCGAAGGCGCGCCGGAGACGGACGCCGCTCTCCACGGCCTTGCTTGGGAAGCGGCGGAGTCCGCTCTTCGCGGCCCGAACAACAGCCTCGGGCTGCACTATCTCATCGCGCTCCGCCGGCTCGGCAGCGGCATCAAGCCGCTGACCGTTCCGCGCCTTGGAGCGGGATTCCATGATCCAGCGGCGCCTGGAGCGACGATCGCAAGCGCAACCGCCATCCGGGCGCTGCTGCAGGAGGGCGCTTCTCCGGCAGATTATATGCCGGGTTACGCTCTGGACATTTTGAAGCGCGAGCAGGCTGCAGGCAGAGGGCCGCTGAGCTGGGACAGCTTCAAGAGCCCGCTTCTCCATCTGCTGCTGAGCCGCCCTCCGGAAGAGTTGTCCCTGCTGCTGGGAGTGGACGAAGGACTCGAGCACCGGCTCGCAAAAATTGTCGCCGGACTCGACGTCTTTACAGTAAGCGGACTGCTTGCCGGTCTCAAGAGCAAGCGCTATACCTATACCCGGCTGCAGCGCATGCTGGCCCATATATTGCTCGGCCACCGCAAAGACGAATATACTCCAGGTAAACTCGCACAAGGGCCGGGTTACATCCGGGTGCTGGGCTTCCGCAGCAGCGGACGGGAGCTCCTGAAGGAGATGAAACAGAAAGCCTCGCTGCCCGTCGTCCTCTCCCCCTCCAGGCTGCAGCACCCCCAGCTCAGCCGGGACATCCAGGCCGCTTCCGCATACGCGGCTGCCTTCGCTTCGCCTGATCGCGGCGAACTCTACGGTGATTATTTGAAGCCGCCGGTCATGATTTGACCGGCAGCTTGTTCATATAATCAAGCGCATCCTTCAGGCTTGTTACCTTGACAAGCTTCATTTGGCTGCCGATTTTGTCGGCCTTGGCCTTGGCGGTGTCATAATTGGCAGCCGGTACGAAGAAGATTTCGGCGCCTTTCCGGTCGGCGGCAACGATTTTAAACTGAACGCCTCCGATCGCCCCGACTTTACCGTCAGGATCGATCGTGCCGGTCCCTGCAACCATGTATCCTTTTGTCAGATCGCCAGGAGTAAGCCGGTTATAAATCTCCATCGTGAACATCAGCCCGGCAGAAGGACCGCCGACATCCGTATCCGTGAAGCTGACTCCCCTTCCCTTTTCCGATGGTTCCACCTTTTGCATCGCTCCGATTACGACGCCAAGGCCCGGCCGCGGTTCTGTCTTGCCTTTATCCTGGATCGGGACCAATGTAATCTTCTCCGTCATGTCCTTGCCGCTCCGGTTCAAGACAACTTCCACCTGGTCTCCGATTTTGCGGGCGGACAGCAGCTTGCTCAGCGCTTCCGTGTCCGTCACATGCTGTCCAGCGACGCTGATGATTTTGTCGCCCGGCTGCAGCTGCTTCGTACCGGTCTCGCCCGGTACCGAAAAGACAAAGAGATATTCCGTTTTGTCCTCGTATGGGATTCTCGCCGCGTTGTAGGCCGCTTCCACTGCATTGGACTGTGAGCTGTTCATATAGTACACCTGGGTGGCCGCGTATTCCTCTTCGGTCTGGTTGCCCAGCCGTTTGGACTTTTTATCAATCTCCGCATTCGGATTCAGCGCGGAATAGATCAGAAGGGCCACATTCGCATAGCTGGCTGACACAGTCGTCATCATGAAAGTTCCGGATTCGCTCTTGTCTTCATTCTCCACCTTGATCATGGGAGCCACTTCGTTGGCTCCTCCCGGCTGGTACACGACATAAGGCGTTGCCATGAAGACGATCACATACACCAGAATGATCAGGGTGAACAAATAGGCCGCCGCGCGGACCCCGGTCTTGGTTCTCATCCGGTTCAAGCTTAATCCCCTCTTTCCACGTATGCACCCGGTCTGTTCCCCGGATTGATGACTGCTTCCATTTCTATGCGGCTTCGCCGCTTCGTCATGCCAGACACGACGGCCGCATACAAGTATTATTAACGGGATTGTCCCAAGCGATTGATAATTGAGGTGATTTGAACCATGAGCCGATATCCGGCCGCCGTATTACGAAGAACGGCCCCTTTCCTGTCCGGAGGCATCGCCCTGCTGCTCGCCGGAGCGATCATCCAATCGCCCGAAAGCTCCTTCGCTGCATCTCTGCAGGGTCTGAAGCTGTGGTGGACACTGGTCTTTCCGGCTCTGATGCCCTTTCTGATGCTCTCGGAAATGCTGAACGCCTCCGGCTTCGTTCATGCCGCAGGCGTACTGATGGAGCCTCTGATCCGCCCCCTCTTCCGGCTTCCGGGCAGCGCGGGCTGGGCGCTTGCGCTCGGGATGACCTCCGGCTTCCCCGGAGGTGCCCACAGCGCCGCCCTGCTGCACAAGCAGGAGCGGCTAAGCGGCGAAGAAGCGGGCCGGCTTGCTTCGCTGGCCCACTTCGCCAGCCCGGTCACGATCCTCATCGTGATCGGTTCGGCCATGCTGCACAGCCCCGCCATCGGCTACGGGCTGCTGGCGATCCACTGGCTCGCGGGGCTTGCCGCGGGCATTACGCTGTCCCGGCGGGCACCGCGCCGGGACACTGCACCGGCTGCGGCTCCTACGCCGCCGCAGCCGCTGAGCGCCGCTGCCGGGCAGGGCAGCCCGCAGCGGCGCTCGTCCTTGACGCGGCGGGCGATGGCCGCCGCTGCCGAGGCGCGGGCACGGGACGGCCGCGGCTTCGGCAGGCTGCTCGGCGACTCGGTCGCGTCCGCCGTGCAGAATCTGATGCTGGCCGGCGGCTGCATCATTGCGTTCGCCGTGGCGGCCCATATCGCCGGCCGCCTGCTGCCCCAGCTGCCCGGCTCTCTGCGCGCCGGGCTGCTCGAGGTGCACCTCGGAGCGCAAGCGCTCGTCTCCGCCGGAGGCGCGCTGCCCGGCGGAATTACGGGGCCGCTTGGACTGGCGCTCCTCTCGGCGCTTCTCGGCTGGGGCGGACTCTGCTCCCAGCTGCTGGCGCTTGCCGCACTGAAGCCGGCTGGCGTCAAGTTTCTTCCTTTTGCAGGCGGCCGGCTGCTGCACGGTCTGTACGCCTTCCTGCTTGCGCTCGCGTTTTACCGTCCGCTTATGGCGATGCGTCAGGCTGCGCTGCCCGCATTCGGACCCGCATACCTTCCGGCAGCAGATGGTGGAGAGACTATGGCGGTCTGGAGCTTCACTCCCGAGCTGCTTCTAGCATTTCTTGCACTCCTGTGCGGTCTGATCGCATGCTCGGGTGCTGCTTTAATCATTTCGCGCCGCTATCTGCGCTCCCGCTGAATTTCGCTTTCAGTGCTCGTTCGACTTCTGGCGTTACGAAATCCGAGACATCGCCTCCAAAATGTCCGATCTCCTTTACAACACTGGAACTCAAATAGGAGTATTTGGGGTTGGTCATCATGAAGATCGTATCAGCTTCCGGATTGAGCTTGCTGTTGGTCGTTGCGATCTGCATCTCGTACTCGAAGTCGGTGACGGTCCGAATGCCCCGGACGATAACCTGGGCATTCTTCTGTCTCGCATAATTGGCAAGCAGATCCCGGAAACTGTCGATTTCCACATTCGGCAGATGCGAAGTAGCCTGCCTGAGAAGCTCCGTACGCTCGTCCACCGTAAACAGCGGATTTTTACTTATATTGTTCAGCACAGGTACGATTAGCCTATCAAACTGCTTCGCGGCGCGTTCAATAATATCGAGATGTCCCAGCGTCACCGGATCAAAGCTACCGGGATAAATAGCGATTCG
>RCUS01000790.1_pt1 | contig 18980 bp, 19 predicted proteins | sample 2166221 | NCBI WGS metagenome assembly RCUS01 (sample SAMN09932758, study PRJNA488358) | compost metagenome | isolation source: compost soil in cyclohexanecarboxylic | place: Germany: Experimental Botanical Garden | reverse complement strand
GGAAAAGCTTTATAATTCAGGGTTTTTGATGATTTTCTCGGAGTAGAGATGCCGATTTACGCTTACCGTTGTGACGAGTGTGGTTTTGCCAAGGATGTCTTGCAAAAGATCTCCGATCCAGTACTGACGGTGTGCCTGTCGTGCGGCAAACCCAGTTTCAAGAAACAATTGACGGCCGCCGGTTTCCAATTGAAGGGCACCGGCTGGTACGCGACCGATTTCCGCGGCGGCACGGCGCCCACCACGGCCATTCCGACGGGCCCGGCCGACAACGCCAAGCCAGCCCCCGCTGCCGAAAGCGTGCCCGCTGCTGCGCCCGCGCCCGCGCCTGCGCCGGCCGCCGCTGCGCCGAAAGCGGACTGAAACGCGCGCCGCGCCGACCCATTCCCTTACCGAGAAACTGATGCGTAAATACTTTATTACCGGATTACTGATTTTAGTACCGCTGGCCATCACCGTCTGGGTACTCAATCTGGTGATCGGCACCCTGGACCAGTCGCTGCTGCTGGTGCCGGAACGTTTCCGCCCGAACTCGCTGTTCGGCTTTGACATTCCCGGCCTGGGCACGATACTGACCATACTCATCGTGTTCCTGACGGGATTGCTGACGAATAACCTGGTCGGCAATTATGTGGTGAAACTGTGGGAAAAGCTGCTGCATCGCATACCCATCGTCAATTCCCTGTATTCGAGCGTCAAGCAAGTCTCGGATACCTTGTTTTCCTCGTCGGGCAATGCTTTCCGCAAGGCAGTGCTGGTGCCGTATCCGCACCAGAATTCCTGGACCATCGCATTCCTGACCGGCGTGCCGGGCGGCGATGCGGCGAACCACCTGGTGGGCGACTACGTCAGCGTGTACGTGCCGACGACGCCCAACCCGACATCGGGCTTCTTCCTGATGATGAAGCGCAGCGATGTGGTCGAGCTGGACATGAGCGTCGATGCGGCGCTCAAGTACATCGTCTCGATGGGCGTGGTGGCGCCTGCGGAAGTTGTCGCTGTACTGGCCCCGGCAGCCAAAGAATAAAGGCAGGCGTCCCGCGGGGACGCGGCCGGATTGAACACTCACTAACCTGAACTGAGAATTTTATGTCTATGCGTACTGAATATTGCGGCCTCGTCACCGAAGCCATGCTGGGACAAACCGTCAGCCTGTGCGGCTGGGTACATCGCCGCCGCGACCACGGCAGCCTGATCTTCATCGACTTGCGCGACCGTGAAGGCCTGGTGCAAATCGTCTGCAACCCGGAACAGGCGGAAATGTTCAAGGTCGCCGAAGCCGTGCGCAATGAATTCTGCCTGCGCGTGACGGGCGTCGTGACCAGCCGTATCGACGGCACCGTCAACAACAACCTGAAGTCGGGCAAGATCGAAGTGGTCTGCTCGGAACTGGAAGTGCTGAACCCTTCCGTGCCCGTGCCGTTCCAGCTGGACGACGACAACCTGTCGGAAACGACGCGCCTGACGCACCGCGTGCTGGACCTGCGCCGCCCGCAAATGCAGAACAACCTGCGCCTGCGCTACAAGGTGACGATGGAAGTGCGCAAGTACCTCGACAACCTGGGCTTCATCGACATCGAAACGCCGATGCTGACCAAGTCGACGCCAGAAGGCGCGCGCGATTATCTGGTGCCGTCGCGCGTCAACGCGGGCAGCTTCTTCGCTCTGCCGCAATCGCCACAGTTGTTCAAGCAACTGTTGATGGTCGCCAACTTCGACCGTTACTATCAGATCACCAAGTGTTTCCGTGACGAAGACTTGCGCGCAGACCGCCAGCCTGAATTCACGCAGATCGACTGCGAAACCTCGTTCCTGACGGAACAGGAAATCCGTGACCTGTTCGAAGACATGATCCGCGTCGTCTTCAAGAACACCCTGAACATCGACCTGCCGAACCCGTTCCCGGTCATGGACTTCGCCGAAGCGATGGGCCTGTACGGTTCCGACAAGCCGGACATGCGCGTCAAGCTGGCCTTCACCGACCTGACCGAAGTCATGAAAACGGTGGAATTCAAGGTCTTCAACGGCGCCGCCAACATGCCGAACGGCCGCGTGGTGGGCTTGCGTATTCCAGGCGGCGGCTCCATGCCACGTTCGGAAATCGACGCCTACACCCAGTTCGTCGCCATCTACGGCGCCAAGGGCCTGGCCTACATCAAGGTCAACGAGAAAGCCAAAGGCCCTGAAGGTCTGCAGTCGCCGATCGTCAAGTTCCTGCCTGCCGACGTGCTGGCCACGATCCTCGAGCAGACGGGCGCGCAAGACGGCGACCTGATCTTCTTCGGCGCCGACAAGGCGAAAGTTGTCAACGACGCCATTGGCGCGCTGCGCGTGAAAATCGGCCACAGCGAATTCGGCAAGAAAGCCGGCCTGTTCGACGACGTATGGAAACCATTGTGGGTGGTCGACTTCCCGATGTTCGAGCACGACGAAGAAGCGGACCGCTGGACGGCAACCCACCATCCATTCACGGCGCCGAAAGACGGCCATGAAGACATGCTGGAAACCAATCCGGGCGCCTGCATCGCCAAGGCTTACGACATGGTCCTGAACGGCTGGGAACTGGGCGGCGGTTCGATCCGTATCCACCGCGAAGAAGTGCAAAGCAAGGTCTTCCGTGCATTGAAGATCGATGCGGAAGAAGCGCAGCTGAAGTTCGGCTTCCTGCTCGACGCCCTGCAATACGGCGCGCCACCGCATGGCGGCCTGGCATTCGGCCTGGACCGTATCGTGACCATGATGACGGGTTCCGAATCGATCCGCGACGTGATCGCCTTCCCGAAAACCCAGCGCGCGCAAGATTTGCTGACGCATGCGCCGTCGGAAGTGGACGAGAAGCAATTGCGTGAACTGCACATCCGTTTGCGCAGCGCCGAGCCAAAAGTAGTGTAATGAAGCATGCGGCTGCCCTGGCGGCCGCTGTTTGATCCGCTATGCAAAAAAAGGCGCTGTCGTGGCGCCTTTTTCATTGTTGATATGACTCATAAAATTCCTGTTTCCGTGCTGGTCGTCATTCATACGGCTGACCTTGACGTCTTGCTCATCGAACGCGCGGGCCAGCCCGGCTTCTGGCAGTCGGTGACGGGTTCCGTCGATGCCGTCGACGAACCGCTGCTGCAGACGGCCGCGCGCGAATTGGCGGAAGAAACCGGCATCGTTGCCGATGGGCGCGATATTGTGCTGCGCGACTGGAACTTGTCGAACGTGTACGAGATCTACCCGATCTGGCGCCACCGCTATGCGCCCGGTGTAACGCGCAACACGGAACACGTGTTCAGCGTGCAAGTGCCGCGCGACATTGCCATCACCCTGAGTCCGCGCGAACATCTGCAATACGCGTGGCTGCCGTACCTGGCAGCCGCCGACCGGTGCTTTTCCTCTTCCAACGCGGAAGCCATTTTGCAGTTGCCGGCCATGACAGGCCTGGCACGTCCTGCCTGACCCCTGATAAGAAAGCCTTCCATGTTGAACTGGATTCATTTGACCACGCAGCAAAAACTGCTGGGCACCGTCGGCATCGTTTTTTGCCTGTGCTTTATTTTCCTGCTGTTCAGTTCCACCGTGCCCGGCCGCACGCCGCCGATCGGCATGCCGCTGATGGCCATCGGCTGGCTGCTGCACCCGGGCGCGTTTGCCCCGGGCAAGCGCACTGTGGCGTGGCGCGGCGCCCCTCTCCTGGTGAAAATCGTCTGGGCCGCCGGCATCACGGCTCTGATCGTCAGCGTGACGGCGGGCGTGGGCCGCATGCTGGCCTGATTGCGTTCGTGATTGTGTCGGTTTAGGTGCGCACGCGCACCTACGCTGGCGCCGCGCGGACCCCGTCTGGGAGTAGAATCAATGCATGAAAATCCGCGTAGCAACTTATAATATACACAAGGGCGTTTCCTCCGTGCGGGGCTTGCCCAGGGTTCATGCATTGAAGCAGGCGATTGCCCTCTTCAATGCTGATGTTGTTTTTTTGCAAGAGGTGCAGGGCAAGCACGACCGCAACGCGGCCCGCTATGGCGCCGAGAAAAACGGCCACAAGCATTGGCCGGAAGCGTCGCAGCACGAATTCTTTGCCGGCGCCGAGCACCATTCCGCGTATGGCATGAATGCCGTGTACGACCATGGCCACCATGGCAACGCCTTGCTCAGCAAGTTCCCCATCGCTTCGCAAACCAACCACGACGTTTCCGACCACGCCTATGAGCAGCGCGGCATCCTGCATTGCGTGCTCAAGACGCCGCAGGCCGACGTGCATTGCTATGTCGTCCACCTGGGCCTGTTCGAGTCGGGACGGGGACGCCAGACGCAGGCGCTGATCGATGCCGTGATGGAATCGGCGCCCGATGGCGAACCCGTCATCATTGCGGGCGACTTCAACGACTGGCGCAACACGCTCAGCGACAAGCTGCGCAATGCGCTGGGCGTGGTCGAGGTATTCGACCAGCGCGCGTCGAACTCGGCCCTGGGCGACCTGGTGCGCACCCTGGCGCGGCGCCAGAGCAAGACCCCCACGCCCGTGCCGGCGCGCACCTTTCCCGCCGCTTTGCCCTGGTTCCGCCTGGACCGCATCTATGTGCGCGGTTTCCACGTGGAAGGCGCGCAAGTGATGCATGGCACCTTGTGGGCAAAATTGTCGGACCACGCGCCGATAGTTGCTGCCTTGAAACTCGCGTAGACTGCCGGCATGCGTACAGTCAATTTCATCGCCCACAACGACATCCGGCTGCTGTATTGCGGCACCGACTATTTTCCAGCCTTGATCGCTGCCATCGACGGCGCGCGTTCCGAAGTCTATTTCGAGACATACATCTTCGCCGACGATGCCACGGGCACCCTGGTGCTCGACGCCTTGATGCGGGCGGCCGCGCGCGGCGTGCTGGTCTGCATGATCACGGACTGGTTCGGCACGGGCAACCGCCGGGTCAACGCCATGCATGCGCAGCTGGAAGCGGCCGGCGTGCACCACCGCATCTTCAACCCCTGGTTCCGGCGCGGCATCACGCGCACGCACCGCAAGATCTGCGTTGCCGATGGCGAGATCGCCCTGGTGGGCGGCATCAATATCAACGATGACATGTTTTGCGACTACGACCACAACATCAGCCTGGAAGCGCCGCGCTGGGACTTCGCCGTGCAGGTGCAGGGCCCGCTGGTCGATGCCATCCACGAGGAAGTACAGGCGCAGTGGGCGCGGTTGGGGAAAATGAACCTCGTGCGGCGTATCAAGCTGTACCGCAAGATGCGCGTCGTCAGCAAGGAGCTGGCGAAGAACCCCGTGGTGGCCGGCTTTGTCGTGCGCGACAACCTGCGCAACCGCCGCACCATCCAGCGCGCCTACCTGCAGGCGCTGGGCCAGGCGCGCAAAAGCGTGATGCTGGCCAACCCGTATTTCGCGCCCGGGCACAAGCTGCGCCGCGCGCTGGCCCAGGCGGCCCAGCGGGGCGTTGACGTGGTGCTGTTGATCGGCGTGGGCGAGTTCCGCATGCAGGATGCCGTGGCGCATTCGTTTTATCCAAAACTGCTGGCCGCCGGCGTGAAAATCGTTGAATACCGCAAGACGCAGCTGCACGCCAAGGTGGCCGTCGTCGACGATGACTGGGCGACGGTGGGCTCCAGCAACATCGATGCGCTGAGCCTGTTCCTGAACCAGGAAGCCAACGTGGTCATCAAGGACGTGGCCTTCGCGCAAAGCCTGCGCCAGCATATCGAGCAGGGCGTGGCGGACGGCATCGTGATCCACCAGGATGATTTCAAGCACATCGGCCGCTTCCGGCGCATCGGCTATGAAGCCGCGTTCCTCGTGTACCGGCTGGTGATGCGCATTTTTTCAGTAGGCAAGTACGCATGAGCGAGATGACAACGGTAAGGCTGGACAAATGGCTGTGGGCGGCGCGCTTCTTCAAGACGCGCTCGCTGGCCAGCGAGGCCGTCGATACGGGCAAGGTCAAAGTGGGCGGCGAGCGCGTGAAACCGGCGCGCAGCCTGCGCGTGGGCGACGAGCTGGCCATCGACAATGGCGCGGAGGTGTGGGAAGTGGCCGTGCTGGGCCTGTCCGACAAGCGCGGCGCCGCACCCGTGGCGCGCCTGCTGTATGCGGAAACGCCGGCCAGCATTGCCCGCCGCGAACAGCTGGCGGAGGAACGCAAGCTGTTCCGCGAGCCGGGCAGCACCATCAAAGGGCGGCCGACCAAGCGCGACCGCCGTCAATTGAGCAGGGCAGGCGACCTCGACTGAGGAAAGCCGCCAGCGGTTCACGCCGACATAGCCTAGGGCAAGTTGCGGACAACATCCGCATTTGCCGGCCTGAAAGCACGGGTAAAAACGCGGCCCTGAAATGCTGCACCGCACCAATAGAACACCGGCTCTAAAGTTCCCGTTTGACTTTTACGTGGTAGTGGATAATAGTACGAGCGTTCGGATTTTTTCGGAGCGTGCTTTTTTTTACTCGCGCTCCAGTCCGCCAGATCGGCAACCTCACTTTGAGAACGGACCTCTTGAATACTTCAGTCAAATTCATGCGCAAGGGCGAACTGACCCGTGCAGCCATCCTCGACGTGGCGCTGGACCTGTCCAGCCGCGACGGCCTGGAAGGCCTGACCATCGGGCTGCTTGCGGACAAAATGAACATGAGCAAGTCGGGCGTGTTTGCCCACTTTGGTTCGCGCGAAGACTTGCAGATGGAAGTGCTCAAGCTCTACCACTATCGTTTCGAGCAAGAAGTCTTTTTCCCCAGCATGAAAGAACCACGCGGCATCCAGCGTTTGCAATCGATGTTCGCGCGCTGGGTCAAGCGGGTCAGCGTGGAAATCGCTTCCGGCTGCATCTATATCAGCGGCGCCGTCGAGTATGACGACCGTCCCGGTCCCATCCGCGAGGCCCTGGTGGCCATGGTGCGGGCCTGGCAGGGCGCGCTGCTGCGCAGCGTCGAGCAATCGATCGCCACGGGCGACCTGAAAGCGGACACGGACGCCCAGCAGCTGGTGTACGAGATGTATGGCCTGATTCTGGCCCTGCATCACGATGCACGCTTCCTGCGCGTGCCGGGCAGCATCGAACGGGCGCAAGCGGGCTTCATCCGCCTGCTGGCGTCGTACCAGAATTCAGTTACCAGCAAATAAGCCGTCAGGCAGTATCCGCAGCAACGCACACGCAGTTCACAAGTACAACACTTTAGCTAATCGCCTTCAGGAGAAAATTATGGGTCAATACGTCGCGCCAATCCGGGATATGCAATTCGTCCTGCATGAATTCCTGCAAGTGGAAGAAGAACTGAAGCAAATGCCGTCGTACGCCGACGTCGACGCCGACATCATCAACCAGGTGCTGGAAGAGGGCGGCAAATTCACCTCCGAGGTCCTGTTCCCGCTGAACCACTCCGGCGACCGCGAAGGCTGCCACCACGATCCCGTCACGAAAAACGTGACCACGCCGAAAGGCTTCAAGGAAGCCTACAAGCAGTACGTCGAAGGCGGCTGGGCGGCATTGGCTTGCGATCCGGAATACGGCGGCCAGGGCTTGCCTGTGGTGCTGAACAATTCGTTCTATGAAATGCTGAACTCGTCGAACCAGGCCTGGTCCATGTACCCGGGCCTGTCGCACGGCGCCTACGAGTGCCTGAAGGAACACGGCACCGACCACCAGAAAGAAGTCTACCTGCCGAAACTGGTGTCGGGCGAATGGACGGGCACCATGTGCCTGACCGAACCACACTGCGGCACCGACCTGGGCCTGCTGCGCTCGAAAGCGCTGCCTGAGGCAGACGGTTCCTGGACCATCACCGGCAACAAGATCTTCATCTCGGCCGGCGAGCACGACATGGCGGAAAACATCCTGCATCTGGTGCTGGCCCGCGTGCCCGACGCGCCGGAAGGCTCGAAAGGCATCTCGCTGTTCCTGGTGCCGAAATTCCTGCCGAACGCGGACGGCACGCCAGGCGAGCGCAATCCGATCACCTGCGGCGCCATCGAAGAAAAAATGGGCATCCACGGCAATTCGACCTGCCAGATGAACCTGGACGGCGCGAAAGGCTGGATCATCGGCCAGCCGAACAAGGGCTTGAACGCCATGTTCGTCTTCATGAACGCGGCCCGCCTGGGCGTGGGCATGCAGTCGCTGGGCCTGACGGAAATCGCTTACCAGAACGCGCTGATCTACGCCAAGGACCGCACGCAAATGCGTTCGCTGTCCGGCATCAAGAACCCGGAACTGCCGGCCGACCGCATCATCGTGCACCCTGACGTGCGCCGCATGCTGCTGACCGGTAAAGCCTACGCCGAAGGCGCGCGCGCTTTCACTTCGTACGTGGCGCTGCAGATCGACCGCGAACTGCACCACCCTGACGCCGATGTGCGCAAGGAAGCGGCCGACGAAGTGGCGCTGCTGACGCCCGTCATCAAGGCGTTCATCACCGATAACGCCTGGATCGCCACCTCGGACGCGATGCAAGTGTTCGGCGGCCACGGCTACATTGCGGAATGGGGCATGGAGCAGTATGTGCGCGACGCGCGTATCAACATGATCTACGAAGGCACGAACACGATCCAGTCGCTCGATCTGCTGGGCCGCAAGATCCTCGGCGACAACGGCGCCAAGCTGCGCAAGTTCGGCGAAAAGATCAAGGCGTTTGTCGAAGACAACGGCACCGATGAAGCGATGAGCGAATTCGTCACGCCACTGGGCGACCTGGGCGACAAAGTCACCAAGCTGACCATGGAAATCGGCATGAAGGCCTTCCAGAATCCGGACGAAGTGGGCGCGGCATGCGTGCCTTACCTGCGCGTCGTCGGCCACATGATCTACAGCTACCTGTTCGCGCAGATGGCCAAGATCGCCCTCGAAAAAGAGTCCAGCGGCGACACCTTCTACACCGCCAAACTGGCTACCGCACGTTTCTACTTCGCCCGCTTGCAGCCTGAAACGGCAACCCTGATCCGTCAGGCGCGTTCCGGTTCGGCCAACCTGATGGCACTCGACGCAGACCTGTTCTAAGACTTGAGGAAAATATGACCAATTTCATCGTTAAAAAAGTAGCCGTCCTCGGCGCCGGCGTGATGGGCGCGCAGATCGCCGCCCATTGCATCAACGCGAAAGTGCCGGTCGTGCTGTTCGACCTGCCGGCAAAAGAAGGCCCGAAGAATGGCATCGTGCTGCGCGCCATCGAGAACCTGAAAAAACTGTCGCCTGCGCCGCTGGGCAACAAGGACGACGCCGCGCTGATCCAGGTGGCCAACTACGAAGACAACCTGGACCTGCTGGCCGGTTGCGACCTGATCATCGAAGCCATCGCCGAGCGCATGGACTGGAAACACGACCTGTATCAAAAGGTCGCACCGCACATCGGCCCGAACGCGATCTTCGCCTCGAACACCTCGGGCCTGTCGATCACCAAGCTGGCCGACGGTTTCGACGCCGACCTGAAATCGCGCTACTGCGGCGTGCACTTCTTCAACCCGCCGCGCTATATGCACCTGGTCGAGATCATCCCGACCGAGTTCACCAAGCCGGAGATTTCCGATCAGCTGGAAGGCTTCCTGACCACCACCCTGGGCAAGGGCGTGGTCCGCGCCAAGGATACGCCGAACTTCATCGCCAACCGCGTGGGCGTGTTCGGCATCCTGGCCATCGTGCACGAAGCTGAAAAATTCGGCCTGTCCGTGGACGTCGTCGATGATTTGACGGGCGCCAAGCTGGGCCGCGCCAAGTCGGGCACCTTCCGCACGGCGGACGTGGTTGGCCTGGACACCATGGGCCATGTGATCAAGACCATGCAGGACTACCTGCCGAACGATCCGTTCGCCGCCGTCTACAAGACGCCGGAAGTGCTGGCCAAGCTGGTGGAAAAAGGCGCGCTGGGCCAGAAGAGCGGCGCGGGCTTCTACAAGAAGGTCGGCAAGGAAATTCAACGCCTCGATTTCGCCACCGGTGAATACGTGGCTGGCGGCGCCAAGGCTGCCGACATCATCGCCCGCATCCTGAAGGAAAAGGATCCGGTCAAGAAGATGAAGGCGCTGCGCGAATCGACGAACCCGCAAGGCCAGTTCCTGTGGGCGATCTTCCGCGACGCTTTCCACTACATCGCGATCCACCTCGACACCGTGGCTGATAATGCGCGCGACATCGACTTCGCCATGCGCTGGGGCTTCGGCTGGAACGTCGGCCCGTTTGAAACGTGGCAGGCATCGAACTGGCTGCAAGTGGCCAACTGGGTCAAGGAAGACATCGACGCCGGCCACGCGCTGTGCAACGCACCGCTGCCAGCCTGGGTCTTCGAAGGCCCGGTCGCTGAAAAAGGCGGCGTGCACACGCCGGAAGGTTCGTACTCCGCCGTGTCGAACAGCTTCGTGCCACGCTCGACCCTGTCCGTGTATGACCGTCAGCCATTCCGCGCGCCCGTCCTGGGCAGCGGCGCCATCGACGGCAAGACCGCCGGCACCACCGTCTTCGAAGACGAATCCGTGCGCGTCTGGCATACGGGCGACGACGTCCTGATCATCTCGTTCAAGACCAAGATGCACGTGATTGGCGAAGGCGTGATTAACGGACTCAAACTCGCATTGGCGGAAGCTGAAAAGAATTTCAAGGGCCTGGTGATCTGGCACGCCGACGCAGCAGAAGGCGGCGCCTTCTCGGCCGGCGCCGACCTGCAATCGGCCCTGCCGGCGTTCATGCAAGGCGGCGTGAAAGCCGTCGATCCGATCATCGCCGAACTGCAGAACACCTTCATGTCGCTGAAATACGCGAACGTGCCGGTGATCGCCGCGGTCGCTGGCCTGGCGCTGGGCGGCGGGTGCGAACTGGTCCTGCACGCATCGAAGCGCGTGGCCTCGATCGAGTCGTACATCGGCCTGGTGGAAGTGGGCGTCGGCCTGATTCCTGCCGGTGGCGGCTTGAAGGAAGCGGCGCAGCGCGCCTACAAGGAAGCCAAGGGTAACGACATCCTGCAATTCCTGAAGACGGGCTTCACCAATGCGGCCACCGCCAACGTGTCGAAATCGGCGCTCGAAGCGAAGAAGATGGGCTACCTGAAGGAAGACGACGTCATCGTATTCAACGCCTACGAGCTGCTGCACGTGGCCAAGGTGGAAGCGCGCGCCATGTTTGACGCGGGCTTCCGTCCAGCGCTCCCATCGCTGATCCAGGTCACGGGCCGTTACGGCTGGGGCACCATCAAGGCGCAGCTGGTCAACATGCGCGACGGCGGCTTCATTTCGGCGCACGATTTCAAGCTGGGCGAGATGATCGCCGAGATCGTATCGGGCGGCGACGTGGACCAGGGCAGCTTCGTCAGCGAACAGTGGCTGCTGGATATGGAACGCAAGGCATTCCTGGAGCTGTTGAACCATCCGAAAACCCAGGAACGGATCATGGGCATGATGCAAACCGGTAAACCGGTACGCAACTAAGCCTGACGTTGATGACGATCCTGTCCATTATTTTTAAAGTATTGCTGCGCGTGAGGCCAAGCATGGTGTATGACCGTATCAAACAACAGATGATGGACACCTTGCCCTTCGTGCGGCTGCTGGGGATCAGCATCGACGACATCGGCGCCGGCACCTCGAAGGTGTCGATGCCGGAAGATCCAAAACTGAATAATCACCTGGGCACGCAGCATGCGGGCGCCTTGTTTACCCTGGCCGAAACGGCTTCCGGCGCGGCCATGGCTGGCGGCTTCGCCGAGCTGATACTGGGCTTGCGCCCGGTGGCCAAGGAGTCGCGCATCCAGTACCAGAAGGTGGCCCGGGGCGCGACGCGCGCCGAAGGCCGGGTACCGGGCGACCTGGCTGCCTTGAAGGCGCAGCTGGCGCAGGATGGCAAGGTGGCGTTTCCCGTGGCAGTCGATATTTTCGACGCCGAAGGCACGCTGGCGGCACAGGTGACGGTGGACTGGTATTTGTCGCAGAAGCGATAAGAGATTACCTGAGCAGTCCCGGACATTCGACAGAACACGAACCTCGTTCAACATCTTTGAAAGCATAAAATGAGCAAACAACTTCAAGACGCCTACATCGTCTCTGCAACCCGCACCCCGATCGGCAAGGCGCCGCGCGGCATGTTCAAGAACACCCGCCCGGACGACCTGCTGGTGCGCGTGCTGCAATCGGCCCTGGCGCAAGCGCCTGGCCTCGACCCGGCACTGATCACCGACGCCATCATCGGCTGCTCGTTCCCGGAAGCGGAGCAGGGCTTCAATATCGCGCGTAACTCGGTGCTGCTGGCCGGCTTGCCGAAAACCGTGGGCGGCGTCACCGTCAACCGTTACTGCGCTTCGGGCATCACGGCCATCGCCATGGCGGCCGACCGCATCCGCGTGGGCGAAGCCGACGTCATGATCGCCGGCGGCATCGAATCGATGTCGATGGTGCCGATGATGGGCCACCACCCATCGATGAACCTGGACATGTTCAGCGACGAGAACATCGGCATGGCTTACGGCATGGGCCTGACGGCCGAAAAAGTGGCGCAGCAATGGAAAGTGTCGCGCGAACAGCAGGACGCGTTCTCCGTTGAATCGCACCGCCGCGCCATCGCCGCGCAGCAGGCCGGTTTCTTCAAGGCCGAAACGACGCCAGTGGAAATCATCACGCGCACGCCGAACCTGGCCACCGGCCAGGTCGATGTAACGCGCCGCACCGTCGACACCGACGAAGGCGCGCGCGCCGATTCGTCGATGGAGTCGCTGGCCAAGCTGAAGCCTGTCTTCGCCGCCAAGGGTTCCGTTACGGCCGCCAACAGCTCGCAGATGTCCGATGGCGCCGGTGCGCTGTTGATCGTCAGCGAAAAAATCCTGCGCGAGCACAACCTGACCCCGCTGGCGAAATTCTCCTCGTTCGCCGTACGCGGCGTGCCGCCGGAAATCATGGGCATCGGCCCTAAATTCGCCATCCCGGCAGCATGCGCCGCCGCCGGCATCACGCAAGACCAGCTGGACTGGATCGAGCTGAACGAAGCGTTTGCCGCGCAAGCCCTGGCCGTCATCGGCGACCTGGGCCTGGATCCATCGAAGGTCAATCCGATGGGCGGCGCGATCGCCCTGGGCCACCCGCTGGGCGCCACCGGTGCCATCCGCGCCGCCACCGTCATTCACGCACTGCAGCGCACCAAGCAGAAGTACGGCATGGTCACGATGTGCGTGGGCGCCGGCATGGGCGCGGCAGGTATTTTCGAACGCGTCTAAGTTCGACGGGCTAAAGCAGTAAAACAGGGCGCTGTGGGATGACTCCGGCGCCCTTTATTTTTTGGAGACGACATGGATATTTTGTGCAGCAAGAGCGAGGGCATCCTGACCCTGGAATTCAACCGCCTGGAACGCAAGAATGCGATCACGGGCGCCATGTACCAGACCCTGGCCGATGCGCTGGTGGCGGCCGAGACGGACGATGAAGTGCGCGCCATCCTGATCTGCGGCAAGCGCGAGATTTTCACGGCCGGTAATGACCTCGATGACTTCATGAAGACGGCGCGCCCGAAGGATGGCTCGCTCGACCATGACCGTCCCGTGTTCCAGTTCATGCGCGCCCTGTACGGCAGCAGCAAGCCCGTGGTGGCCGCCGTCTCCGGCCCGGCCATCGGCATCGGCACCACTTTGCTGATGCACTGCGACCTGGTCTACGCGGCCGACAACGCCAGCTTCTCGATGCCGTTCACGCAGCTGGGCCTGTGCCCGGAATTCGGCTCCAGCCTGCTGCTCACGCAACTGGCCGGCTATCCGCGCGCGGCGGAAAAATTGATGCTGGGCGAGTCGTTCCCGGCGCAAGAAGCGCTGGAAATGGGCCTGGTGTCGAAGGTCGTGCCCCTGTACGACCTGATGACATTCGCGCAAGGCCAGGCCGCCAAGCTGGTGGCCCTGCCAGCCGCCTCGATCCGCGCCACCAAGCGCCTGATGAAGCAAAGCCGCATGGAACCGATGAAGGCCGCCATCGCCGACGAAAATAAACTGTTCAGCGCCATGCTGGGCGGCGCCGAGGCGAAGGAAGCGTTTACGGCCTTCTTTGAAAAGCGCAAGCCGGATTTCAAGAAGTTTGCCTAGGTTTCAGCAAGCGAACCCAAATGCGGCAGAGCCGGGGTCGGACCCTCAGGGTGTTTTGTCGGCAGACGTGGGTAACGCTTTGTCGGGAGACATAGGTTACACATCCGACTGCCGGGGTCAGACCCCCGCGTCCGTTAGCGCAAGCCTCTGAGTTGGCGGCCTCGAGGGTCTGACACCAGAATTTTCTTCTGGGCTCAACTTGTTCTAGACGACTGGTCTAATTGTGCTACAATGCCTCGCATGAAAGCTGAATACACCGACGTGCGCCAGCACATTATCGACCAGGGCAAGGCCATCATCACGCGTAAAGGCTTTGCCGGCGTGGGGTTGAACGAGATCCTGTCGGCCGCGGACGTGCCCAAGGGCTCGTTCTACCATTACTTCAAGTCCAAGGAATTGTTTGGCGAGGCAATGCTGGAAGATTACGTCACCGGCTACCTGGCGGAAATGGAAGACGTGCTGGGCCAGCCGGGCCAGAACGCGGCGCAGGCGCTGATGGCGTATTGGGCCAGCTGGACCAGCGAAAGCCTTGACGGCAGCGGTTGCGACTGCCGTTGCCTGGTGGTCAAGCTGAGCAGCGAAGTGGCCGACATGTCGGAGCCGATGCGCGTGGCGCTGCTCGATGGCACGCACCGCATCATCGCCAGGCTGGCCCTGGCCATCGCGCGGGGCAGGGTAGACGATTCCCTGCCATCGGTGGCCGATCCGGCGCAGATGGCAGCTACCTTGTACCAGCTGTGGCTGGGCGCGGCCATGCTGACCAAGCTGCGGCGCGACGCCAGCGCCCTGCAAACGGCATGGCGGGCGACCCTGGACATGCTGCAGCTGCCGGCGGATATGGCTGCCACGCACTGAAGCAGGCCGGCTACTAAAGCGGCCAAGTTACCGAAGCGGCCAAGTTACTGAAAGGCAAGGTACTGAACGCCAAGGTACTGAAGCATGCAGCGAAGGCAGGCGCAAGCGGGTGCCATCGCGAGTGTGAGCGCGGATGACGCTACTGTCCGCGTTTTTTTGAATTGATTTCTAGACGACCAGTCTAATAATAATGGAGCTACTGATGAAAAATTTTGAATTCCATAACCCGACGAAGATCGTCTTCGGCGCCGATACCGTCGCCAAATTGTCCACCCTGGTGCCGCATGACGCGCGCGTGCTGATTTTGTACGGCGGCGCCAGCGCGGAAAAGACCGGCACCCTGGCCGAGGTGCGTGCTGCTCTTGCGCAGGGCCAGCGCAGCGTGCGGGAGTTCGGCGGCATCGAACCGAATCCCAGCTATGAAACCCTGATGCGCGCCGTGGCCCTGGTGCGCAGTGAAAAAAGTGACTTCCTGCTGGCCGTCGGCGGCGGCTCGGTGATCGACGGCACCAAGTTCGTCGCCGCCGCTGCCCTGTATGACGGCGAGCCGTGGGAAATCGCCGAGCGCGGCGGCGCCAATGTGCAGCGTGCCCTGCCGTTCGGCACGGTGCTGACCTTGCCGGCCACGGGGTCGGAAATGAACAGCGGCGGCGTGGTGACGAAAAAAGCCACGCATGACAAGCTGAGTTTCCGCAACCCGCTGCTGTACCCGCAATTCTCCGTGCTTGATCCCAGCAAGACCTTCACCTTGCCGGCCACGCAGGTGGCCAATGGCGTGGTTGACGCTTTTGTGCACACGACGGAACAGTATCTGACCTATCCGGTGCAGGCCATGGTGCAGGACCGCTTTGCCGAAGGCTTGCTGCAAACCCTGGTCGAGATCGCGCCGCAGGCCGTCGCCTCGCCCGACGATTACGCCACGCGCGCCAACCTGATGTGGACGGCCACCCTGGCCCTGAATGGCCTGATCGGCGCCGGCGTGCCGCAGGACTGGGCCACCCACATGATCGGCCACGAACTGACGGCCCTGTACGACATCGACCATGCGCGCACCCTGGCGCTGGTGCTGCCTGCGCTGCTGGACGTACAGCGCGAACAGAAACGCGGCAAGTTGCTACAGTATGGCGAACGTGTCTGGAACATCACGCAAGGCAGCGAGGACGAACGCATCGATGCCGCCATCGCCCGTACGCGCGCCTTCTTTGAAGGGCTGGGCATCCCGACCCGTTTGTCGGCCTATCAGTTGGGCCAGGAAGCGGTGGAAGCGGTACTGAAGCAATTGGAAGTACATGGCATGACCGCACTGGGCGAACACCGCGATATCGACCTCGCGCGCAGCCGCCGCATTCTCGAAGCAGCACTGTAATCCTCACCCCGCAAGCTCACTGAAAAGGAAACAAGATGAACATTCTGATGGTACTGACCTCGCACGACCAACTGGGCGACACCGGCAAGAAAACCGGCTTCTGGCTGGAAGAATTCGCCGCTCCTTATTACGCGTTGAAAGAAGCGGGGGCCACGCTGACGGTGGTCTCGCCGCTGGGCGGCCAGCCGCCGCTGGATCCGAAAAGCGACGAACCGGAGTCGCAAACGGATGCCACGCGCCGCTTCAAGCAGGACGCCGATGCGCAAGCCGTGCTGGCCAGCACGGGCAAGCTGGCCGACGTGAAGGTGGCCGATTTTGACGCCGTGTTCTACCCGGGCGGCCATGGCCCATTGTGGGACCTGGCTGAAGACCCGCATTCGATCGCGCTGATCGAGCAGATGATCGCCGCCGGCAAACCGGTCGCCGCCGTCTGCCACGCGCCCGGCGTGCTGCGCCACGTGAAGGCGGCCGATGGCACGCCGCTGGTGCGCGGCAAGCAGGTGACAGGCTTTACGAATACGGAGGAAGAGGCCGTCGGCTTGACGGCCATCGTGCCTTTCCTCGTCGAGGACATGCTCAAGCAAAACGGCGGTGTTTACTCCAAGCTGGGCGACTGGCAGCCGTACGCCGTCACCGATGGCTTGCTGGTCACGGGCCAGAATCCCGCATCGTCGGAAGCGGCTGCCCAGGCGCTGCTCAAGCTGCTGGCTTGATGGCTTGATGGCCTGAGGCCCTGCCGGTGCGCGAGGCGGACAGGCAGGGCCTGGGTGGGCCCGGATTCTTCATGCTGCGGCGGTCATGCCCGCCAGGATCAGGCCGACCGATGCATGCCAGACAGTCTCGCTGGCCGGCCTGCCCGCCAGCGCATAACCGTGCAGGAAATCGACAAGCGTATCGCACCCGCGCTGCCGGGTTTTCCTGTCCAGTTCGAGGCCGTCGAGGGCCTGCTCAAACAGCGCCGCAAAGCGTTCGGCCACGTCGGCTTGCGTCACCAGTCCGCGCGCCATCAGACGCACGAAATACGGCGTGGCGCTGACCAGCTCCAGGTACAGCGCGCATAGCGCGAGCACGCGCCGTGGCGGCGCCTGGCGCCGCGTAAACGGCGGCTGCGCCGGATCGAGCGCGGCAAAACGCACCGCCATCAATGCCAGCAACAATTCCTCTTTACCCGCATAGTAGTGATACAGGGCCATGGTGTCGACGCCCAGCTTCTGCGCCAGCGCGCGCAGCGAGAACGCTTCGCCTTGCTCTTCCAGCAGGGGCAAAGCCGCCTGCAGGATGCTGGCGCTGTCCAGCGCGGGTGCGGCGCGGCGTGGCCGCCCGGCGCGCCGCACGGCAGGTTCGATGGCTTGAAGTTTTTTGGTTTTCATGGGCATAATTCTACACCATAGAATTAAATGAAGGAATATCCATGAACCTGCCTATTGTCAGTGTTTTTCTCGGCACCAGCATCGACGGCTGTATCGCGGGAGAGGATGGCGACCTGTCCTGGCTGGCCGAACTGGCACCCGATTCGCCCGAGGCCACCGGCTACACGGCCTTGATGGAGCAAGTCGATACCTTGCTGATCGGCCGCACCACCTATGACGCCGTGCTGGGCTTCGAACCATGGCCGTATGCAGGTAAGCGCGTGGTGGTACTCAGCCACCGCGACTTCATGCCGCGCCACGGGGAAACGCGCCGCGAAGGCAGCGTGCGCGACGTGCTGGAGGCGTTGGCAGGGGAGGGCTGCCGCCACGTGTATCTGGACGGCGGCGCCGTCATCCGCGCCGGTTTGCGCGAAGGCGTCATCGACAGCCTGACCTTGTCCGTGCTGCCTGTGGTCCTGGGGCGCGGCGTGCGCCTGTTCGAAGATGGCTTGCCGCGCAGCGACTGGCGGCTCGATGGCACGCGCCGGCTGCCCAGCGGCGTGGTGCAGCTGCGCTACCGCAAAAATTAAGCCACGTTGGCCAGTTCGACGATAAAGCCTGTGTCAAAAGCTTCGTTCTCGGGGGTGCCATCCGGCCGCTTGTAGCCGCACGGGTTGCAGACCACGCGGCAGTCCTGGATGCGGTAGTCGAGCGAGGCGTGCATGTGGCCATGCACCCACAGGTCCGCTTGCGCCACCATTGCATCAAGCTGCGAGGCAAACGCGGGCGAGCCCAAGTTCGTTGCGTATTGCTCTTCCACCGACAGCATCGACGGCGCCATGTGCGTGATGACCACCGTCCTGCCATTGAAGGGCTGCGCCAGCTGCTGTTGCAGCCAGGCCTTGTGTTGCGCGTGCAGCTGCGCCGTGTCGGCCGCGCACAGCAGGCGTGGCGTGTCGCCGCCCGTGCTGATGCGCTGGTAGTCGGGCATGTAGCTTTGCGCCGCATTCAAGGCTTCTTCCTGGCGCTCCGCGCCGAACAGCAGGAAGTCCGTCCACAGCGTCGCGCCGAGGAAGCGCACGCCGTTCAATTCCACGGCGTCGCCGTCGAGCAGGCGGATGCTGGCGCCGTGCGCATTGGCGCTGGCGCAGGCCTCGCGCACGGCGTCCTGCATGTGTTCGAGCTGGTGGCCGTAGCCTTCGTGGTTGCCATGCACGTACAGCACGGGCAGGGCGCCAAAAGTACGCGCGGCCCAGGCGATGGCATTGTTGCCCGTGTCAATGTCACCGGCCAGGATCACCACGTCGGGGCGGCTGGCGGCAAGGTCGATGGCGGGAGTGTCGTCACCCCAGACTTCCAGGTGCAGGTCGGACAGGATCAGCAGACGCATGGC
>RCUS01000789.1_pt1 | contig 18998 bp, 20 predicted proteins | sample 2166221 | NCBI WGS metagenome assembly RCUS01 (sample SAMN09932758, study PRJNA488358) | compost metagenome | isolation source: compost soil in cyclohexanecarboxylic | place: Germany: Experimental Botanical Garden | reverse complement strand
AGGAGCTTCTCCAGGTTGCCGAAGGATTGAAGTAACGTGACATCGCTTTTAATATTAGCAGTAACCTAACGTAGTATCTGCCGGAACGCCGATGACATCAGCCTCCCAAAGACTATTCCGCGCATACTCTCAGCGCCCCGGCATACTGCGGATACAGCGTATGGATGCAGTCCGGGCATATATCATGCGTCAGCTCGGTGTGCAGCTGCGCTTGAAGGTATTGTTCGACAGGGACCCAGGTCTGGCCCACCCGAATAGACTTGCAGGAAGCGCATATCGGCAAATAGCGTGCGGGATAGCCAAACGGGCGTTGGCTGGGCAGAACACCGGGACGAAGACGAGCCGAAGGCATGTAACGATGAAACAGCAGAAGACTGGAGATCTCATGGCGGCTGTCGGCAAATTGGGGGACCGCTTCGATCAGGAATGTCTTGGAGCCCTTTAAGGAGGGCGGTTTCGTGAATCGGGAACTATAGGTTAGTCTCGCACCGTTAAATATTGAGTTCAGACCGGATTGAAGCATCGATAGCTGGGCGGGGGGCAGCACCAGTTCCTGCATCAGATCGAAATAATCGACGCCCTGCCAGTTGAAGCTCTTGGACAGGCCGGACAGGATGCCATAGGCTCTCCATTTGGCGTTAACTGCCGATATCACTCCATTTCGATTAAGAATCAGTGCTGCGTAACCTGGCGGGCTGGGAATTGGGGGAAGGCTTGGTGTAGACAACGGGATCGCTCCTAACAACAGATAATCCTTATGATTGGTGAACGGTATGTACGGCAGCTCATGGGCGATGGTTGTCCGGAGGAAGCTCCAGCAGTCTTTCAACCTGGATGCGATACCGCCGCGTCAGACGCGTACCGTGAATCATATTGGACAGGCGGTAGGGCGGAATGTCGTGCAACTCGCAAAATTCCTGCTGGGTCAGTTTCTTCTCCGCCAGCCTCTGCTTAATAGCCCATCCAAAAGGGGTAATGGGACGTCTTCTGGACATTTCGCTCACCTCGGCTCTTATGATACCGTCAACCCTGTGATATAATGGGGAAAGACTCTCGATTTGTCTATTATACACGTTTTTACGTCATTTTCCAATATAAAAATACCTTAATTACGTAATTTTTTCCTTATTTGTGGGGAAGGCGGTTTGTGCATGCAGTCGATTTATGAACGGATTGAATACTTGATTGATCAGAAAGGCATGACCAAAAAAGCATTCTGTGAGCAGCTCGGCATCAGCACGGGTAATCTGGGAGACTGGAAAAGGGGCAAGTCGACGCCGGGAACCCATAAATTGATAGAGATTGGCTCCTTCTTCGGTGTAAGCCTGGACTGGCTTATTCTGGGGCGTCCCCCTGTGGACCCGGTGATCCGGGAAGGCGGGGAGGATTATTTTTTTGAGCTTAAGCGGCAATTCGATTGCCGGTTAGACGAGCTTTTGCCGGAAGAGAAGACCTTTATCGAGGAATATATCGCCTTCGCCGAGTACCGCAGAAGCAAACGGAATAAGGGCGAAGAACAATCTTGATATTTCTGCTTTACTTTTGTTTTACATAAGAGTATAATCATTTGTGTTGGTCTTCAAAAAAGACTTTCACCGCGCGGTAGTGGTGGAATGGCAGACACGCTATCTTGAGGGGGTAGTGGGCGTACGCCCGTGGAGGTTCGAGTCCTCTCTACCGCATATATAAGAAACAGCTTCGCTGGATAACAGCGGGGCTGTTTTTTTGTGATACCCCCGTCTCTTGCTAGAAACTTGTATTGGGGTCTGCAAAGCGTTATGCTATTAATACTGAGTTGTTTCATGGGAATAGACTACATATTGGATTGATTTTTGATTTGTAAAATTAGGAGGCGCGACAAATGGGAAGAATCGCGAAAAATCTGACGGACCTGATTGGCAATACGCCGCTGCTGGAACTGACGAGCTTTGAGAAGGAAGGAGCAAAGGCACGGGTCCTCGCCAAGCTGGAATATTTCAATCCGGCCGGAAGCGTGAAGGACCGCATCGGCTACGCCATGCTGAAGGATGCCGAGGATAAAGGACTCATCAACAAAGATACGGTGATCATCGAGCCTACAAGCGGCAATACCGGGATCGGGCTGGCTTTCGCGGCGGCGGCGCTCGGATACCGCCTCATTATTATTTTGCCGGAATCCTTCAGTTTAGAGCGCCGGAAGCTGCTGAAGCAGCTCGGAGCGGAGCTGGTGCTGACTCAGGCCTCCGAAGGCATGTCAGGTGCGATTCGCAAGGCCCAGGAGCTGTCTGCCGAAATACCGAATTCCTTCATTCCCCAGCAATTCGAGAATCCGGCGAATCCGGATGTTCACCGCCGGACAACCGCCGAGGAAATCTGGAACGATGCCGATGGTACGGTAGACGTATTTGTAGCCGGTGTCGGTACCGGAGGTACAGTTTCCGGAGTGGGGGAAGGACTGAAGCAGCATAATCCGAACGTCCGCATCGTGGCGGTGGAGCCATCGGGCTCGCCCGTACTGTCCGGTGGACAGCGGGGACCGCATGCTATTCAGGGAATCGGGGCCGGGTTCGTCCCGGGGAACTTCAACCGCAGCGTAGTCGATGAAATCGTCACGGTCGGCAATGAAGATGCGATCCGTACAGCTCAGGCACTGGCCAAAACAGAGGGACTTCTGGTCGGGATATCGTCAGGAGCGGCAGCGTTCGCAGCACTTCAGCTTGCCAAGCGGGAAGAATACGCCGGGAAGACGATTGTCACTCTTCTTCCGGATACCGGCGAGCGGTATTTGTCCACCGATTTGTTCCCTGAGGAATAAGATTATTTGGAGCACATTATTCATAGCGAGAACAGCAAAGGCGGCCTCCCTTAAGGAGACCGCCTTTTCGTCATTTGTCCAGCAAAGCTTGAATCTCGTCCTGCAAGCTCTCCGGTGTTGTGGTCGGGGCGAATCGCTTCAGCACGCGGCCCTCGCGGTCTACCAGGAATTTGGTGAAGTTCCATTTGACCCGCTTGGAGCCGAGAGCTCCGGGCGCTTCCTTCGTCAGATGCTTGAACAGGGGATGGGCGTTATCGCCGTTGACGTCGATTTTTTCATACATGGGAAAGGTAACTCCGTAGTTCAGCTGGCAGAATTCCTCGATCTCATCGCTGTTTCCAGGTTCCTGGGATGCGAATTGGTTGCTCGGAAAGCCGAGAACTTCGAATCCGCGGTCCTTGAATTTGTCGTACACTTCCTGCAGGCCTTTGTATTGGGGAGTGAAGCCGCATTTGCTGGCCGTGTTCACAATCAGCAGCACTTTGCCTTCGTACTTGGACAAGGTTTCTTCATTACCCCGAAGGGTGTTGGCCTGATAATCGTAAATGCTCAACAGAAGGCCCTCCTTCATTATGGTTTTATACTATTTAATTGTACACTATTTATTTAAGGGGTCAATATTTTTTATTTTGGCCGTTTCAAAGTCTTTGCGAAGTTTAAATAAACATAGGGAGACGAACTTGAGAAAAAGGGTCTTGGATGCTCAAGTCCGGTTTGTTCATTCCAAATTTGTTCAGGCAAAGGAGACGATTGCAATGAAAGCACTGTATACGGCCTCTGCAACGGTTCGCGGCGGGCGTGAAGGATCTTTCGAATCCTCCGACGGGGCCTTGAAGCATAATCTTAGCATGCCCAAAGAGCTGGGAGGTCCGGGCGGTTCCGGCACCAATCCCGAGCAGCTGTTCGCGGCAGGCTATGGCGCCTGTTACGAGAGCGCTCTGGCCAACGTGGCCCGCAAGGAAGGCGTGAAGCTGCAGGACGTGGAAGTTGTGTCCAACGTCTCGATCGGCAAAGACGAGAGCGACGGTGGATTCAAGCTGGCGGTTACTCTGGATGTGAAGATGACCGGTGTCGACCATGCCAAGGCGGAGGAGCTTGCGAAGAAGGCGCATGATTTCTGTCCGTACTCCAAAGCGACGAGAGGCAATATCGACGTCAACCTGAATGTTGTGGAGATGAGCCGGCAGTAAGCTGTCGTCATTAATGTTAAAATGAATACCTTGAATCGGTATCCCCGTTCTTTCTTCCGGGAAAGGGCGGGGATTTTTGCGCGCATATAGAGGGGGCCTTCGGTTGACATCACCTGCAAAATTCTTTAAGATGTCTAAGTATCTGAAGCAACGGAAATACGCTTGGAATGAGCCAAAATTTAAGATAATAGGTGATGAACATGTCTTATAAACCCGTAATCACGAACGTGACCAAAGCCAGCAGCAACGAAAAGGAAGGGCTGTATGAATTCATTCTCAAGCTCGCCGACGGAACGGAGTGCCGGGCTTTCTACCACCGCAATCCGGAATGGAGAATGACGAACATCAGCCGTCTGCTGAAGACGCCTTGTCCGGTATGCCGCAAAGACTTCATCTGTAAATGTATGGAAGCCTTCACAGGCGAGTTGGAAGATCAGATGATTGGCGACAACTGGATCGAGAAGACAGTAGGCGAATAAGGCCACAGCAAGAGCGTGAGGCGCGGGAGCATTCCCGCGTTTTTTTATTTTTTGATGAATGTATAAGTTTCGCTGGAGTTATCCTAGTTTGCCCGAAAATGGGGAATGATACGGGTACAGGAAGGGGGACAGAACTTGAAGGAGCGAGAGTCCGCGCAGGACATGAAGATCGGGAACTCCGGGATAACAGCAGGCGGCGATGCGCCGCCGGCAGAGGTTGCAAGGCTGGAAGAGGCCGGGAAGGAGTCCATTGTGCTGATTGACGGCGTCTGTCATTTATGCCAGTGGATCGTCGCTTTTATCATCCCCCGAGACCCGGAGGGGCGGTTCCGCTTCGCGCCGCTGCAGAGCGATATCGGGCGGTATTTATTGAAGCGGGGCGGGCTTAATGCGGAACAGCTGGATACCGTCGTGCTGATCGAGCATGGCCGTTATTATTCGCATTCCGCGGCGGCACTGCGCATTCTGCGGCGTCTTCCGTTTCCGTGGCCGGCCGCCTATGCGCTGATCGCCGTTCCGCGACCGCTTCGGGACCGTCTGTACCGCTTCGTGGCCCGGAACCGTTACCGCTGGTTCGGCCGGGACGACCGATGTCTGATGCCCACTCCCGACATTAAGCGGCGATTCCTCTAAGTGATTTTCAAGAAAGGAAACATTCCGATTTTTAAATATTGCCGAGTTCCTCTTAGTTATGCTAGTATAACTGTAAATTAAAGGAATCAGCAACGGAAGCACCGTTCATTGACCGTTTGACGCGGTTATTGACGGTGCTTTTTTGTGCTGTTTTGGACAAAAGGGGGAGTAAATATGGCCGCTGGCATTGTGTTTGCGGTGCGTGAGACTGAGTATATCGAACCGCTGCTGCACTACATCCAGCACAGTGAGTATGGCGAAATGCTGAAGGTGAAGGCGTTCAGCCGAATGGAGGCTTTCAGGGATTATATGAAGCGCGGAGAGACGCCGGATGCTGTGGTAGGTGACCCCGAATTCATTGAAGCCTGGCTGGTGGAAGGACGCTCTGAGGTGCCTTGGGCAGTTCTGGACGAGAACGGGAGCATGGCTGCCTGGAGCAACGGCAGTGCGGCTCATGGGAGACGAATCGCCAAATACCAGGCGCTGCCTTCCCTGCTGTCCGCCGTGATTCAGTTGGGCAAGCTGAGACGGACCCGCAAGGAGGGGCGGTCCGATGGCGGTCCGCTTGTCATTGGGGTCGTCTCGCCCAGCGGCAGCAGCGGCAAGACGACGGTGGCGATGAATATGGCGAAGCTGTTCGGAAGCCAGGGGCTGTCCGTGTTCTATCTCAACCTGGAGGCGGTGAACAGCAGCGGACTGTATCTGCGTCCTCCCGGAGGAAGCGGGCCGGGACTTGAGCGGCTGCTCTACGAGATTCAGGCCTCGCGCGAGCGGGAGAAGCCGGAGGAAATTGTGATCGCTCCCTATGCGGTCAGGTTGGATGCGCTGCGCTGTGATACGTTCCGGCCTGTCGCTAACGTGAAGGAAATGCTGCAGATGAGCGAAAAGGACGCCAGAGAGCTGATCGCTCGGCTCGCGGCGGATGGAGGATATGATCTTATCCTTATCGATACCGGCGGCATTGATGAAGACCGGACAAGGGGGGCGATGGCGTGCAGCGACCGGCTCGTCTGGGTGATCCGGGACGATGAGGCCAGCGCCTATAAGCTGGGAAGATGGGCGTCTCATCTCGAGGAGATGCAGGATTCCCATCCGGAGGCGATAGCCGATCTGCGGGAGCGCAGTCTGCTCGCGGTGAACTTCGTCAAGGATGGAGTAAGGCAGATCCAACTTCCCGAACACTTGGAGCCGGATGCGGTTCTGCCCTATATTTCCTCCTGGAGTCTGCCTGGCATAGGGGAGCTTCTGCTTAATTCCCCTCCATTTCAGCATGGCATTGCCGGCTTATGCCGGGCGATTACTGGGGCTCCGCAGGCGGAGGCGGTTCTTTCATCCGGAGTGAGGACATGAGCGACGAACTGTTCCGAACCCTCCGCAGCGATATCCGCGCAGGCCTTGATGTAAGATCATCCGTTGGCGATGAAGAGCTGATTACGCATATCGAGCGGACGATCTTTGATCGGGAAGAGCTGAAGTCGTTGACGGCGCATGAGAAGCATGCCCTTGTCCGCCGGCTGTTCGATTCCTTCCGGGGGCTTGATGTGCTGCAGCCGCTGGTGGACAACCCAGCTATCAGCGAGATTATGGTGAACAGCTACCGGGAAATTTTTGTCGAGGAGGAGGGTGAAATTCGCCGTCTGCCGGTGGGGTTCGAATCGGCCGCGCGCCTGGAAGATATCATCCAGGTTATCGTCTCCGACGTCAACCGGGTTGTCAACGAGTCGTCCCCGATTGTGGATGCCCGTCTCCGAAACGGCTCGCGGGTCAATGTTGTGCTTCCGCCTGTGGCGCTGAAGGGACCGGCGATGACGATCCGCAAGTTCCCGGATTCTCCGATGACGATGGAGGAGCTGGTACGAAGGGAGACACTCGGCGAAGAAGCGGCAGAGCTGCTGCGGCTTCTGGTTGCGGCGAAGTACAACATCTTCATCAGCGGCGGCACGGGATCAGGCAAGACGACCTTTCTCAACGCCTTGTCCCAGTTCATTCCGCCGGAGGAACGCGTAGTTACCATCGAGGATTCGGCGGAGCTGCAAATCGTAACCGTCCCGAATCTGGTGTCGCTGGAGACCCGCAACGCGAATACGGAAGGTAAGGGCGAAATTACGATCCGCGACTTGATCCGCTCCTCGCTTCGCATGCGCCCCAACCGGATCGTTGTCGGCGAGGTGCGGGGCGCGGAGGCGCTTGATATGCTGCAGGCGATGAACACCGGGCATGAAGGCAGCTTGTCCTCCGGCCACTCGAATAGTGCGCGCGACATGCTCAGCCGGCTGGAGACGATGGTGCTAAGCGGCGCGGAGCTTCCGGTTCAGGTCGTCAGGCAGCAGATCGGGTCGGCGATTGATATCATCATTCACCTGGCCCGCCTCCGGGACCGGACGAGAAGAGTTGTGGAGATTTGCGAAGTCACCGGAATGGCTGAGGGTGAAGTGCAGTTGAACCCCCTGTTCGAGTTCCGTGAAGACGGGGAGAACAAGGGCCGGATCAAGGGCGTGCTAGCGCCCTGCGGAAATCCTCTGAAGAACACCGCGAAGCTTGAGATGGCGGGAGTCCGGAAGAACCCGCTGAAGCGTTTCGAAGTAACCGGGGCGGGGAGAGGATGAGCGGATTGTTGAAGAACAGAACCTCGCGGGTAGGCGTCTCATCTGCGCCCCGTTCAAGAGAAGGCGCCGCCAGCAGCGTGCCGTCTACTCAAAGGCTGACCGATTATACCGTGTACATTCCCGGCCGGAGAGAGAAAGTGCTTGCGGTTCTTACAGGCAGTCTGCTCCTGTTCGGCATCGGTTATTTATTCTATCACCTTCTTGCTCTCGCGCTGCTGCTTTCGGCCGGAGGGCTGCGGGCTCCGCGGATCTGGCGGGATTACCAGCTCAAGCGGCGGCGTTCCGCGCTGAATCTCCAGTTCAAGCAGATGCTGTTCTCGCTCTCGTCCTCGCTGTCGGCGGGGAGGTCGGTGGAGAATGCTTTCCGGGAGGCCATACAGGATTTGCGCATGCTTGATCCGGAAGGGGGAAGCGACATGATTGCCGAGCTTGAGATCATTTGTGCAAGGCTTGAGTACGGGCAGCCCATCGAAGAGGCGCTTCAGGATTTCAGCGGCCGGGCGGACATGGAGGATATCAGGCGCTTCGCCGACGTCTTCTCCGTGTCCAAGCGGACGGGCGGGGATCTGGTGGAGATCGTGCGGCGCACCTCGGCCATTATTGGCGAGAAGCTGGATATCCAGCAGGAGATCGCCGTCAGCATATCCCAGAAACGGTTTGAAGCCAAAGCGCTGCTGGTGTCTCCGCTCATTATGCTGCTCTTCATGAACATGAGCGCTGCGGATTATATGCAGCCCATGTATACCGGCGCAGGTATGGTCATCTCGACTCTGGCGTTGGCTGGACTCGGCCTGTGCTTTCTCTGGATCGGCAAGATCATGAATATTCCGCTGTAAAGGAGTGATCATTCTGAGATGGATCTGCGGAGTTGCGGCGGCTTCATGGCTGGCTGCCTGGCTGATTCTCCGATTGGCAAGCGGCAGCCGCTATGCAGCGCTTCGAAGGCTGCCGGCCGAAGGCATGAAGCTGAGGCGGATTTCGGAGCCGTTCCTCCTGCTTCTGGAACGGGTGAACGCCGCCGCGAGGTTTCCGGCTTTTGTCTTTCGGCTGCAGCGGTCGATTCAGCGCATTTACGGACAGTGGCATAGCACGGAGTTAACGCTCCTGTTCATGGCGGAAATGCTGGCGTATGTCTGGCTTCTCTCTCTCAGCGGCTGGGTTCTGGCGGCGCTTAGCGGGGAAGCGGGACTCCTTGTGCTGGGGCTAGCGCTTGCGGCTGCACTGCCCGCGGCTCTTGCAGCCGATCTGCACAAGAAGGTCAAGCTGCGCGAGCAGCTGATGATGATGGAGCTGCCGGAGCTGCTGAACGGCATTGTGCTGCTGGTCGGTGCGGGCGAGACGGTGCAGCGGGCGATCCTTCGCTGCCTGGAGACCCGGAAGAGCGACGCGAATCCGCTGTACCGGGAGCTTGCGGTGATGTCGGCGGAGTGGAACGGAGGCTACTCGTTCCAGCAGGCATTCGAGAACTTCAGCAAGCGCTGCGCGGTGCCAGAGGTCTCGCTCTTTGCGACGACCGTGCTGCTGAATATGCGCAGGGGCGGCGGCGAGTTCGTGCTCGCGCTGAGGGATTTGTCCCGGCTGCTGTGGGAGAAGCGCAAGGCGGTCAGCCGGACGAGAGGCGAGCAGGCCTCCTCGAAGCTTGTGTTTCCGATGGTTGTTATTTTTCTGGTTGTTATTGTTCTGGTGGGAACGCCGGCTTTTATGATGATGAATATGTAGGAGGGTGAATATATGCTGACGTTAGTAGAGAAGGGCAAGAGCTTCTGGCGGGATGAAGAAGGACTGGGAACGCTTGAAATGATTATGATCATCGCCGTGCTGATCGCCGTCGTGCTGCTGTTCAAAGATAAAATTCAGGAAGTTGTGGAGAACCTGATCGACATCGCCGGCGAGAAGAGCCGGAAGGTTTTCGATTAACCGCCGCCATGCGTAGCAGACTGCGAAGCGACGAAGGGAGCTTCACGCTTGAGGCGTCCATGGTGCTGCCGATTATCCTGTGCATCACGATGCTGCTGCTGTTCTTTTGCCTGTATGCCTATCAGAAATCCATGCTGCTGCAGGTGGCGGCCTCCGCTTCGGAGCAGGCGGCTTTTAATTGGGATAACAGCCATAAGGCCAAGGACGGCTCTTTTACCGCTGGGGAATATGATACCCTCTATTGGCGGATTGGCGATGACCGCCTGCTAAGCGGCTTGTTCGGACTCGGGTCAGATGAGAATGCCGCTGGGATTACCCTTCCTTCAGAAGAAGGAGACGGGGGACTTCCCGAAATCAAGCTGGGCAATGCCGCGGTCCGGATTCCCGTTGAAATGACCGGTGAGATGAACTACAGCTACAGCCTTTCCGGAAGAGCGGTGAGCACACGGGTGTCGAAAATGCTGCAGCTTCCCGTAATCGACGAACTGCTATCCGACGGAGCGCAGCCGGAAGCCGATTCAAGATCGTTTATAGTGGAGCCTGTTGAGTTTATTCGTACTGTGAACCTAATGCGCTATTATGGAGCCAAGTTTCGCGGGACCCCCGGTGAGAGCGGGCAGGAGACCGGCATGAAGAAGGACGATGCATCGGAGATGGTAAAGAAACTGGGCAAGAAATAAGGCCGATATTCGGGTGAATAGGCCAGAGCCGGATAAGAAATGAAGACCGACAAAGGCTTGGAATCGGGCTGAAGGGCCAAGGTGTAGATTGAGGCAGGGAGTCCGGTCGGGAAAGGAACTGTAATGATGAGAAGAACAGCTTGCCGCTTACGCCGTCTTTTCAGGTTGGGTGTTCCTCCGGGACACGGAAGCGAAGGCTCGGTTTCGGTATTTTTAATTATGGTATTGGCTTTTGTATTTCTGTTCTCCGCCGTTCTGATCGATTATTCGCGGATGACGGCTGCCAGCGTTCAAAGTGAGCGGCTGGTAAGGGCCGGAGTCAGGTCATTGATGTCGGCCTACGATACGGAGCTGCTCAGCCGCTATGGACTGTTCGCCTTTGGATCAAGTAATGGAGATGAGCTGTTCTCCCGGACCCTTGCCGGTTCAGTCCAGAAGAGCGGCCGCAGCGACGGCTTCAACCTCGTGGCTTTGGGCTATGACTCTTCATCGCTGGAATGGGGAAGTACACTGGGGAGTTACGAGGTATTCCGTCATCAGATCAATGAAGAGATGAAGATCAAAGCGCCTGTCGATTTTGCGCTGGAGCTTGCTGGAAAGTTCAAGGGCTTGTCGGGGGCCATGGATGAAGCTTCTAAGACCATGAACCTGTATGCCGGACTTGAGCCTCTGTATGACCGGCGCGAGGCCGCTCTCGACAAGATGCTGGATCTGCGGCGCCAAGCGGCCGAGAACGCCCGGTCTGCGCTTGAGCTTACGATGTCTCCGGTTTCGGGAACCATACCCGATGCTTCGATCGGGCATATCTCCAACGCGGGCGACATCGTCGCCCAATACGGGGACTATGTCCGAAAGAGCCGGGAGGACAACGACCGGGAACCGGGTGAACTTCCCAGTCACACCTATGAGATTGCCTCTTATCTTACGCAGTCCGCCAATATGCTGTCCCGTCTGGACTCTGCGCTGGCGGCATGGCGGAGCAATCAGTATGAACTCGCCCGGAAGGCGGAGGATGCCCTTGCAGAAGCGAAATCACTTAATGAGGAGATGCGGGAGAAGATCCGGCAGTCCGTAGAATCCCCAGGCTCAACCGGCTATTCCTCCGCTGATTCCTGGGATATTCCGGCCTCGGGGAACGAAGCCGCCACTCCCCGTATCCGGGAACAAGCGGAGCAGCTGCTGATGGATCAGGCTGAATTTGACGGCATGGAGAACAGCCTTCAGGAGCAGCAGCGAAGAGCTCGTGAAGCCTATTCGCAGGCTTCGGGTCTATCGGGAGGCATCAATCCTGGGCAGTTGGGATTGTCGGACAGCTCCTATGCTCAAAAAAACATGGTAACCGGGGCAGCCGGCATTTTGAACCGTTATGTTAGGGATTATGGAAACGGTGGAACTGTTCTTGATGGAGAGATGGCGCAAATTGAGCAGCATCGTGGCTCTGATGCAGAACGAAAAGCTGCAGAAAGGGAGGCGCGTGGCAAGCTCGCCGATGTCAGAGAGATTATCAAGGGTCTCCGTTCATTAAACTCCGCAGCGGGGGAGGCAGCCGAACAGTTCAGTGAACTGAACCGGTATTACGAGGAAAGTCTGGCCTATAATCAGTCATTGGATCAAAATACTTCGGGCCGGGATCAAGAAGATGAACCGTTTCAGGAGGGAGAGGCAGCGATGAACATGATGGATCATCTGTTCGAATCGCTGGGCGATGTCCTCCTTGCTTCGAGGGATAGACTGTTTCAGACGGAGTATAGTGCTCAGTACTTTCCAGCGTTTGATATCACGCAATTAAAGGGTTTGACCTCAGGGGCCGCAGATGAAATCGGACAAAGGGTAGTGGAACAACTGAGTCCGCACAACCAGGAGCTGGAGTACATTTTGTACGGCCTGGATAAGCCGGGACTGAATGTCGCGGCTGCATACAGTGAAATTTTTACGGTGAGATTGGCTGTGCGGACCACGGAGGGATTCGTAGAGAAGGCGGGCCTAGGAAATCCGCTGCTTGTTGTCGCGGCCGCCCTGCTGTATGGCTTGACAGAGGCCATTAAGGACATGGCGCTGCTGTGCACCAATGGGGAAGCACCGTTATCGGCCTACATCCGGACTAATCTGACGTACCGAGATTATTTAAGGCTGTTCATGGTGCTGCACGGATCGGGAGAAGCCGGGCTGTCCCGTATGCTGGCGCTGATCCGGCTGAATACCGGAATCAATCCCGCCGAGAGGAGCACAGCGGTGTCGGCCGAGGTCCGGCTGGGCATGCGTCTCTGGTTCCTCCCCGGCATTATGGAGCTGTTATCGTCTTCGGGTGCGGTTCCCGGAGAAATGGAAGACGGGCTGTACTATAAAACAGTGAAAGCTCATTTTGCTTACTGACAGGGGGGCGCAGACGGTGACCGACAGATGCAGAGGGAGAGGCTTGAAAGAAAATGAAGGAAGCATGGTTGTCGAGGCGGCCATGGTCATGCCCTTTTTTCTTCTGTTCGTGATCTTCCTGATCTTTATTGTGCAGATGACGCTGTTCTCGACTGCTCTTCAGGGAACGGTGTCCGACACGGTAAAGGAGGTGGCCTCGCATATGTATCCCGCTGCGCTGGCGGTTCAGCAGCTGGAGGAAACAAGTGATTCGGGCGCTGCTTCCGGGTCCGGGAACACCGAATCAGGAGCCGGCAGTGCTTCTGGCGCTCCGGATACCGGCGAATCATCCTCGAAGGGTTGGACCATTCCGAGGCTTTCGGTGGAAGAATGGGCGGACCGATACGCCTCGGAGCTGCCCTCCCCGCTGGACAATTGGGTGAAGTCGGCGGCGCATAGCGGGGAAGGACCGCTGCAGGAGCTTCAGGCTGAGGCATCCGAGGCTGTGCTGGATTCGGCCGTCAAACCGCTGCTCAAACCCTATCTGTCCTCCGGAATACTGGACTATAACCGGATTCATGTATCCAATGTAACGATCCCCAAGCTGGACGGGAAGTCGGAGCCTTACTTTGGCATAGAGGTCAGTTATGAGCTCCCGATGAAGGTTCCTTTTATCGGACGCAGCATCGTCCTTGAAGCTTCGGCGGTGGAGAGGGCATGGATCGGGGAGACAGAAAATGGCCAAGAAGGCGGAGACGGTGAAGGAGAAGAGGCCGGCAGCATTTCCATTCTGGAGAAGCCGAACCCCGCGATTCCCTGGCATAAAGGGACAATCCGCATCCGGGTTAAGCCAAATGAATCGGTCAATTTGACGATTTATTATCAGAGCGGTAGAAGCACCGCGAAATTCCTGGGTTGGAAGCAGGCTGATGAAGATGGCTATATTACCTGGGAATGGACGGTTGGAGGGCGGACGACGCCGGGTTCAACTCCAACCTTTGTCATAGAGACGGAAGATGGACGAAGAGCGGAGGGACAATTTAATGTTGCGGCTAACAACTGAAAAACTGCAAAAAGAAGGAGCAGCAAATGAACGATTGGGCTTTTTGGGGCTGTCTGCCCTTTTTGGCGGCGGCTTTCTTGACCGATGTGCTGACCATGAAAATACCGAACTGGATTTCGGGACCCGCCGTACTCGCCGGTTTCGTGATCCAGGGAGCGGGCGGTGGCTGGAAGGGGGTGATGTTCTCGGCCGCCGGTGCGGCGGCGGGCTTTCTCCCACTGCTGCTGATGCATATGGCCGGAGCTGTGGGGGCCGGCGATGTCAAGCTGTTTGCGGGAATCGGAGCGTGGACCGGGGCGGCGTTTACCGTACAGGTAATCCTCTTCTCGCTCTTGTTCGCGGCGGTGATCGGCTGGGTCCTTGTGCTAAAGAGACGGGAGAGCTCCCAAAGGCTGCGCGGAATATGGCATCTGCTCCAAGGATTCTTCTACGTGCCGAGGTGGGTGAGCCTGAAGGTTATGGACAGTGAACCGCTTCGCTTTCCTTTTATGCTGGCTGTCATCCCCGCGTCTGTCGCCGTGTTCTTGACCTTCTGACGGGAACAATGAACCGATTATGAAAAGGAGGGGGCGCCCATGTTTGGATTAACGCGGGATTTCACCCGGCATGAAGGGATGAGAATGGTGCTGGGAGTTCAGGAAGAAATTTCGGCATCCCGCATTCATTCCATCCAGAGCCGGATGCTCACTACGCTTGATATTCCGCATCATCTGCGTCTGTTTATCAAAGAGATCGATATGAATGTAACCCTGGAATATCATGTATCCGGAAAAAAGCTGCTGTCCCATCTTCTGAAAGGAACGAGGCTGACATTGTCCGCGCTGTATGGACTGCTGCTCCAGATCGTTCAAGGAATCGAAGAGGGACGTCTGCATATGCTGTCTCCGGAGCGGTATGCGCTGCATGAGGATTACATTTTTGTAGAGGGACCGCTGCAGAGAGGGAAGGTATTCCTAACCTATGTCCCGCTTCAGATGGAGGAGCCGGTTCGTCCTTTGGGAGACAGCCTTAAGGGATTGATTCTAGTAATGATGCCTCAGATCACAGAGCTCAGGGGTGACGGTCTGCAGCGGCTGCTTCACTACTGCGGTGAGGAGGATTTCTCGGTAAACGGCTGCAAGGAGCTGCTGTCCGCATTGTTCATGGAGAGTGAAGAGGAAGGTCAGAGCGGCCAACATGCGGACTATGCTCCTGCACTTCATACGAAAGCGGAGGATGTTCCGGTTGAACGTCTTTTTTGGGAAAAAGAACCCGAGAACAGCATCCGATTTTCCGCCCGTGATCAAGATAATGCACAAGGTGCGCCCAATTTGGGTACTGCCGTGGCGGACAAGTCTGCGTCAGCAGGCCGAAGCTTGCCGTCAGTAGAGGATTGGCTCAAATCTTGGGGAACCGCAGGACAGGGTGTCAAGGCTGGACGCAACGCGAACGAGATGAAAGAGGAGACGAAAGAAGAGTCGGAAGATGACAAGCCGGTTGGCGGTACCGACAAAGGGGCTCCGGTCAAAACCTATGTGCTGCTGGGAAGTGTTCTGTTGGACGCCCTGTTGTGGAAATATCTATACCTCGACCATCCCGTAGAAACGGGACTCTTGGTCTGCGGAGCCGTGAGCGTTCTGCTGATCGCGGTCTGCGGATTAACCTGGCTTGGAAAATGGGAAGCGGTTTGGCCCGGAAACAAGATGCGAACCCGGAACCGTTCAGAGGCGGAAGAAGAGGAATTATCCGCTTCGCGGGAAAGTGCGGACATGCCCTTTTTCAGAGGCGCGGATTTTGGAGGGTTCCTCAAGGGTGGGAAACAGCCGCAATCGGCTTCCCCGAAGGAGTCCCTACGGGTTAACCCGATCTGGGAGGGCAAACCTGCTGAAGCATCGACCAAGCCGCAGCTTGGCGAATCGGGTCCAGCCACTGTACTCTTGGTCCATGATAAGAATGAGGCCAAGCAGAGGGAACAGCCCAGAGCAGTGCAGCCCTATCTTGAGCGGAAAGGGGCAGGTACTGAAAGCAGTGAGGGGATCGAGAGGATCGAGCTGAACCGTACAAGCTTTATCATCGGGCGATCTCAGGAGGTTGCCCAGTATGTGGAGCTATCGGAAGGAGCCTCGAGAGTCCATGCCGAGGTATCTCGCAGCGGAGGCGGCTATGTGCTGAAGGATTTGGACTCACGCAACGGCACCCGGTTTCGGGGAGAGACAATGGTTCCCTATAAGGAATATCCCCTAACCGATGGCGATACGTTCACCATTATTAAAGGAAGCTATACGTTCAGACAGCAGTAGGCAGCCGGACCTTCGAATCAGTTCTTTAATTGTTCCAGGGCGCGGTGAAGCTCGGGGAACCCGAAGACAAAGCCGTGCTCCATCAGTTTGGCGGGGAGTGCGCGCTGACCTAGCAGCAGAATCTCCGACAGCTCGCCAAGCGCGGCCTTAAGCACCCAAGAGGGCAGGGGGAACCAGTGGGGCCGATGGTATACGGAGCCGATTGCTGCGCCGAACTGATCGTTCGTTACCGGCTGCGGAGCTACGGCATTGACCGGGCCGGCCAAATTTGGACTCGCGGCGCAGAAATCGATCAGGGCTACCATATCGGAGAGGTGAATCCAGGACATCCACTGTTGTCCGCTGCCGATTCGGCCTCCGAAGCCGAACATGTACGGAAGCTTCATTTTGGGAAAGGCGCCGCCTTTGCTGCCTAGCACCAATCCGGTCCGAAGCTTGACGAGCCGAACACCGGGGTAAGCGCGATCCGCCGCTTCCTCCCAGGCCTCTACGACACTGGACGGGAAATCCATGACGCGCGGAGGCGAGGACTCATCGAAGGTATCTGTCAATGAAGTGCCGTAGATCGCGACCGCAGAAGCTTGAATTACGGCTTTAGGTTTGACGTTCAGTCGGCCGATCAGCTGTGAGGCGGCGGCTACAGTCTCGATTCTGGAATTCATAATCCGTTCCTTGCCGCTGCTGCTCCAGCGCTGGCTGAGAGATGATCCGGCGAGATTGACCAGGATATCAGACCCCTCTGCGGGTCCGGGATCTATACTGAGTTCCTCCCAGGTACGGTACTGAAGCCGGGGGTGAGATGCTGCATTGGCAGGAACCCGGCGGCCGACAACGACTATATCATGTCCGGCTTGCAGCCAATAAGCGGTCAGGGCGGTGCCGATAAAGCCAGTGCCGCCGCATATCATTGCTTTCATTGCTTCAAGCCTCCTTGCCTGAGTGCGGGATTATCTGCTATTTAAAGTATAGCGTATCATTCTGCGGTTTGCGAAGATAAGGACCGCCCAACAGCATTGCCTGGATTTATTGTCCCAATCACGATAAAATAAATCTTAATTTCGAAGAAACGAGGGGAAACAGGCATGCTTAAAATCGGTTCCCATGTGTCTTGTGCAGACAAAGGGCTGCTCACTGCGGCCAATGAAGCCAATGAATACGGATCGAGCTCCTTCATGATATATACCGGCGCTCCGCAAAATACGCGCCGCAAGCCGATCGAAGATCTCTACATCGAGGAAGGCCGCGCAGCGATGAAGGCGAACGGCGTGGAAGAAATCGTTGTCCATGCTCCCTACATCATTAATCTGGCTTCCTATAAGAATCATACGTACCAGCTTGCCGTTGATTTTCTCCAGCAGGAGATTCACCGGACGCATGCTCTTGGCGTCAAGCATATTGTGCTTCATCCGGGCGCTTACACCGACATGGACCCGGAATACGGGATTCAGCGAATCGCCGACGGTCTGAACGAGGTGCTGAACGGGACGAATGAGACCGAGGTGCATATCGCGCTTGAGACGATGGCAGGCAAGGGTACGGAGATGGGGCGCAGCTTTGAAGAGATCGCCGCGATTATAGATAAGGTCACGCATAACGAGCGTCTCTCCGTCTGTCTGGACACCTGCCACATTCATGATGCAGGCTATGATATCGTGAACGATCTGGACGGTGTGCTGGAGCAGTTCGATCAGCTCGTCGGACTTAAGCGGATCGGCGTCGTGCATATCAATGACAGCAAGAATCCGCGCGGCAGCCACAAGGACCGCCATACCCCGATCGGTTCGGGGTGGATCGGATTCGATACCATCAACCGGGTTGTGCATCACGAGAGATTGGCAGGTCTTCCCTTCATTCTGGAGACACCGTGGATTGGCAAAGACGCCAAGACCCAGCGGCCGATGTACGAAGCTGAAATTGCGCTGCTTAGAGGGGATGTACAGGAACGCTTCGGCGGCGAGTTTTTGAATCAGGTCGAAGAGCTGCATGCTTTTTTCGCGAAGCAGGATGTGGATTCCCGCTCGTTCGTACTGAATGTCTGGGAGCTGCTCAAGAGCGATGCCAAAGCCCGCAAGGCGGATCCGCGGGAACCGCTTGAACGTTTATATGATCAGATCATTGCGGCGGGATTGTTCCCCGGATTAAGCGAGGAAGCGGTGAACCAGCGGCTGATCGCCTGGCTTGCGGGCAAGCAGGTGCTGGTGGGCGCTTAAACATACGACCGGACAGACAACGAGAGGATGGAACAAGATTCATGGAACTGCATGTGAAAAGAGAACAACCCGCTTCTGAGGAACTGTATCCCGATCGCGCGCGGATGCTGATCTCCTGTCCGGATGGACCGGGCATCGTTGCGGCGGTATCGCGTTTTCTGCATGAGCACGGGGCGAATATCGTGCAATCGGACCAGTATACGATGGACCCTTCCGGCGGAATGTTCTTTATGCGAATCGAGTTTGATCTGCCTGAGCTGGAGTCCCGGATGGAGGCCCTTAAGCTGGAGTTCAGCGAAATCGCGGAGAGCTTCCAAATGGACTGGCAGATCTTTCATGTAAGCCACAAGAAAAAACTGGCGATCTTCGTATCCAAAGAGGACCACTGTCTTGTGGAACTGCTCTGGCAGTGGCAGGCGGGCGATCTGGACGCTGACATTGCGCTTGTGGTGAGCAATCACCCTGATATGCGGGAGTATGTCGAGTCGTTCGGCATTCCTTATCATCATATCCCCGTTACGGCGGATACGAAGGCGGAAGCAGAGCGCCGGCAGCTTGAAGTCGTTGGCGATGATATCGATGTCATCATACTGGCGCGGTATATGCAGATTATTTCGCCGTCGTTCATCACGCATTATCGGAACCGGATCATCAATATCCACCATTCCTTCCTGCCGGCTTTTATTGGCGGTAATCCGTATGCGCAGGCTTACAAGCGCGGTGTTAAAATTATCGGAGCGACGGCCCACTATGTGACGGAAGAGCTGGACGGCGGACCGATCATTGAGCAGGATG
>RCUS01000786.1_pt1 | contig 19044 bp, 18 predicted proteins | sample 2166221 | NCBI WGS metagenome assembly RCUS01 (sample SAMN09932758, study PRJNA488358) | compost metagenome | isolation source: compost soil in cyclohexanecarboxylic | place: Germany: Experimental Botanical Garden | reverse complement strand
CAGGTCGGAGCCGTTGGCGATGGCGATGGCTTGCGCCAGCGCGCCGCGCGTGGCGGCCGTTGCCGGTGCCGACAGGACGATCTTGCGCACGCCCGCCGGTGCCGGATCTTTCTTGCTTTTTTGCGAGTCGCAGCGGTATTCGCTGTCGTGTGCAGCCTGCACCACACAACGGATTGCCCAATTTACGTCGCGCTCTTTCACATCTGTCAGTGGTAATGCGATAATGGCGTCCGCAGCGCCCAGGGAGCCGAAGGCTTTCAGCGCCGCTTGTACACCGGTAGCGAAGCTTTTCTCGCTGACGCTTTCATCGCTGCCCATGCCGACGAGCAGAACGCGTTCGGCGGTGACGCCATCGACTGCACGCAGCAGCAATGTGCTGCCAGGCTTGCCGCTGATGTCGCCGGACTTCAGCGCAGCCGAAATTGCACCCTTGCTGTCCAGCGATTTTGCCGCTGGCGACAGTTTTTTGTTTTCGAATACCGCAACCGCGATGCATCCGCTTTTGGCCGTGCCGAGGGTGCTCTTGGTATCGAATGCTTTTATGCTAAAGTCCATTTGGTTCTCCGTTTTCATTTACTAGTAACGTGTTACTCAACTAACCGATCCGAATTATAAACTCCGAATGATCTTTCAACGCGCCCTTCGACGTGAATTGGCTAGTGCCGCCGGGGCCACCTTCACTGTTTTGTTCAGCATCCTGCTCACCTGGATGTTGATTGGTATTCTCGGCAAGGCTGCGGGCGGCAAGATCGCGTCCTCGGACGTCATGTCGCTGATGGTTTTTTCCGCCCTGATGCAGCTGCCTACCATCATCATCCTCACCGGATTCATCTCGGTGCTGATGGTGGTCACGCGCAGCTACAAGGAGTCGGAGATGGTGGTCTGGTTCGCCTCGGGCATGAGCCTGTCGCGCTGGATCTGGCCGGTGCTGAGCTTTGGCTTGCCGCTGGTGCTGGCCACCGGCATCCTGAGCCTGTATGCCACACCGTGGGCGCAAAAGAAAAGCGACGAATATGTGGCGCGTTTTGAAAAGCGCGAAGACCTGCAAAAAGTCACGCCGGGCCAGTTCCGCGAATCGGCCGGCAGCAACCGCATCTTCTTCGTCGAAGGTGGCGGCGGCGAGAAAAACGTGGTGCACAATGTGTTCGTCAATACCGTCGATGCCAAGGGCAGCGCGGTGGTTGTCGTCGCCAGGGAAGGCGTGATCAATACGGATGCCCGTGGCGAACGCTTCCTGGTGCTCAAGAGCGGCCGCCGCTACCAGGGCACGCCGACGCAGGCCGACTTCCAGACCATGGAATTCGAGCAGTACATCATGCGCATCGAGAGCAAGCAGCAGGAGCTGGGCGCGGACCTGGGCGTGCGCGCCATGAGCACCATGGCGCTGATTGCCGAGCCGAATCAATTCACCAGGGCCGAATTGTTATGGCGCGTGAGCGCGCCGCTGATCGGCCTGATGCTCATCCTGCTGGCCATTCCGCTGGGCTTTGTCAATCCGCGCGCCGGCAGTTCGGCCAACCTGATCATCGCCCTGCTGATTTTCTTCACCTACAGTAACCTGATCAAGGTCATCGAGGCGAGCGTGAAGCAGGGGCGTTTGACGTTCGGCCTGGCCTGGTGGCCGCTGCATCTGCTGGCGGCGCTGGCTGTCGTGGCGCTGTTTGCCTGGCGCCTGAATGTGAACCACCGCTATCATCCGCTGGTCCTGCTGGCGTCCTTCAAGCGCGCGCGCCGCGCCGGCAAAACAAGTAAAGCGGCATCGAAATGAAGATTTTACAGCGCTATTTTGCGGTCTCGATTTTCCAGGCGGTGCTGTTCGTGCTGCTCGCCTTTTTGGCGCTGCAGGCGTTCATCGACCTGACCGGCGAGTTGCCCAAGGTGGGCAAGAACGGCTACAGCATCCAGTACGCGTTCTTGTATGTGCTGGTGCTGGTGCCGGGCCATGTGTATGAAGTGATGCCCATCGCGGCCCTGATCGGCACGATCTATACGATGGCGCAGTTTGCCGCCAGTTCGGAATTTACCATCATGCGTGCGTCGAGCATGTCGACGGCGATGGCGGCAGGCTTCCTGTTCCGCATCGGTATCGTCTTCGTCGTGATCACCTTCATCTTCGGCGAGTTGATCACCCCGCGCACGGAAACCCTGGCCGAACGCCTCAAGCTGACGTCGCGCGGCGCGGCCGTATCGAGCGAATTCCGCTCCGGCCTGTGGACCAAGGACATGGTCAAGAGCGATGGACTGACGGGCACCGTCACCGGTTCGCGCTTTTTCAACGTGGGCGAGGCGCGGCCGGATGGCCTCCTGAAAAACGTCAAGCTGTATGAGTTCGACACCGACATGCGCCTGCGCACCCTGACCGTGGCCCAGGGCGCAACCTATCAGGGCAATAATGTCTGGCGCCTGACCGGCGTGACGGAGACGACGTTTTCGAATAGCGCCAGCACGTCGCCCGGTTTCGAGCCGAAGCTGGAAAACTACTTTGGCCAGGAAACGAGCCTGGTGCGCACAGTGCAAAGCGCCACCAAGGACATGGTTTCCGAGGTGACGCCGAAGATCCTGACGGTATCGGCCTCCGATCCTGAACGCATGTCGGCCAGCGAACTGGCCGTGTACACGCGCCACCTGGCCGAAAACAAGCAGGAGACCGAGCGTTTCCGCATCGCCTTCTGGAAAAAGCTGATCGATCCGCTGGCGATCTTCGTGCTGATGGCGCTGGCGCTGCCGTTCGCCTACATGCATACGCGCAGCGGCGGCATCAGCCTGAAGATCTTCATCGGCATCATGATCGGCGTGAGCTTCATGCTGGTCAACACCCTGTTCTCGCACCTTGGCTTGCTGAGCACCTGGCCGGCCTTCCTGACCGCCGTGGCGCCGAGCGCACTATACCTGCTGCTGGCGCTGGGCGCCCTGTGGTGGGTGGAGCGGCACTGATGGAGACGCACGTGAAACAGGCATTGATTCTGTTTGCCCATGGCGCGCGCGCCGCATCGTGGGCCGCGCCCTTCGAACGCCTGCGCGATCTGACCCAGGCGCGCATGCCTGCTACCGGTGTGCACCTGGCGTTCCTGGAGCTGATGACGCCGCGCCTGCCCGAACTGCTGGAGACCCTGCTGGCCGAGCTGCCCGCCGGCGCCATCCTCGACGTCACCGTGGTACCCGTGTTCCTGGGGCAGGGCGGCCATGTGCTGCGCGACTTGCCCCTGCTGGTGGAAGAATTGCGCCAGCGGCATCCGGCATTGCGCCTGAAGGTGGTGGAAGCGGTGGGCGAAAACGCCAGCGTACTGGCGGCCATCGCCGATTACTGCGTGGCGGCGCCAGGCTCCAGCCCTCTCCCTTGAGCGGCATCGACATCGTCTACCTGTGGGTTGACGGCGCCGATCCCGCGTGGCGTGCGCGCCGGCAGCAGGCGTATGCGGCCTGGGCGCAGACCCATCCCGGCCAGCTGGCCCTGCACGGCAACGTGGCGGGGCGCTACCGCGACAACGGCGAACTGCGCTACAACCTGCGCGCGCTGGAACGCTTCTTCCCGGGCCACGGCCATGTCTATCTGCTGACGGACAGGCAAGTGCCGCAATGGCTGCGCACCTCACCGCGCCTCACCGTGATCGACCATGCCAGCCTGATGCCCGGCGCCGCGCTGCCGGTGTTCGACTCGGGCCATATCGAATCGTATCTGCACCATATTCCCGGCCTGTCCGAACGCTTTTTATACCTGAATGACGACGTCTTTCTGGGCGCGCCGTTCGAGCCGGCATTCTGGTTTGGCGAGGGGGAGGACCGGCGCTTGAGCGTTTTCACCGAGAGCGCGCCGCAAGTAGTGCAGCAAGGCTTGCGCGATGACGTGGCGGCGCCCGTCAATTGCGCCACCTTGTCCAGGCAATGGCTGTCGGCGCAGTATGCCGGTTACCGGCATGCGCCGCATTTGTATGCGCATGCGCCGCGGCCCATGCTGAAAAGCGCGCTGCATGCGCTGGAAGCGCTGGCGCCGGGCATGTTTGCGGGAGTGCGCGCCACGGTGTTCCGTTCCTGGCGGGTGCCGGCATTGCTGCCTGACCTGGTGCCGCGCTGGATGGTGCATCAGGGATTCGCGCGCGACAAGGTACTCGACCCGCTGCATATCGCCAGCGGCGATGCGCATGCGCCGCGGCAGCTCGCCGAGCTGGCGGCGCGCTTCGGCAGCCTGCCGTTTTTCTGTATTAACGATACCTGCGACGAGGCGCAGGACGACGATCCGCGCCTGTTGCGCGTGGCGGCTGCCTTGCAGCGGCTGCTGCCGCTGCCATCGTCATTTGAAGCAGCTTAGCGCTTGCCCTTGGGGGCCAGGCTGATGCGGGCTGCGGCCGAACTGTCGCACAGCGAGGCGAGGAACAGCAGCAGATAGGCACCCAGTTCGAACACTTCTTCGCCCAGCAGCGCATACGCGTCCGGCATGCCATGGAAGACCTTCTTGTCGAACGGCCAGCCAGCCACCATCAGCAAGCCGCCGATGGCCGTCAGGATGGTGATGCGCATGCTGAAAATCAGGCCGGCATGGGCGAAGACCTTGCGCGCGCGCGGCGCGAAGAAGATCAGCAAGCGTATCAGGATCAGCAATTCCAGCACGCGCAGGGCCTTTTCAGCCTGTGCCCAGGCGGGTGCCGTGCCGAACTGGTCGATGTCGAGCTCGCGCAGCAGGAAGCCGAACAGCAGGGCGCACAAGCCGGCATGCATGAGGAAACGCAGCGACTGGCGGTCAGGTTCCTGCCAGGCGCGCACGCCGTGCACGGTGCAGGCCAGGGCCAGGAACAGCGCCTGCAGCCATTCCAGCAAATGGTTCTCGTCGTCGATATTGGGGAAGACCGTCCACAGGGCGATGGAGGCGAGCATGCTCAGGATGACGGCACTGGCGACGCCGGCATTGCTGCGGCTGAGCGAAGTCAGGGCTTCGCGCATGGAGGTGAAATTCATGTGTGGTCGTAAGGCTAAAGTTGCGCGGCGCGGTATTGCAGCCTGCGGGCGCAGCTTTTTTCGGGGAGATTGGGGCGCGGTTCCCTTGGCGGGGAGGCCGAGCAACAAGCGCTATGCGGGGTGAAGCGTGAGTTTCATTGCTATCACGCAATAACTTCTCGAGAAAAGATGCGTGGGCATCGTATCATGTTTTCCCGCAGGACGTCAGTTACTGACTTTAAAGTCGGTAAAATACGCTGTGTTTATTCATGCATGGCGCGCCAGAATGGCGGCCGTTTTGTCGATGGCCTGATGCGCGCGTGCCGCCATGGCCTGGCCCAGCATCACCAGCACGGGGCCATGGGCGTCGCCCAGGCCGTGCGCCAGCGCGCTCAGCGGCAAGCGCACGATGCGCTGGTCGGCGCGGCTGCAGTTTTCAATCACCACCACGGGCGTATCGGCAGGACGGCCTTGCGCCAGCAGGCGCTGCGCCGTGACGATGGCTTCGCGGCCCCCCATGTATTGCACCAGGGTGTCGCAGTCGGGAATGCGCGTCTGGTCCGGCTCGCCGGGTGCCGTGCTGGAGGTAAAGAAGGCCACGCTGCGCGAGACGCCCCGCTTGGTCAGCGGCTGCTGCGCGGCGGCGGCGGCCGCCAGCGCCGTGGTAATGCCCGGCACCACTTCCACTGCGATGCCGGCTTCTTCCAGCGCGCGCAATTCCTCGTCGGCGCGGCCGAACAGCATGGGGTCGCCCCCTTTCAGGCGCACCACGACGGCGTGCTTGCGGGCATTGTCAACCAGCTGCTTGTTGATGAAGGCCTGTGCCGTGGAGAGCTGGCCGCAGCGCTTGCCGACCAGGATCTTCCGCGCCTGCGGGCACAGCTCCAGCATCTCCGCGGTGACGAGCGCGTCGTGCAGCACGACATCAGCCTGCGCCAGCAGGCGCGCGCCGCGCAAGGTCATCAAGTCTTGCGCGCCAGGTCCGGCGCCGATCAGGTAGACCTTGCCTGGGAGAGATGTGGAGTGCTTCATGCTGCTTGCCTTCCTTAGCTGACGCGGATCATGCCTGCGGCGACCGTTTGGTGGGTGACTTCATCGATCAGGATAAACGCGCCCGTGGCACGGATATCGTCATACGCATCGGCCGCCAGCGGCTGCTGCACATTCAGGCTGATGCGGGCGATGTCGTTCAGCTTCAGCCCTTCCGCCGGATGGCGCTGCTGCGTGTTGATATCGAGGATGGAATCGATCGCCGTCACCTTGGCGGCAGTCTGCTTCGTGCCATGCTTGATCCAGTACTTGCGGCGCAGGTCCAGCGCGTCTTCCGACAGCCAGCAGACGTCGGCCACCACGGTTTTCAGCAGGGTCGCAGGGCGCTCGCTGCTGGCCAGCAAGTCGCCGCGCGAAATATCCAGGTATTCATTCAGCAGCAAGGTCACGGACTGGCCCACCACGGCGGTGCTCAGCGAGCCGTCCAGCGTAACGATATCTTTCACTGTTGCCGTCTGGCCCGATGGCTGCACCACCAGGGTATCGCCGACGCTGACCTTGCCTGCCTCGATGCGGCCCATGTAGCCGCGGAAGTCGTTGGCTTCGTGGCCATTGTGGCGCGCCACCAGCTGCACCGGGAAGCGGAACGGCGCGTCGTGCGATTCGTCGTAGACGGACAGCGATTCGAGCAGCTCGATCAGGGTCGGGCCCGTGTACCAGCCCAGCTTGTCGCCGCGTTCGACGACGTTGTCACCCGTCAAGGCGGACAGCGGGATCGGCGTGATGTCCTTCAAGCCCAGCGACTGGGCGAATTCGCGGTAGGCCGCGACGATGCGCTTATACACCGTTTCATCGTAGTCGACCAGGTCCATCTTGTTGACGGCGACGACCACGTGTTCGATCTGCAGCAAGTGGGCGATGGTCGAGTGGCGCTTGGTCTGGATCAGCAGTTCCACGCTGCCGTCGTCGCCCAGTTTGACTTTCGACACGTCGATCAGGATGATGACGGCGTCGGCGGTCGAGGCGCCCGTGACCATGTTGCGCGTGTATTGCTCGTGGCCTGGCGTGTCGGCGATGATGAATTTGCGCTTCGGCGTGGCAAAGTAGCGGTAGGCCACGTCGATGGTAATGCCTTGCTCGCGCTCGGCTTCCAGGCCGTCCGTCAGCAAGGACAGGTCGACCGTGTCGCCCACCGTGCGCTTGTGCTTGGAGCGCGACATGGCGTCGAGCTGGTCGGCGAAGATGCCCTTGCTGTCGAACAGCAAACGGCCGATCAGGGTGCTCTTGCCGTCATCGACGGAACCGGCCGTGATGAAGCGCAGCATGCCGCGCTCCAGGGTATCGGTCAAATTGGTGTTCTGGATTGCTGCGTTCATTAGAAATACCCTGCTTTCTTGCGTTTTTCCATCGAGGCTTCGGAAGTCTGGTCGTCCATGCGGGTGGCGCCGCGTTCCGTGATTTGCGTGATTGCCGTTTCGGCGATGATGGCGTCCACAGTTGCCGCATCGGACGAGACGGGGCAGGTGCACGAGATATCGCCGACCGTGCGGAAGCGCACGACTTGCGTTTCTACCGTTTCGCCGTCGCGCGGCGGCGTCAGATCCGTCAGCGGCACGAGCAGGCCGTTGCGCGGGATCACCTGGCGCTCGTGCGCGAAGTAGATCGGCGGCAGTTCCAGCTTTTCGCGGGCGATGTATTGCCATACGTCCAGCTCCGTCCAGTTCGAGATGGGGAACACGCGCATGTTTTCACCAGGATGCACGCGGGTGTTATACAGGTCCCACAGTTCCGGACGCTGGGCTTTCGGGTCCCAGGCGCCGAATTCGTCGCGGAACGAGAAGATGCGTTCTTTGGCGCGGGCTTTTTCTTCATCGCGGCGCGCGCCGCCGATGCAGGCGTCAAAGCCGTGTTTGGAGATGGTTTCCAGCAAGGTCACGGCTTGCGCCGCGTTGCGTGAATCCGTGGCCGGATTGCGCAGGCGCACGGTGCCGCGCTGGATCGAGTCCTCGACGGAGCCGACGATCAGGCGCTCGCCCAGTTCCGCCACCTTCTTGTCACGGAAGGTGATGACTTCCGGGAAGTTGTGGCCCGTGTCGATGTGCACGAGGGGAAATGGGAATTTGCCTGGGCGGAAGGCTTTCTCTGCCAGCCGCAGCAGGACGACGGAATCCTTGCCGCCCGAGAACAGCAGGGCGGGGTTGGCCGATTCGGCCGCCACTTCGCGCAGGATGTGGATGGCTTCCGACTCAAGGCTGTCGAGGTGGCGCTGGTTCAAAATATTGCTCATATTGGATGCTTTCTTGTTCTGCTGCGTCTGTTATGTCGGATCAGGCTGCCACGGATTTGATGCGGATCAACTTGCCATCCACCATGTGCAGGCCGCATTCCTTGGAATCCGGGTTTTCCCACCACCAGCGTCCGGCGCGCACATCTTCGCCCGGCTGCACGGCCCGCGTACATGGTTCGCAGCCGATCGACGGGTAGCCCTGGTCGTGCAGCGCATTGTAGGGCACGTCATTGGCGCGGATGTAGGCCCACACGTCTTCTTCCGACCAGTCCGCCAGTGGATTGAATTTCGTCATGGCGTGCGCTGCGTCGTCTTCCTGCACGTGCAGCTCGGCGCGCGTGGTGGATTGGGCGCGGCGCTGGCCCGTGACCCAGGCCTTGTTGCCGGCCAGGGCGCGGCCCAGCGGCTCGACCTTGCGGATACGGCAGCACTCGCGGCGCATCTCGACGCTATTGTAAAAAGCGTTGAGACCGTTCTGTTCCACGTAGGCGGCCACGGCATCGGGCTGCGGGCGGTACAGGGTGATGTCGTGGTCGTAGCGGGTTTTCACCTTGTCGAGCACGGCCAGAGTTTCCTGGTGCAGCCGGCCTGTTTCCAGGGAAAAGATGCTGATCGGCAGCTTTGCCTTGAGTATCATGTCGGTCAGCACCATGTCTTCGGCTGCCAGGCTGGACGCAAACACGGCCGGCGAAAAGTCCGCGGCGATGCGTGTCAGCGTTTGCTCGGTGGCGTTAATTAAAGTAGAGAGGTCGCTCATGGCCCGCTTTCTCAGATGCCGGCCGCGTTGTCGAGGTCAGGATTCTGGCCTTCGCGCTGGTGGCGGCGGAACAGCGGCGACTTCTGGTCCCACGATGCCTGGTAGGTTTCCGAAAAGACGGACAAGCCTTTCAGGGCGTCATGGATGCTGCGATCTGGGCGCGTGGCATAAGCGTCAAAGCCGACCCGGTGCATGGAAAACAGCTGGTCGCGCAAGACGTCGCCAATGGCCCGCAATTCACCCTGAAAACCCAGGCGTGCGCGCAGGTTGAAGGCGATGGAATAGCCGCGGCCATCCGTGAACTTCGGGAAGTCCACGCCGATGACGGGCAGTTGCGCCACGTCGGCCGCCAGTTCTTCCGGACGCTCGTCGCTGGCCAGCCAGACGCCGATGTCGGGCAGGCGGGCGGCCAGGGTCTCGCGCTGGGCTTGCCATACGAGCAGGGGGACGATGACCTTGCCTTCAGGCACGACCACCGTTTCCGGCGTCTCGTTTTCATCGAGGCGCAGCAAGCCCCAGCTGTTCGGCACCACGGCGGCGTTCTTGATGATTTCTTCGCGTACTTCAAACATATTCGTCTTCTCCCACCAGGTTGCCGACCGTGATCGGCGTTGCATATACGTGTTCCTTGAACGGCGCCAGGCCCAGGCGCTGGGCCGTGTCGACGAAGCGCTCGCCTTCATGGCGGTCGCGCACGTAGACGTGCAGCAGGCGGCCGATGACTTCTGGCATCTGCAGGGAAGAGAACGATGGTCCGATGATCTTGCCGATGGCCGCGTTGTTGCCTTGCGCGCCGCCGATCGACACTTGATACCATTCGCTGCCATCCTTGTCGACGCCGAGAATGCCGATGCTGCCCACGTGATGGTGGCCGCAGGCATTGATGCAGCCGGAAATGTTCAGTTCGATCTCGCCGATGTCGTGCTGGAAGTCGATGCTGTCGAAGCGTTCCGCGATGGCGGCCGCGATCGGCAGCGACTTGGCGTTGGCCAGCGAGCAGAAGTCGCCGCCGGGGCAGCAGATCATGTCGGTCAGCAAGCCGATGTTTGGCGTGGCCAGGCCGTGCGCCTTGGCTTCCTGCCACAGCTTGAACAGTTTCGACTGTTCCACGTCGGCCAGCACCAGATTTTGTTCATGCGTCACGCGCAGCTCGCCAAAGCTGTAGCGGTCGGCCAGGTCGGCCACGAAGTCGATCTGCTCGGCCGTCGCGTCGCCCGGCGGCACGCCCGTTTTCTTCAAGGACAACACCACGGCCACGTAGCCAGGGCGCTGGTGCGGCTTGACGTTGCGCGCCAGCCAGTTCACATACGCCTTGTTGTCCGGGTGTTCCGTCTTGTAGTCGAGTTCCGGCAGGGCCAGGTAGGCGGGCGGATTGAAGAAGTCCGCCACGCGCTGCATTTCTTCCTGCGTCAGGGTTTCCGGACCGTCTTTCAGGTCGACCCATTCCGCTTCCACCTGGCGCGTGAATTCTTCCACGCCGATGGCTTTCAGCAGGATCTTGATGCGCGCCTTGTATTTGTTGTCGCGGCGGCCGTGCAAGTTGTACACGCGCATGATGGCCTGGATGTAGGTCAGCAAGTGCTGCCACGGCAGGAAGTCGCGCACGACGCTGCCCAAAATCGGCGTGCGGCCCATGCCGCCGCCGGCCATCACCTTGAAGCCCACTTCGCCGGCCGCGTTGCGCACGGCTGTCAGGCCGATGTCGTGCACGGCGATGGCGGCGCGGTCTTCCTCGGCGCCATTGATGGCGACCTTGAATTTACGGGGAAGGGCGATGAACTCGGGGTGGAAGGTGCTCCACTGGCGCAGCACTTCCGCGTACGGACGCGGATCGATGATTTCATCGGCGGCAACGCCGGCGAACGGGTCCGATGTTGTATTGCGGATACAGTTGCCGGACGTCTGGATCGCGTGCATTTCCACGGAGGCCAGGTCGGTCAGGATATCGGGTGTCTGTTCCAGCTCGATCCAGTTGAACTGGATGTTCTGGCGCGTGGTGAAGTGGCCATAGCCGCGGTCGTACTTGCGCGCGATGTGCGCGAACATGCGCATCTGCGTCGACGACAGCAAGCCGTACGGCACGGCGATGCGCAGCATGTAGGCGTGGCGCTGCATGTACAGGCCGTTTTGCAGGCGCAGCGGAATGAATTCCTCTTCCGTCAGCTCATTGGCGATACGGCGCGCAACCTGGTCTCGGTACTGGGCGATGCGTTCTTTGATGATGAGGTGGTCGTACTGATCGTAATGGTACATATCAATTCCTAAAAAAGCCGGGGTGCTGGAAGATTGCCTGGGATTATGTTCTTGATACTGCTCTTGTCACTCGTTCGGTATTAATAGATTAGCTTTACTGCCACGCCGGTCAAGGTCATCGCCAGCAGCACTCGTAAAAACTTTTCCGGCACGGAGCGGGCGACCCAGGAACCGAGGGTGATGCCGGGCAGGGAGCCGACCAGCAAGGAGGCCAGCAATTCCCAATGGATGGAGCCGAGCCACCAGTGGCCCAGTGCGGCGATGGCCGTCAGGGGCACGGCGTAAGCGATGTCGGTGCCCGCCACTTCGGCTGAGCTCATGCGTGGGTACAGCATCACCAGCAAGGTGGCGCCGATGGCGCCGGCGCCGATCGACGAAACCGTCACCAGCACGCCCAGTACGGCGCCGGAAATAATGGTCGCTGCGGCAAGCTTGCTACCTTGCAATTGTTTTTCGGGATGGGCATTGATCCAGGCCAGCATGCGGCCCTTGAAGATCAGCGCCACCACCGTCAGCAGCACGGAGCCGGCGATCGAGTAACGGATGATCTGGCCGATTTCCGGCGACAGGGTGCCGAATGATTTCAGCGCCAGGGTCGAAATGACGGCGGCGGGCAGGGCGCCGATGCACAAACGCTTGACGATATCCCAGCGGATCGTGCCGCGCAGGCGGTGCGTCAGGGTGCCAGCGCTCTTGGTGATCGAGGCGAAGGCCAGGTCGGTACCCACGGCCACGGAAGGCGGCACGCCAAACAGCAGGGTTAACAGCGGCGTCATCAGCGAACCGCCGCCCACGCCGGTCATTCCTACGAGTAATCCTACGGCAAATCCTGAGACTATATAAGACAAAGTCATGCTTGCACCCCCAAAGTACCCGCAATAGTAATAAACTTAAGGTTTAATCCAAACTACTTAGTACGCATTTGCTTATATGCGATATGCGTATATGCATGAACGTAAAATCATGGGTGGGGCGGAAACCTCGGCACATCACGGCAATCTAGGGCAAAACCAGCAATGAATCTCCATCAACTGCGCTTCGTGCGCGAAGCGGTCCGGCAGAATTACAACCTGACGGACGCCGCCAAAGCCTTGTTTACGTCGCAACCGGGCGTGTCGAAAGCCATCATCGAGCTGGAGGAAGAACTGGGTGTGGATATTTTTACACGCCATGGCAAGCGCATCCGTGGCTTGACGGAGCCGGGCCGCCTGGTGCTGGAGTCGGTCGAGCTGATCATGCAGGAAATCGACAGCATGAAGCGCATCGGCAAGGAATTCGCCGCGCAGGACAGCGGCAGCTTTACCATTGCCACCACGCATACGCAGGCGCGCTACACTTTGCCGAAAGTCGTGCAAGCGTTCATGATCAAGTTCCCGAAAGTACGCTTGTCTTTGCTGCAAGGTAATCCGCGCCAGATCGCCGAGATGGTGCAGCGCGACCAGGCCGACCTGGCCATTGCCACGGAATCGATCGCCGCCATCGATGGCCTGATCACCTTGCCTTGCTATCAGTGGGAGCATGTGGTGGTGGTGCCGGTCGACCATCCGCTGCTGAAATCGAAGTCCGTCACCCTGGAAGAGATCGCCGCATTTCCCCTGATTACCTATGACAGCGCGTTTGCCGGACGCAACAAGATCGACCACGCTTTCGTGCTGCGCGGCCTGAAGCCTGACATCTTGCTGGAGGCCATCGACGCGGACGTGATCAAGACTTATGTCGAGTTGGGCATGGGGATTGGTATCATAGCGGGTATGGCCTTCGATGCCGAGCGCGACAAAGGCTTGCGCGCCATCCCTGTCGGGCACCTGTTCGGCATGAATGTGTCGCGCGTGGCCGTCAAGCAGGGTGCGTATTTGCGCAGCTATATTTATACCTTTATCGAGTTGCTGACACCGACCCTGAACCGCAAGCTCATCGAGCAGGCGATGAGCGGTGATAAAGAGCACTACGAACTATAACAATGCAGGAAGCCGGCCGGGCGGGTTGCCTGGCCAGGATTATTTACGAAGAGAAGAAACAATGATTACCGATCAGCTTGCCAAATATTACGCCACCATCGCGCAGCAGTACGAGCGCGTCTATGACAAGCCCGAACGCCAGGAAGACCTGGAAGTATTGCGCGACAAGGTCGCCGACGTGCTGGAAGGCCACACCGTGCTGGAACTGGCTTGCGGCACCGGTTATTGGACGGAAGTGGTCGCCGAATCGGCCGAGTCCGTATTGGCCACCGATATCAACGATGAAATGCTGGCGCTGGCCCAGGCGCGCGGCTTGCCGGACAACGTCACTTTCGCCAAGCTCGACGCCTTTAACTTGCCGGACGACTTGCTGGGCAAGTTCACAGCCGTGTTCGCCGGTTTCTGGTGGTCGCACGTCAAGCGCGAAGACCAGGATAAATACCTGAAGCAATTGCGCACCAAGCTGGGCAAGGACATCCTGCTGGTGCTGATCGACAACTCCTATGTCGATGGCAGCAGTACCGTGATCGCGCGTACCGACCTGGAAGGCAACACCCACCAGTTCCGCACGACGGAAGCGGGCGAGCGCTATGAAGTGCTGAAGAATTTTCCTTCGGATAGCCACCTGCGCAAGAAGTTTGCCCACTCGGCCCGCGAAATCCGCATGAAGCGCCTGGAATACTACTGGCTGCTGAGCTGCCGCTTGAAATAAGGCTGCTCTGTCTATATGGTAGCTCGGATTAGCGGCGCAGCCGCGTAATCCGACACCGCCGCCTTGCCAACAATGTTGTCGGATTACGCGTGGCCTTGCCCCGCTATTCCGGCCTACGGTAAATAGGCCGGCCATGCCGCCGCACAAACCGCCCTCGGGCGGTTTTTTTTCGCCTGTTGTTTTTATCTGACACGACGTTGTGCCAAAAAGCAACATCTTGTCGATGTCATATTGTTGAAGTATTTGGTGGGCATGATTCGGTTCAGCAGCTAAGCAGCACCACTCTTGTTCAACCTAATGTAGAGAATCTCAAGTGAAAAAAATTACTCTGGCAGCATTGATCATCGGCACCTTCGCAGCAGCTACGGCGCAAGCACAATCGAACGTGACCGTGTACGGCCTGGTTGACCTCGGTATCGCCAAGACCACTGGCCAGCCGACGGTACAGCGCGAAAACAATGCGTCGCGCCTCGGTTTCAAGGGTACGGAAGATCTGGGTGGCGGCCTGTCCGCAATTTTCAACCTGGAAAGTGAATTCCTGGCCGATACCGGCGCGCAAAAAGGCGTGTTGTTCGACCGTCAAGCCTATGTGGGCTTGAAAGGCGCTTTCGGTACCGCCATCCTGGGCCGCACGAAAAACCTGGTCGATGGCACCATTGCCCGCGTCGACCCATTCAACACCTACGGCGTCGTCGGCAAGAACAATGAAACCTTGCTGCGTTCGGGCGTCGGTTCGTCGCGCGTCAACAACGCTGTGACCTACAACAGCCCGAGCTTTGACGGTTTCGTGGGCAGCCTGCAATACGTGCTGAGCGAGGTCAACAGCGCTGACGCTGGCGTGATCGGCCTGGCAACTTACGACAATGGCCCGATCAGTCTGCACGCCGGCTACGAAAAAGCCGTGCAAGCAACGGCAACGGCTGCCAAGCCGGACCTGTGGTCCATCGGTGGCGGCTATAAATTCGGCCCGGCCAAGATCACGGCTGCCTACTCGAAAGGCGATACCAAAGTTGCGGCAAATGGCGAGTTCAAGTCCTACCTGATCGGCCTGAACTACACGGTTGGCGGCGGCGATGCCAAAGTGTCTTATGGCAAGCAAGAGCAGAGCAACAACAAGGTCAAGGATCAGGACACCATCAAGGAATTCGGCGTCGGCTACGACTACCACTTGTCGAAGCGTACCGACTTGTACGCTTACGCTGGCCGCGAGCGCGTCAAGTCGCTGACGTCGTACCAGGTCGGCATCGCACACAAGTTCTAAGCATCGCTGGATGTGAGGGAATGGAAGGCGCCTGCGGGCGCCTTTTTTATTGCAGGGCGGATTCGTGTTCCTCCGCATGCATCGGCACGGTAATCTCGATGCGTGTGCCACCCAGTTCGTTGTCGGCGCCGATATGGATGCTGCCACTCAAGCCCCAGACGCGCTCGCGCATGCCCAGCAAGCCCAGGGCCGTGGATTTTTCCAGGTCGTGCTCGGCGATGCCCCGGCCGTCATCCTGGATGGTGATCGCCAGCGAAGAGTCGATGCGGTGCAGGGCGATGGTGATATGGCTGGCTTCCGCGTGGCGGGCGATATTCGTCAGCGCCTCTTGCACGATGCGGTAGATGGCCGTGCTGCGCGCATCGTCGAGTACCAGGTCGGCCTCGTCGGCCAGCAAGTCGAAATGCACGGTGCGGCGCAGCAGGAAGTCGTGGCGCAATTTTTGCAGGGCGAAATACAAGCCGCCTTCATCGAGCGCGCGGGGGCGCAGATTGCTGGCGATGCGGCGCAGCGAGGTGATGGCCGTCACCAGCAAGCCATCCATGCTCTGCAGCAATGCCTGCAGGGACAAGGTCGTGTCCGTATGCTGACGCACGAGGGTCAGATCGACGCGCAAGGTGGCCAGCAATTGCCCCAGGTCGTCGTGCAATTCGCGCGCGATGTGCTTGCGCTCTTCCTCGCGTATGGTTTGCAGCGCGCTCGACAATTCACGCAGTTGCGAGAAGGAGCGCGCCAGCTGTTCATGGACTTGCTTGCGCGCGCTGATGTCGCGCACGATGATGGTGGATACGATGCGCCCGCCTTCCTGCATGGCCGAGAGCGAACCTTCGAGGGGAAACATGGCGCCATCGCTGCGCCGGCCCGTCAAGGTGTAGTCGGTGGCGCGCCGGCCCGTCAGCCGCAACTCCTGGCCGATGTCATCAAACTGGGGCTCGCCGTCATGTTTGCTCAGGCTGCGCAAGTCGCGCAGGATGTAATGGCCCAGGCGCATGCCGCGCATGCCGTCCTGCGTGTCGCCGAACAGCCGGGCGGCGGCGGCGTTCGCATGCAGGATGGTGTGATGGCTGTCGATGCTGATGATGGCGTCGCTGGCGCTGTCGATAATGGCCTGGCCCCGTGCCTGCCGTTGCCTGCTGGCCTTGAGTGGCGGAAATAAACATAGCAGTAGCGCCGCCGCCATTCCCAGGGGCAGGAGGCGCAACAATCCGGTGGTGCCTGGGTAGGGCATGTGATCTCCTTGCGAACGTGGCAACGACAGCAGGCAGGTGGGGGAGCACTGGCAGCACAGTTTCAGCCTAGGCCTGTTGGCGCGGCATGGCTTGATGTGGCGCAGGAAGGCGCCAGGGAGTGATCAATGGACGGCGATGCGCCGCGCCGGCAAGGCCGGACGGCGGCAGGGGATTTACATTTGTTTGAACAGGTGCAAGAAGCTGCGGCTGACTTCCAGCTTGTCGGGCTTGCCCTTGATCAGTACCAGGTGGCGGCCACGGATGTCGCGCGTGACGCCTTCGATGGCGTTTACGTTGACGAGGGTGGCGCGGTGGATTTGCCAGAACAGCGAAGGGTCGAGCTCTTCGGCCAGGTCACGCACGGGTTTGCGGATCAGCGCCTCATACTTGGCTGTCTGTACGCACGTGTATTTCTCGTCTGAACGGAAGAACAGGATTTCTTCCACGGGTATCATGCGCAAGTCCTGGCCGATGCTGGCCTGTATCCATTGCAGATAGGTGGGCTTGGCCGTGATTTTTTCCGCCAGTTGCGACAGCATCGCCGTGACGCTGCTGTTGACGTCCAGCGCCGGCTTGTTCAAGTGCGTTTTCAGGCGCTCCACCGTGACCAGCAAGCGCTCATGCTCGGGCGGCTTGAGCACGTAGTCGACGGCGCCCCGCTCGAAGGCTTCCACGGCGTGGGTGTCATAGGCGGTGACGAAGACGATATGCGTCTTGCCGCCAATCACCTGCGCTGCTTCCATGCCTGTCTTGCCGGGCATGCGGATATCGAGGAAGGCAAAGTCCGGCTTGAGCTGCTCCACCAGGTCGATCGCTTCATCGCCATTCTTGGCTTCGCCGATGATTTCCAGTTCGGGCCAGGCCTGGCCCAGGCGCAAGCGCAGCTGGTCGCGCATCAGTCTTTCGTCGTCGGCAATAATAGCGGTAGGCATAGGTCTCAAGTGTGAACAGGCGAAGATTGATTATTCAATGATTTAGCGTTTTTATCAACTACTCTGTCTTATTTGGACAATTGATACGGCACTTCGATCACGGCGCACACGCCACTTGGCTGATTTGGCGTAATGGTCAGGCTTCCCTGATCGCCGTGCAGCAGTTTCAGGCGCTCACGGATGGTCGGCAAGCCCAGGCCTGTGCCGTCGCTGGGAACTACGCCAAAGCCGAGGCCATCATCGGTGACTGTCACGCGCAGCTTGTTGTGCGCCACTTCGGCCACGATGCGCAGGGTGCCGCCTTCCGGCTTGACTTCCAGGCCGTGCTTGATGGCGTTTTCCACCATCGACTGCAGCATCATGGGCGGGAAGGCTGCGCTGCGCAGGCCGTCGGGAATCTGGAAGTCGACGGTCAGGCGCTCTTCCATGCGCATTTTGAGCAAGTTCAGATACGCTTGCACCATGTCCGCCTCACGGCCCAGGTTGGTAATCAGGGCGTTGTCGCGCATTTGCGGCAGCACGGCGCGCAGGTACTGGATCAGGCTGCGCTGCATCTTGGCCGCGCGTGGCGGATCGACCTGGATCAGGTGTTCAACGGAGGCGAGCGTGTTGAACAGGAAGTGCGGCTCCACTTGCGCCTGCATCATCTGCATCTTCGCTTCGCTGAGCTGGCGCTGCATGGATTCGCGCTCGGCCGCCTCGTTCGCCGTGACTGTTTCCGCTTCGGCGCGCTTCTTGCCGCCGACCAAGGCCTTCATGGCAAACAGGGCCAATACCAGCAAGGACACAAAGCTCTTGAACCAGGTGGATGCTTGCTGGTGGTAGCGCGATACTTTTTGCTCTGCCGCATCATCGACAGCTTCTTCGATGGCATTCGACAGCTCTTCACCGATCTGTGGCGGCAATTCGATATGCACTTCTTCGCCCGAAGCATTGGTCGTGACCGGGTAGTTGGGCTTGGCAGGCGCCGCTGGCGGCTCAGGTGGTTCGGGCGGTACTGCATTTGCGTGCTCGTCCGCTTCGGCGGCATCGGCTGCATCAGTGGCGGCGTCGGCCGTGCTGCTGCGCCGGTTCTTGCTATTGCGAGGATTGAAATGGATGCCCGTATCGTCGATCAGGATATTCGTTTCGCCCGTGCCCTTGCTGGCCCGTTTATGCGACTTGATGACGACTTCTTCATTCGGACTGGACGAGAACAGCTCATCCTGCAAAATCGAGCCGGCGATCAGGGCCAGTGCGGCAAACAGAAAGAATTTCCACCAAGACAGTTGCGTGACCCACGTCGTGGTCGCGTCGAATCCCCGTTGCAACCAGGCGAGTATGGTTTTCAACAGTTGCGGCAGGTTGGAAATCGGGAGCATGTGGACGCTTTCAAAATACGGGATACAAGAGTTAATGACGTGGCGGGCAAGTGTAACCTGTTGCTGGGCCACGTCAGAGTCTGATGTTGCCACTGTGCCCAAAGTCAGGGAGGCGCGCCAGCCTATTGCGACAGGCTGCAAAAAAACGTGCTTGAAGTGAAGGGCAGGCTTGCTGGGCGGTGAGCGGGCTGCTTGGTGCTTGAGAAATAGCCCTTGCGGGACGCGTGGGGCTTGGCTATAATTCGCCCCCTCGCTGAACGACGCATGCAAATGCCGAGTAAAGCAGGGTGAAAAAAGAAGGTTGACGAAATGCTGCAAACGCTTCATACTCTTCCTTCTTCGCAGCTGACAAACACAACGCTTTGTCGATAGCGC